>Ga0316194_10001585_pt1 | contig 15703 bp, 11 predicted proteins | sample CroRivsedime1_MG_FD_204936 | JGI IMG/M metagenome (GOLD analysis project Ga0316194, IMG submission 204936) | Coastal sediment microbial communities from Maine, United States - Cross River sediment 1 | ecosystem: Environmental > Aquatic > Marine > Coastal > Sediment | place: USA: Maine...
GTCCTGCCGACGGATGCGCTTGGCGCCCCATACCCCTGGAGCCGGAATGAACATGTGGGTCGTCGCCACGAGATACGCGCCAGCAGCCATGTAGGCCCAGGCGAATCGGTCCTGGTCGCCATTGCCGTCCCGGCTACTCGCGACCGCGGCGTAGGTCATGCCGCCACCGGCAGCGAGCCAGAGGCTCATCCAGGTGTATCGCCAGCGCGTGGCGTGCTTCTTGCCGTCCTCGAGCTTGTTCTCGATATAGCGGATGCGGTACCGAACCTGGTCGTCATCCAGCTCCTCGATACAGCTGAACGCGTCTTGCGCGTCCGCCCTCGGTGGGGTGAGAAGTGTGAATGCCAGCGCACAGGCGAGGATCGCCGCAATTCGCTGGATCGTGGAGTTCCGAAGATGATGATGATGTTCAGGCACAACCTACCCCTGTTCGCCAGGTCGCCGGGATAGTACGCAAAACGACCTCAGACTGCGACAGTGTTTCTCGGAAATAGACACTTTTTTCCGACTGAGCGCCGTCGCCGAGATGTAGGGATCCAGTATAACTAGACGCTTTCGGACCTCCTCGGCTAAGCGTCGATACCTCGACGGGTGAGATCAGAGCGTTATGCTGGGGCCGTGGATAGCGTGCTTTTCAAGGCTCTTATTACCATCGTCGCACTATCGGTGCTGATCATCATTCACGAGGGGGGGCATTACCTCGCGGCCCGAGCTTTCGGGATGCGGGTCCTTCGGTTCAGCATTGGGTTTGGCCCGACGCTGTTCCGCTATCAGCCCAAGGGCAGCCCGACGGTATTCCAAGTCGCGGTGATTCCGTTTCTCGCCTACGTGCAGATCGCCGGCATGAATCCGAACGAGGACGTGGACCCGGAGGACCCGGAGCTCTACCCGAACAAAAGCCTGTTCGCGCGCGCAACGACCATCGCTGCGGGTCCTTTTGCAAACTACCTGACGGCCTCGATCATCGTGTTCTCGCTCGGCGTGACCAACACGCTCCCGCCGATGCAGCCGGCCGAGCCCATGCAGGTGGGTCGAGTCATGCCGGACTCGCCTGCCGCCGCAGCCGGCTTGCAAGAAGGCGACGTCATCGTGATGGCAGACGGCAAGCCCATCGCAAACGTCACGGAGCTCATCGATGCGACTTCGACGCGCGCTGGTGAGCCTACCGAATACCTGATCGAGCGAGACGGCAAGGCGCTCCCACCCATCATGATCACCCCGCTCGACCGCGGAGGGCGCGGACAGATCGGGGTGGGCGCGAAGATGATTCGGCTGTACGAAGACCTGAACGTCACCGATGCCGCGAAGCTAGCGATCGCGCTGCCTTACCAGATGACGATGGCTCAGCTCAATGGGCTCGCGGACATGGTCAAGCGACGCAGCACCGAGGGCATCGGAGGCCCCGTCATGATGGGCAAAATGGTCGCCGAGGCGGCACAGTCCGGCGCACCGGCGTTCCTCTGGATTCTAATGTTCATCTCGGTCGCGCTCGGCATGTTCAACCTGCTGCCATTCCCCGCACTCGACGGCGGGCGGCTGATTTTCCTAGGATACGAGGCCGTAACACGGCGTCGCGCCAACGAGCAGTTCGAGATGGCAGTGCACGCATTCGGTATCGTGTTTCTCCTTGGGATGATGATTCTCGTCACGTACCGAGACATCTTCGGCTAGAGGCTTGCCGAGATGATGGGAGCGGGTAGCTTCATCCGATGCATGACGATGTAATCGTAGTCGGAGGCGGCCTGATGGGCTGCAGCGTGGCGTACCGCCTCGCGAAAGACGGCGCAGAAGTAACCGTCTTAGAGCGTAGCGTCCCAGGCGCCGAAGCATCTTCTGCAGCAGCGGGGATCCTCGGACCTAGCGTCGAATCGTTCGACGACGCCCTCGCGCTGCAACTAGGCCGTCGAAGCCGGGAGCTGCATGCGGAGCTCGCCGAGGAGCTCGACGAGCATTTCGGCATCGATGTCGGCTTTCGGCGATGCGGCGTCGTGAAGGTTGCATTGAATGCGCTCGAGCTCGACGAGCTGAAGCAGCAAGCCGAACGGCTTCGCGTGCAGGGAGTACGCTGCGACGAATGGAGCGCCGCCGACCTTCTTCGGGAGGAGCCTTCGATCAACCCGGAAGCCCTTGGTGCCCTGAGCATTGCCGAAGACGCCCAGGTCGAGCCGCGGAAGCTGCTCTCTGCGGTGGCGCTCGGTGCGGAGCGAGAAGGCGTGAAGTTTCGGACGGGCTCCACGGTTCGCTCGATAGACGTCGAAGGTGGGCGGGTTCGAGGAGTTCAGCTCGCAGATGGAACCCTGCGAGCGGACCGGGTTGTCGTCGCGGCGGGAAGCTGGACTACACAGATCCCCGGACTTCCGTTGAGTCCCGAAACGATACACCCTGTTCGCGGGCAGATGATCACGACGCACACGCGCCCTCCCCTGTTCCGCCGCGTCGTCTTCGGCGCAGGCGGTTACGTCGTGACTCGTCCTGACGGCCGGGTGCTGTGTGGATCGACGATGGAGCGCGTAGGCTTCGCACGAGGAAATACGTTTGGCGGCATGGCTGATGTGATCGACAAGGCGACGCGCATCGCACCCTCGTTGCGGGAAGCCGCGATCGATTCGCACTGGTCGAGCTTTCGACCCGGGACGCCCGATGGGCTGCCATTAGTCGGCGAGACACAGGTCGAGGGTCTGTTCGTCGCGAGCGGACACTACAGAAACGGTATTCTGCTCGCGCCGCTGACCGCCGAGCTCATCGCAGACGCGCTCCGCGGAGAATCGGAATCGCGGCAAGCCATGGCGCTTTCGCCTCGCCGCTTCGAGGAGCCAAGCGCGTGACGGCTGCGTCGGAAACGACGCTCTCGGCGAATGGGCTGGCGCACCACGTCATCCGCTGGGGGCAACGCCCGGTGGACGTCGTTCTTTGCCACGGCTTCTTGGACATCGGGTGGAGCTTCGACGCCCTCGCGCGCCGGCTCGTGGAGGCCGGGCATGGAGTCGCTTCCTTCGATTGGCGCGGCCACGGAAGGAGCGAGTGGGTCGGCCCCGGCGGCTACTATCACTTTCCGGACTATGTCCTCGACCTCGACGAGCTCCTTCCACAGCTGAGCGAGACGCCGGTACACTTGCTCGGGCATTCGATGGGAGGCTCGGCCTGTGCGATGTACGCTGCGGCCAGACCGGAACGCGTCCGTACTCTGACCCTCGTGGAGGGCATTGGGCCGCCCGAGATGGAGCCCCGCGATCCCGCTGCGCGCCTTCGGGCTTGGCTCAGTGGCGTCGGCAAGGTCCGAAGCAAGGCGGCCCGACCCATCGCGGACGTTCGAGAGGCGCTGAAGCGGATGCGTGTTCAGAATCCGGAGCTGGGCGAAGAGCTCGGCAAGTTCCTGATCGAAAAGAGCACGACGCCAGTCGAAGGTGGCCTGCAATGGAGCTTTGATCCCTTGCACAAGACCTGGGCCCCTCGGCCGTTTCAAGCAGACGTGTTCGGCGCTCTACTCAGCGCGATCACCGCCCCTACCCTCGTCGTGGCCGGCGAACACGGATTCCGGCTGGAAGACGAGCAGGCGCGGATTGCGCAAATCGCCGATCACCGCTTCGAGGAGATCCCGAACGTGGGCCACATGATTCACTGGTTCGCGGCCGACAGACTGGCCACGGTCCTCTCGGACTTCTTCGCCGATCACGCTGCTTGACCGCGTTCGGACCACGTGAAACGCTGCCCGGCCATGCAACGAACGACGTGGCTCACGATGGCGGTCGCAAGCGTGCTTGCTGGCCACGCACTCGCGGAAGATCCGGGGCCGGACACGGACGAAGAGCGTCGCAATGCGGTGTTCGCGACGGTCGGCTCAAAGACCATCAGCGTCGGCGACATCGAAGACATCGTTTCGAGTCGCTCGCCCTATGCGCGGCAGCGATTGCTCGAGCCGAGCGCGCTTCAAGAGCTTGCGGATGCTCAGGTGCAAGCCGAGCTGTACTACCAGGGTGCCGCAAAGCTTGGCTATGGCGATTCGCCTGATGTCCAGCGTTTCGTGAACCAGACCATGGTCAAGCTCTTCGTTCGCAAGGAGTTCGAGGAGGCGGTGACGCCGAACGACGTGTCGGCCGAGGACGTCTCGCGCTACCACGAAGAGCACCCGGAAGAGTTCCGACGCCCCGAGATGCGGCGCGCACGGCACATTCTGGTGGGCAGCAAGAAAGAAGCCGAGGACATCCGCGCGCGACTGATTGCCGACGATGGTCAGAAGTTTCGCGAGATCGCGAAAGAGGAAAGCCTCGACACTGAAACGAATGTTCGCGGCGGAGACCTCCTCTACTTCACCTCTGACGGTAAGCTCGTCGGTCGTGACTCGGACGATACGGTGAACGAGACACTCGTGGCAGCGGCGTTTGCGCTCACGAAAGCGGGTGAGCTCAGCAAGCCGCTCGACCTCGGTGACGGCAAGTGGAGTATCTTGGAGCTGACCGGAATCCGGCCGGAGCGGGTCCAGACCCTCGAGCAGGTGACTTCGGGGATTCAACGCAAGCTCTGGCGCGAGGAGCGGGAGGCGGCGCTCGACGCGCTGCTCGCCAAGGTTCGAGCCGAGGTGAAGCCGGAGATTTACCCCGAACGCCTGAACGCGATCGTCCTCGAACAGCCCGACAAGCCGATCGAGCCACCGAACCAGTAGACGGGGGCCTCTCAGATGACGATGGCTTGCGTTTTCGCGCGTTTGAGACTAAATGAACGTTCATTCATTTTCGCAGAGTGAGGGCCGTCATGTCGTCTACGTTCCAGCCGTTCCAGGAAGAGCATCAGATCTTTCGCAAGCAAGTTCGGACCTTTGTGGAGAGCGAGCTCGTACCGAAAGTCGACCAATGGGAAGAGGAGAAGCTCTTTCCCACCTCGGTCTTCAAGCGAGCGGGTGAGCTCGGAATCCTGGGCGCTCACTACCCGGAGGACGTCGGAGGCGGAGGCGGTGACTTCTGGATGAGCGTAGTGAAGGCCGAGGAGCTGGCTCGCTGCGGCTCTGCCGGTGTCACGATGGGGCTGCTCGTCCAGTCCGACATGGCAACGCCGGTGCTAAACGACCTCGGTTCACGCGAAGTGAAGGACGAATTTCTCGCGCCCGCACTTCGTGGCGACAAGGTGGCAGCACTTGGCGTGAGCGAGCCGGGCGCCGGTTCTGACGTTGCAGGGCTTCGAACGACTGCGCGCAAGGTCGGCGATGACTACGTCATCAACGGCTCGAAGACGTACATCACCAACGGGACCCGCGCCGACTTCGTGACGCTCATGGTGAAGACCGATACGGATGCGGGCCACGGCGGCATCTCGATCATCGTATGCCCGACGGACGTGCCTGGGTTCAGCGTCTCGAAGAAGCTCGAGAAGGCGGGCAACTGGTCGAGCGATACGGCGGAACTCTTCTTCGAGGACGTCAAGGTGCCAAAGCGCTACCTCGTCGGCCAGGAAGGAATGGGGTTCGTCTACCTCATGCAGAACTTCCAGTCTGAGCGACTCGTGGGTTGCGTAAGCGGTCTTTCGGGCTCGAAGCTCGCGCTCGACCGTTCGGTACAGTACGGCCGCGAGAGGGTGGCGTTCGGCAAGCCGCTCATCAAGCGCGAGTACTGGCAGCAGAAGTTCGTCGACCTCTACACCAAGTACGAGGCTGCGAAGGCACTCACGTATAACGCGTGCGCGGCATACAACGAGGACAAGTACGTCAACGAGGGCGCGCTCTCGATGGAGACGACGCGAATCGTCTCGATGTCGAAGGCCTACGTGGGCGACGTGACGGCGGAGATCATGGACCAGTGCGTTCAGTTCCACGGCGGCATGGGCTATCTGGAAGACCTCTGGGTGGCGCGCGCCTGGCGGGATGCCCGGCTGTTCCGGATCGGCGGCGGTGCGACCGAAGTCATGCGATACGCAGTCGCTAAGATCATGGGATTCTGATTACTGGCGGCAGCGGCCGATTTGCGACACTCTCGGCTCCATGAGGTGGAGCTGGATCATTGCCCTCGTCATGATGGGCTGCGGCACCGAGACCCCAGCCGTCCCGCCCGCCCCCGGTGGCGATGGCGGAGGACCTCTGGGCATCACCGGACTGGTCCCACCCCCGAGTAATCCGGGCCCTTCTGGCGGCGCAAGTGGAGCCGGTGGCGCGAGCGGTGCTTCAGGTGCCGGCGGCGCGTCGGGCGCGTGCGACAACGACGCCGATCTCGAATCGCTCAGCTTCGTCTCGAGTGGACGGCAGATTGCCCGCGACTGCAGCGTCGATTTTTGCTCGGGATTATTGGACGATGGCTTCCGCTTCCAGGGGTGCGTGTCCGAATGCGTTGCGGGCGACATCCCCGGCGTTTCCGTAGAGTGCGCAAGCTGCTATGGGGCGGCCGAGCGCTGCGGCCTCGACAACCTGTGTTACCTCCGCTGTCGGATCGATCCCTGTAACTCGACTTGTGTTTCCTGCCTCACGATCGCGGGCTGCCTGGACGAACTTGCCGAGTGCACCGGCATCCCCGTGGACGATTGCGAGCGCTAGCCCTGGCAAAGTGCGCATTACGGCTCCGAAGCCATTGAAAAGGCTGCGGTTTTCGGGGGGCTGCGTGTCCCTAGAAGGCGGCGAGGACTTTTTCCCAGGGGTCCGTGGTGCCGATGACCTCGACGATCATGACGGCTTCGGCGGCCGCGAGATTGTCTTTCTTGGGGGTGCTGATGTCGAGCCAGCCGGCGATGCGGCGGGCGATGGCGAGACGCGTGGCCCATTCGGCGCGGGCTCGCGCGAGGTCGCCCCAGTGAGTCCAGCGCATCGACCAGAGCTCGTCGGCTATCCAGTCGCCGAATACCTTGTTGGGAGAGACCGGTTCGACGACTCGAGCGCCGGCACGGTCAAACGCCGCGGCCCATGGACGAGCAGTTTCCGTGCGCTCTCGTCGCTCGACCAAGAAGCCGATCGCATCCGCAAACCAGCGCGACGCAACGGCGGCCTGTGACGATCCCTCGAACGTGAGCAGCTCGTCGGCCACAGCGCCCCAGCTCGTTCCCTCGAGCGCCGGAAACGGCTCTGCGTCGAGCACTTTGCTGAGACTTTCGGCTCCGAGCAGCGCCTCGATGAGCTTGGACTCTCGCTCGGCGTACTCGGCGAACGACAAGGTTTCCGTCTCCGACCACTTCACTTCGCCGAATACGGCGTGCTCAGGTTTGAGCTCCCCGTTTGAATCGAGCAAGCAGGGTCGCGCGACCTCCACCGTGACCAGCGGCAAGGGCCCCAAGGTACGGCACGTGCAGCGGTGCTGAGTGGAGATCCGGCCGCCGACCGGCGTGGCGGTGAGCGCGTACGGGAACTGAATGCAGGGACTCGGCTTGAGCTCGGGTCCCAGCTGCGAATGAAGCGCGCAGCCAGCTTCGCTCCAGAATACGCAATGTCCGGTGTCACTGCGCATCATCATGACCGCGGCATCCTCGCCCTCGTGTCGGTCGAACGCGTCCTCGGAGATGACCGCGAGCATCTCGCAATCATCGTCGGTCAGCGCCCCGACGGCATGGATGTCGCTACAGCAGAGTCCGTCACCGACGCAATCGAAACGGGCACCCGGGCGCACCAAGAGAGGCTCCCGCCTGGCATAAACTTTCACGGTGTCTCCAAACGCGGCGCCGAAGAAAGGTAGAGGATCTCCATGTTCGGCTGAACGATAGCGCCCGCCGGCGGATTGATCTGCTCTTGGCCGGTCTGTGGATCCCGGTAACCGATGACTAGACAGCCACTCGAAGAGCGAAGCTCTTGGCTCAGCTGCTCGAAGCTTATCGGCCCATCGACGGTGCTTGGAACATGACCGACGTACAGGTTTTGGTTCCCGTCGAAGACCATCCGGCTCGTGGCATCGGCCACGCCCGGATAGACGACGGTGTGGGCGAGCAAGGAATAGCCGACGCGCCGCGTCTCGATCACCTCGTCGCTCCCAGCGGTACGGGCGTGCTGCACATTCTCGGAGTCGAGCACCTCCGCGATGATGCGAATCGGCTTCTTCCGCCTGGCCGCAGCCGGGCTCTTCTTCAGCGCCGAGCGGATCGTAAACACCGTCAGGATCGTGGTGGCGTCGGCCTGCTGCGGGACGACGCGGCGTGAGCCCGTCACGATCACGGTCGACGCGTGGGTAATTCGCGCTTTGTCGAGCTCGCTCTCCTTAGTGGGATCCCCTTCGACCCACATGAACTCGGGAGGAAGTGCCCGCGGACGCTCGTAGGGTCCGAACAAAACGATTCGCTGCTCGTCCGGGTTGATCTCGCCGCTCAGCACGTCGAGCAACATCCCGCTGCCCATCTCGTACCCGCACACGACGATGTGATTGACGTAACCACTCATTCGAAACTGCTCCTCTCGAATGCTCAAGACCGCGTTGAGCAGGCTGTGGCCGACGATGCCGGCAAACAGGGCCAGGGTAAATAGGCCGCCGATCATCATGGCGCCCCCGATGAAACGGCCAACGGTCGTCACGGGTGTGATGTCACCGAAGCCGACCGTCGTGATGGTGACCAGCGCCCACCAGAGGCCATCCCCCACGTTGTTGATGTCGGAGTTGGCGCTTCGCTCGACGAGAAAGAGGCTGATTCCGCCGAGAATCGTCTCTGTACCAAGCACCGAAAACGCGAAGGTGAAGAGTAGGCGGTCCTCCTCGAACGCGAGCGTCAGCCCCTGAAAGGGATTCGCATAGCGAAAGAGCTCCGCGGTTCGCAGCAGTCGGAGCAAACGCAAGACCCTCAAACCGCGAAGCGCCGGAACCAACGCAAGCACGGTCAGGATGTCGACCAGCATCATAGGGGTGAGCGCGAAACGGAGGCGGGCGAATATCTGGGTTCGCAGGCGGCTGAGGGGGGGCTCGTCGAACACCTCGAGCTCGGCCGGACGGAACGTGAGAATCCGAGTGGAGACCTCGATGGCGAAGACCCAAAGGAGCACCCGATCGAGTTTTCCTAAGATCAGATCGCCACGCGAACCCGGATCGAAGAACGGCTCCGCAATCAGCAGCGCGATCGACAGCAGGATGAGCACCCAGACGATCGACTCGATGACTCGGTACGCTCGGGTGCGCGGATCGTGAAAAGCAGCATGCAGGAGGTCACGCGCGGACATGCGCGGCCGAGCATCATTCGACCCCGCCCCCATGTCAACCGCCTGAGGCGCGCGCGCTGCCCTACTCCGCAGCGACCGGCGTGGTCTCGACCTCGTCGAGCTCGATGGCGTCGGCGAGGATTTCGGCGATGTCGCGCTGAGCGACCTGCTCTTCCTTCTCCTCGGCCTTGAGACCGTCGGTCAGCATCGTCATGCAGAAGGGGCAACCGCTCGCGATGGTCGTCGCGCCCGTGTTGAGCAGCTGAAGCGTGCGCTTGGTGTTCACGCGCTCTTCACCCTCCTCTTCTTCCTTCCACATCTGCGCGCCGCCAGCGCCGCAGCAAAGGCCACGCTTCTTGTTCCAGTAGTCGACCTCGGTGAGCTCGAGACCCTCGATGGACTCGAGGATCTGCCGCGGCGAGTCGTACACTTGGTTGTACCGGCCGAGATAGCAGCTGTCGTGGTAGACGACCTTGCCCTTCACGGGCTTCGAGGGCACGAGCTTCCCCGCCACGAGAAGGCCGTTCAGGAAGTCGGAGTGGTGCACGACGTCGTAGTTTCCGCCGAAGTCGCTGTACTCATTGCCCAATGTGTTGAAACAGTGCGGGCAAGCGGTGATGATCGTCTTCTTCGAGGCCTCGTATCCGTTGAGGGTCTCGATGTTCTGCTCGGCGAGCATCTGGAAGAGATACTCGTTGCCCGCGCGCCGTGCGGGATCGCCCGTGCAGGTCTCCTCGGTTCCGAGGATCGCGAAGTCGACCCGCGCCTTCTTGAGCAGCTTCGAGACCGCGCGTGCCACCTTCTTTGCTCGGTCGTCGTAGCTCGCAGCACACCCGACCCAGTAGAGAACCTGCGCATCCGGCTTGTCGCTGAGCATCGGGATATCCATGCCGTCCGCCCAGTCGCCTCGGTCCATCGCCGAGAGGTTCCAGGGGTTGCCGTTGGTCTCGATGCCGTTGAACGCACCCTGCAGCTCTCCAGGGAACTCGTTCTTCATCATCACCTCTTCGCGACGCATGCCGATGATCTTGTCGACGTACGAGATCATCACCGGGCACTGTTCTTCGCAGGCGCGGCAGGACGTGCAGCCCCAGATGACCTCCGGATGAAGGATGTTGGGTACGAGGTCGACGACGGTCTCACCGACGAAGTAGGCGCCCTCTGGTGCCTCTGGGAACGTGTGGATCGACTCCTCCGAATCACTCGGCTTCGGCGACGCCGCGGGACCGTCGCTCGGCTCTTCGACGAGCGCATCCTTGCCGAACATGTCCTTTTCGGTGGCGTAGAGGTGGTCTCGAATCGCCAGCGTCAGGTGCTTCGGGGAGAGCTTCTTGCCGGTGATGTATGCCGGGCAGTTGTCGCTACACCGCCCGCACTCGGTGCAGGTGTAGAGGTCCATGATGTGCTTGTAGCTGAGGTCGGTCAGGCGGTTGATGCCGAGCGACTCTTCGCGCTCGACCTTGCCCTCGAGGTCCTCGACCTTCGGGAGGGCGTTCGGTCGGCGATCGTACGCGAACACGTTCGGAATGACCGTGAGAACGTGGAAGTGCTTGGTGTACGGAAGGATGTTCAAGAAGATCAGAACGAACGCCGCATGCCACCAGAAGCCGCCGTGCTGGACGGCCTTCATGACCGTGGGGCTCGCGCCGGAGAGAAGCTGCGCGACGATGCCGCCGAAAGGCTCCCACCAACCAGCGTGAATCGCCTCCCCCGTGGTGGCCGACTGCAGAGCGAGCGAACCGCCGACGTAGAAGAAGTCAGCGAGCATCATCGTGATGATGATGAAGAGAATCGCGACCGGCTCGGTGAAGACGTAGTGCCCCACGGTGTGGCCGAGCGTCATTCGCGGCTTGTTCTTGACCTCCTTCGGGTCGCCGCTGTCGTTTCCGCGCTTCGCCCAGCGAAGGTAGAGAAACGCGATGGAGCCGACGATCGCCGCGAACGCTGCGAGCTCCTTGACCAAGGAGTAGAACTTTCCGAAGAGGTGGTCTGTGCTCAGCAAGCCCCAGAAATCAAAGCTGGGGTCGAAACCACGGCCCCAGAGCATCAAGCTGTTGAGCAAGAGCACTTGGAACGCGACGAAGATGCCGACGTGCGCGAACCCCGCGAGGGTGTAGTTCGGCATCCGCTTCTGCCCAAAGGCGTAGATCAGGAGCGTCTTGGTTCGGTCCGCGATCTGCTCGCCCGTCCAGGCAAAGCGGGAATCGGGAACACCCACGCCGACCTGCCGGAGGCGTCGATACGCCGACCATGAGAAAAATCCGAGCGTGCTCACCAGCAGCAGCGTCATCCAAATCGGACCCATCGTTCACTCCATGTTTCGAGCGCGGAATCCGTGCATTTGCAGCCTCGCGCTTCCGGATTGTGTAGGGGTGCCTCGCGCTGAAGTCAAACGGCGCGTCCCCGTCCCGCGGGCCTGATCGCGACCGTTCGTTTATGATGCGCGGATGCGCCGTTTCGGCCTGATTTCCTTGCTGGCTCTTTCGGCGTGTGCCTCGTCGATCCCGCGAACCGTCCCTAGGCTTGTCGAAGGGCGACTCGAGGATGGCCCGGCGGTGTCTCCCTATGCCTACGAGTGGTTCATCGAAGGGGAGCGGCTGGCCGCACAAGGGCGCCACGGTGAAGCGGCGATGGCGTTCGAAGCTGCCACGGCGGCGCCCACCGGCGACATTCTCCTGCTGATGCGTCTCGCGGAGGAGTACGAGAAGAGCGGCGCGTCGCGCCGAGCGGATCGAATCATGTCGCTCGCCCATCGCTACTACCCTCAATCGGCTCGAGTCGCGCTGGCCGAGGGTCACATCCTGCTCGGGCGCGGCGATACCCGCGGCGCGCTAAACGCCTTTGCCGAGGCGAATCGTCGCGCACCCCGCTGGTCGGCCCCGCCGATCGCGACCGCCGACGCGCTGGCGACGCGCGGACACGTGCAGCGCGCCGAGGCCTTGTTGCTCAGCTACCTCGAAGACGCTGACGCGCCGCAAACCGAGGCGGCGCTTGCTGCCTTGCTGTCGTTGGCGCGCCGTCACGGCGACCCGGAAACGCTGGCGCGCGCGCTAGCGTTCGACCCAAGCACGAGCGCTGAAGCGCGTGCTGGCAGTGCCGGCGAGCTTGCCTTGGCAGCCGGACAACCCGCGCTCGCCGCGCGAATCCTCGATGGCGCGCGTGACAGCGCCGAGAACGTCGACCTCTGGTTGAAGGCGCTCGCCGAGAGTGGCGACAGGGAGGAAGCAGCGCGCTATCTCGCGTCGGGCAACGCTGCGCGCTTCGCGCCGGTCGAAGAACGCGCGCTAGCCCTCATCAAGCTTGGATCGGGCACACGCGCGCTCACTCTCCTGGCCGCCGCAGAGCGGTCACCCCGCGTACAGTACGCACGAGGTGCCGCCATGCTCTTTGGCGCGGACTACCTGGACGCTGCGGACGTGCTCGCCGATGTCCCGTTTGGTGCAAGCACGTACGAAGCGTCGAGGCTTGCGTTTGTGGACTGCACGAAGGCTCAAGGCCGTCCCGGTGCGGCCGCCGAAGCGTTGAGCATGACACCCCACGACTCGCTCGCGGTGCGAACGAAGCTGGCCAAGCTCTTGGTAGACGTCGGTGATCTGCGCGCAGCCCTTCGCCTGTTCGATCCCCGGCAGACCGCCGATCGGGCGGTGCTGGCTTCTCTCTTCGAGCGAGTGGGCCGATTCGAGGAGGCGTATGCCTACTACGCGACGGTGAAAGTCACGACGAGCAGCGCCCCTCGGCTCCGAGCCCGCGCGGCCGCCGAACAGCTGGCGTCGCGAGGACGCAGGGAGAGCGCCATCGCCATCTTGGAACGATGGGCCTCAATCGCTCCCGAGGATCTCTACTCCCGCGTACGCCTGATCGAGCTATTGCGGGCGGAACGTCGTCTCGACGAGGCCGGAAAACGCGGCCGCCAAGCACTCCCCTTGATCGACGATGCGACGCTTCGAACACACCTGAGCGAGATGCTCCGCGCTCGGGCCGACCTAGACTAGCGCTCGACTAGTACTCGCCGAAAAGGTCTTGGATGCGGACGTCGAGCGCGGTCGCGACCTTGTAGAGAGAGCTGATCGATGCACTCGATTCCGCACGCTCGATCTGCGAGAGCAGCGAGACGCTCAGACCCGTTCGCCGCGCCATCTGTTTGAGGGTCAGGCCACGGTCTTTGCGAAGCCCGCGAATCGTTTCGCCGATGACCCGGTGAAGATTCTCTTCGGGGGTGCGCAAGAGGCCCTTCTTGCGCATGACGCGATCGAGGACCTCGCGGAACTCGTCGGGGTTGAACGGCTTCTTGAGATAATCGACCGCGTCGAGCTTCATCGACTGGACGGCCGTCTCGAGCGAGGGGTAGCCGGTGAAGATGACGACAGCGACGTCGTTATCCACTTTCCGAATCGCCTCGAGGACTTCGACCCCGCCCATCCCGGGCATCATGAGGTCGAGCACGACGAGGTGATACCCGCCGTCCTTGACCTCGTCAGGCGCGTCCTTTGGGTCGGCGAGCGTAGTGACCTGGAATCCGTCCTTCGTGAGGAAGGTCTCCATGAACTCCAAGATCGCCTGGTCGTCATCGACGACGAGAACTCGAACTGGTGGTAGCGCCTTTGCCATCGTGCCTCCGCTGCAATTGTAATTGCAGTGTTCAATTCTAGTCGGGGCGAGAGGATTCGAACCTCCGACCTCACGGTCCCGAACCGTGCGCGCTACCAAACTGCGCTACGCCCCGTATTTCAAGCTCGGCGGAATCTAGCGTTACCGCCGAGTGCTGTCAACGAGCTATCCTACATTTACCCACATATAGACTTGGTAGGCATCCGCCCAGGGTCCGGCACCGGGAACCCAGGGGCCGAGCGACAGCTCGCCACTCGATCCAAAGCACAATGATTTCAAAGCGGAGCAAGGCTCCTCGACACGCTCGAAGCCGGGCAGTTGAGCCTGCCGGGCCACCTCGTTGCCCTCCTCGGAGAGGGGCGAGCAGACCGCATACAGGAGCGAGCCGCCCCTCCGTACCATCGGTGCCGCGTTGTGCAAGATCCGGAGCTGGGTTTCGCCCATCTGGGCCGCATCTCCCGGAGAGGCTCGCAGTAAAATTTCAGGCCTACGGCGCAAAGTGCCGAGACCGGTACATGGGGCGTCGACCAGCACACGATCGAACCCGGCCTCGAGGCCGCCCGGCCCCAAGGTCCAGTCGACGCACGCTGTCTCGAGCGACTCGGGCTTCATGCGGAGCCGCGCGAGCTCCCCGGCGATCTGTTCGAGCCGGTGCTCGTGCAGATCGGTGGCGACCACGCGGCCGCCTTCCCCGACGGCTTCGGCCAGTTGCGCGGTCTTGCCTCCACGACCCGCGCAGACATCGAGCACGCGCTCACCGGGCTGTGCATCGAGCAAGAGCCCAATGAGCTGAGCGCCTTCTTCCTGAACCGCGAAAACGCCTTGGGCGTATCCGGGCAGCTCACGCGGATCGCCCGCGCCGCTCACGCGCAGGCCGAAGGGCGAGAGGCGAGTCGGTGTAACGGAGGCATGAGGCTGCGCTTCGAGAATGGCGTGCCCCAGTGCCTCGCGGTCGGCGTCTGCCCGAACGCGAAGATCGATCGAGGGAGATTCGAGGTCGACACGGAGCAAGCCGTTCGCGTGCTCGGCGCCGATCGAGTCGACGAGCGCGTCGCGGAGCCAGGGCGATACGCTCACCGCATCGGGAGGCTCGGCATCGGCCGGCCGCTCAAGGGCCATCTTGCGAAGGATCGCGTTCACGAAGCCGGCTACCCGTTTGCCGCGCTTGTCGGTCGCGAGCTGAACGGCATCGTGCACGATGGCGTGCGGCGGCACTCGCTGCAGATGAAGGAGCTGAAACGCGCCGCCGAGAAGTACCGCACGGACCCAGTCGTCCACCTTGATGGGCCGCCGGGCGTGGCGCCTCATGGCGGCTTCGAGCTCGGGCACGACGCGCAGCGTTCCGTAGACGATCTGAGTCGCGAGCGCCGCATCGGCTCGGCTGAACGCGCCTCGCTGGAGCTCGGCGTCGAGGGTGGGCGATGCCCATGCCTCGTCGTGCAGCACTCGATAGAGCACGTGCGTCGCGATCTGTCTCGCCGGAGCTACCACGCGGGCAAGCTTACTCCGCTCGACGTGGCAGGCACGGAGATTGGAGGCGATGCCGAGGGCGTGATAGCGTAGCCGGGTGGGAGCGCAGGCTGGGGAGACAACGAGCGGGTCGACGAGATGAGCGCACTGGTTCTCGTCGCGGATCCCGATCCGTTCAATCTCCTTCTTCTTCACGAGGCATGTGAAGCCGCCGGCTACGACGTCATCACGGCCGCCGATGGGCCAGACGTGCTCGCGATGGTGGCACGGCAGCCTCCGGATCTGCTCCTCCTCGATGCCAAGATGAGCAAGATCGACGCGTTCGAGATCCTTCGGATCCTCAAGGCCGACTCGAGCCTGGCGAGCATCCCTGTCTTGCTGGTGAGCGACGAGGGCGAAACCGATGCCCGCCGCCGCGGCATCGAGCTCGGCGCCGAGGATACGCTCACCCGCCCCTATCGCGTCTTCGAGATTCAACAGCGCGTTCGAAACGTGCTTCGCGCGACGCGACGCGATCGACTCGGGATCCCCGAGAGCGCGCCG
>Ga0316194_10001586_pt1 | contig 15697 bp, 13 predicted proteins | sample CroRivsedime1_MG_FD_204936 | JGI IMG/M metagenome (GOLD analysis project Ga0316194, IMG submission 204936) | Coastal sediment microbial communities from Maine, United States - Cross River sediment 1 | ecosystem: Environmental > Aquatic > Marine > Coastal > Sediment | place: USA: Maine...
CCAGGTGCCATCTTTCGCATTGTTGGTGCACGTCATACAAGTCAGAGGTGCGTCGGGGCCATCAATGCGAAAGGTGGCTCCTCATTTTCAGTGGCGCTGACGATCACCCTACCCCACGAACTTGTACCCCAACCTGTGAACCGTAATCAAATGTTGCGGATCCGCCGGATCATCCTCGATCTTTTTGCGCAGTTTGGCGATGTGGGTGTCGACCGTACGGGTGAAGGGGATAGTGTCGTAGCCCCACACCGCGTCGAGGAGTTCTTCGCGAGAGACCACCTCGCTCTGGTGAGCGAGGAAGTAGCCGAGGAGCCGGAATTCACGCGGCGTCAAATCGAGGTGTTCGCCGCCCTTGGTCGCCTCGTGGCGGTCGACATCGACGGTGAGGTCGCCGAACTCGTAAATCGCACTCTGGGCGCCACCGCCCGGTTGAGAGCGCCGTAACACTGCTTCGACCCGGGCCATGAGCTCCATGAAGCTGAAGGGCTTGGTCACGTAATCGTCGGCGCCAAGCTTGAGGCCGAGAACCTTGTCGATCTCCTGGCCGCGGGCGGTCAGCATGATGATGGGCAGACCGGAACCCTCGCCCCGCAAAAGCTTGCAGACTTCGAGTCCGGTCATCTTCGGCAACATGACGTCGAGGATCATGATGTCGGGCGAGTCCTCACGGGCGCGTTTCAGGCCGGCCTCGCCATCGCGGGCTACGGTGACCTCGTGCCCTTCATAGGTGAAGCCGTCGCGCAGCGCGACTGCCATCGCCTCGTCGTCCTCGACAACCAATACCCGGCTCATGCCTCATCTCCCTCCGCGCGCGCCAACGGCAGGTGAATTGTGAAGGTGCTGCCGCGGCCGACCTCGCTCTCTACCGATACCGTGCCGCCGTGCGACTCGGCAATATGTCGCACGAGCGACAGGCCGAGCCCCGAGCCCTTGACGTCGTGCACCAGGCCGGTACTGACGCGATGGAATCGCTCGAAGATTTTTTCCTGTTCTTCGCGAGGGATGCCGATGCCGTGATCAGTGACCGAGATGGTCGCCTCGCCGTTGGTCCGGTCGAGCGTGACCTGGATTGCCCGGTCGCCATCCGAGTACTTGACCGCGTTGTCCAGGAGGTTGGCTACCGCGCGGTCGATTGCGTTGGGGTCGACTTCGACCTCGGGCAACGGCTCGTCGGGACCCTGGTAGGAAACATCGAAGCCCTTGTCGCGCAGTCGCACCGTGAAGGTGGCGAGGGTGCCGGCCAGGATCTCCTCGAGATCGGCGTCCTCGAACATATAGACCTTGCGCCCTGATTCGATGCGCGAGAAGTCGAGGATGTTGTTGATCAGCTGGGTCAGCCGGCGACTCTCGGTCTCGATGTAGGAGCCGTACTCGCGGACCTTCTCTTGATCCTCCACCCGGCCCCGGCGCATGAATTCTCCGAAGACTCGGATCGAAGACAGCGGCGTGCGGAGCTCGTGGGAGACGTTGGAGACGAACTCGTTCTTCATCGCCGAAAGTTTCATCTCCCTCAGCGCGGTGCGGATGGTGAGCGCAATGCCTCCCAACAGAACCGCGGCCAAAATCGCCGACAGGGTCATGTTGTAGGCAAAATTCGCGCGCGCCCATTTCTCCGGTGAGGCGAAATCTCCCTGGAGGCTTATGTACCAGTCGGTGAATACGAAAGCGAAGGAGCGGCTCACGCGATCTTTCTTGGGATTCGCCTTGATGTCATGGGGCAAGATTTGTCGCTTCTGTCCGTCGCGCACGATGACAAGGAGCTCGTGCTTTTCCTCGTCCTTGAATTTTGGCAGCGAAGATTCGATGGCTTTGGGCAAAACTACCTTTTCGAAGTACTTCTGGTCAACGATCATTCCTGCCAGTCCGACCAGCTTGAAGTGCTCGTCGGTAATTGGAAGGATAATGATGCGGTTCTTCTGGTCGTGCTGATCGACGCTGAGGGTCGTTTTCTCGATCTTGGTGCCCTTCTTGCGGAGGTAGGACCACGGCGACGCCGCCGCCCACACCGCCACCGTTTCGTCTGAGTGTTTCGGAACCACCATTTTGGCTTTCTTGGGGTCGTAGAAGAGCATCGACTCGCGGCTGAGAAAGCTGACGATGAAGAGCCGTCTTGCGCCCTCGATCTCCTTCTTTTTGAAGTACCCGGCGGCCTTTTCAGTCTTTTTCTCGCCGAATATCTCGGGCGGAAGGTTGAGGGCGCGTTCGGAAATCTTCCAGTAAAAGTAATGAACGTCCTTGGTGATCGTCTCCAGGTAATTCTTGAGCGTCGCTTCACGAGCAATGGCCGAGTTCCGTTCGAGGTCGGCGAGCCACCAGTACTGCAGGGCAAGCAGCACCGCCAGGGGTAGAAAAACGGCGAGCACCCCGGCCCACAGAACGCGACGGCCACCGAACACGCTGTGCTCGACTGCCTTCAGCTCGGATTCTGAAAAGGTGCCGTTGCGGTTGTTGCCCATTGGCGCCATGAGTCGACTCCTCGGTACGAACGCGGTCGAGAGCAATATAGCGCACGAAAAGCCGACTGCCAGGGCTTTTTGCAACTCGGTAACAGAGTTGACAGCTTATGACTTCGCCGTGAGGACATTCACATCTCGCGGGCGCATCTTGGACGACATGAACGAAATTCGTCTACCCGGCCGTACGAGGACCACTGGGATCCACCAGAGGGTCGGGCTTTCGTCAACACCAAACGAACGAGGAGGTCTCCGTATGAGAAAGGTCATTGCGTTGTTGGTCATGGTGCTGTTTTTGGCGATGCCCGCCCTGGCCGGCGAGAAGAAAAAGTGCGAGGGGAGCGGTGAAGACTGTCTGACAAAGATGAAGGCGAAGTACTCCGAGAAGGCCTGGCTCGGAATCGGTTACGACACCGACGAGAAGGGCCACTGGGTCGTCGACAAGGTCTACGACCGCAGCCCGGCCCAGAAGGCCGGCTTCCAAAAAGGTGACGTGCTGCTGGCGGTTAATGATGTCAAGTACTCGAAGGACAACAAAAAGGAACTGAAGGCGGTCTACTCCAAGTTCGAACCAGGCACCGAGACCACCTATTGGGTGAAAAGGGATGGCGAAAAGGTGAAGCTCGAAGCCACCCTCGGCTCGGTACCGAAGGACCTGCAGAAACTGTGGATTGCAGAGCACATGGAGCACAGCCATCCCGAATATCAGATGGCGTCGAAATAGCGTTATTTGACCGCAGGCGGGCCGACTGTCGGCCCGCCTGCAACTTTTGGGGCGCCTGCGGCGTCATATATGTAGGAGGGCGGAGGCCGAGATGACCAGTTACGAAGCAGAAGCGACAAACGGTTATGGAGGCGGGAGGACGTCGAGGATCGATTGGTCCCAGCTCCTGGTGCCGATCGTTGCCGCGGCTCTTGTCCTGGCCCTCGGTCTGGCGCTGGTGGCATTCACCTCTGAGCCCGACGAAGGGCTCCTCCCACCTGCTGCCAACTCCGGCACTTTTTAGCCTGAAAAATATAGATGTGGTCGAATTGCAGAGAAGCAACAGCTACTCCGCGATGAATTACTGCAGCTGACGCTGTAGCCACAATCTGCCGCCCCTCTGGGGCTTATTCCTTTATTCCATCTGTTTCCTGGGGCTCACGCCCCAGGCTAAATATCTGTCGCCCCCTTCGGGGGCTTTTCCGTTGGTTGATTGCCCTGTTCCTGGGGCTCACGCCCCAGGCTACATACCTGTCGCGCCTCCGGCGCTCGTTAGATCCTGAATTCGATAGCTCGCGAAATCGTCGCTGGCACCTCTGGCGTGCAGAAACGGCAAACCATGTGACGAGCCCCGGAGGGGCGGAAGATTCATAGCCTGGGGCGTGAGCCCCAGGGTGGCCGGTCGAATAAACCTCAAGCCGCGGAGCGGCGACAGATGCCGTTGGGCAAGCACCAATTGGTAGCCCTGGGCCCGCCTGACGGTGATTGTCAAATTGTCTCTGAAAACCGCCTGTGAAGATCGATCAGCTCGGGTGCGCCCTGAGGGTCGGCCTTTTCCATTTTCGTCAGCCTGTAAAGCTCGAGTGCGTCGGCGGTGTCCGCCTCCACCCCCCAGGTCTTCTCCCACTGCAGCTGGGTCGCCAACGCAACCCAGTCGGTGAGCCTGCAGAGATGATTGACGACGTGACGGATCTGGGCGGCGGCCGCGCGTTGCTCTTCCGCAAGGAGTCTGGAAATCCGGTCTTTCACCGCCTTCAACTCTGACCGTGCGATCTCGGCAGTGGTTGCCAGCTGCGGGTGGTCGATCAAATCGATTTCGGTGCGCATCCGATCAAGCCACGGCTGGTGGAGGCCTCGCTCGGCGAAATCTCGCAGCACCTGCGCAACAAGTGTGTTGTGGGTCCCCTCCCAGCTCTCGACCACGATGGCGTCGCGGTAGAGCCTCGGCATCACCGAGAAATCCTCGATGGTGCCGTTTCCGCCGAGCAGCTCGATCCCGTCGCGGGCGCACGCGGTGCTCGTCATCGCTGTCCAGTACTTGTTGATCATGACCGAGATTCGGCGCGCTTCGGAAAGATCCTTGGCCGCCTGGCCGGTGTCGATCAAATCGCTCATGGCGAGGATCCTGAAGGTGGTGGAGAGCGCGGTCATGGTGGAGAGCTTCATGCGGGCGAGAATCTCTTGAACGCCGGGGTAATTCGCGATCTCGTTGGAGAAAGCGCGGCGGTGCTGGGCGAAGGCGTGGGCTTCGGCCAGGGCTCGTCTCGCAATGCCGCAGGCGGCGATGGCGTTGTGGACTCGCGAAGTGTCAAGGACGATGGCAACGAGGTTCCTGAAACCGCGGTTGAGGTCGCCGATGGCTTCTCCGAGGGCGAAGTCGAACTCGATCTCTCCGGTAGCCATCGAGCGGGTGCCGAGCTTGTATTTGAGGTTCCGTAGGCTGAAACCATTGACCTTGCCGTTGATGTGTCTCGGAACCAGGAAGAGACCGAGCCCGGACGTGCCCGAAGGCGAGCCGTCGACTCGGGCGCTGACCACGAAGAGTTCGGCGTCAGCCACCGAACAGAACCATTTCTCGCCGCTGATGCGATACCAGCCCTTGCGACGGTGGTCTGCGCGAGCCCGGCAGCTGTTGGCGCCGACGTCGGATCCCCCCTGGACTTCGGTGACGAACTGCGCGGCGTGCAGGCGCTGATCGTAGTCAGAGCTGAGGAGACCGGGCAAGAGTCGGCTTTTCTGGTCGCCGCTGCCGACCCGTTGCACGAGCTTGATCACACCGGCGGTGCAGGCAACCGGGCAGGCATGTCCGGCCTCGCCATGTTGGTCGAGGAGGTAGGCGATACCGCCGGAGAGGACTTCGTTACCGGGTTTACCGAGCGCCGCCAGGACGCCGCTCGACCAGAAAACCCGCCCCGCCTCGTGGTAGGAGGGGTGGAAGACGACTTCCTCCACCGCGCGGCCGAGTTCGTCGTATCGTCGCAGCCGAGGTAGATTCTCGTCGAGGTTTGACTCCCTGACGAACCCGTCGAGTCGTGGGCCGGTCTGGTCGCTGACCGCTCGCAGAAGAGCGTCCGCCTCGGCCCACCTCGGGCCCAAATGGCTGTGCAAGAGGCGTCTGATGTACCCGTCGCCGGCATAGTGGTTTTCGGAGGTTTGTTCGCGCCATCGGTCGAGTTCTTCTCGCGCGGAATCTGCAGCATCTTTGGCGGGCATCTCGCACCTCCCGCGGGGTTTCCTCGAGAATACCACTGAGAGGAATTCTGAATTCGGAATTATGAATTAGGAATTCCCACCCGACCACCCTATGGGCGGAGCTTCATTCCGAATTCCGACTTCCGAATTCCTAATTCAATTGAGTTCGTCCGGTGAGAAGTTCCCGAACTCCGGGTTGGTGTCGAGATGGCGGTAAAGGTCCTCGTACACCATCAGGAAACGCTCGGACAGGGTGCCCGCCTCGAGCAGGGTCTGTTTTCGTTCGCTCGGTATCTCCAAGATCTGCGAGGCGAGGGCAATGAGCTGAGCGTCAGAGACCTCTGCCATATGACGGGTGAACAGTTCGCGCGACGACTCGTCGAGATCGACGAACCCTGGCAGAAGATTCCGAAGCTCCTGCCGCAAGGGGCGAATTCCTGCCAGACGTTTCGGCGACTCGGGAGTCGGCTTGTATCGGACCCGCACCTGGCGGTAGCTGGTGGGAACCTCGAGCTCCTGCTCGATTTGGAAACGCTCGAGACCGAGCAGCCACATCAGATAACGGCCGTCCTCGAGCTCCTCGTGGGTGGCGATGAATCCGACGCAACCGACGTCGCGCACCGGAGGTGACTGGGGCAGTTCATCTTCGTGACCTGGAAGCACCTCGACCATACCGATGACCCGGTGCGAGGAGACGGCGTCGCGCACGAGTTCGACATAACGAGGCTCGAAGACATGGAGCGGCAATACCTCCGACGGCAGCAGAACCACCTTCGGCAGCGGGAAAATCGGGATCACGTCGGGTACATCGACGGTTTCCGGCGGCGGGGCCTTGGGACCATCCTCGAAAATGGAGCCGTGCATCGGGTCTCCTCTCATATGAAGAGAACCTTCAGGAGGGGGCTTTTTCTTCCGATACAGGCGGTCGGGTTTTCAAAGCAATGATCGTGAGCGTCACACTGGAAAGCCCGAAGGCCACGATCAGCGCGACCGAAAAAGGCGTTGAAAAACTTTCGTCGCCGCGGGCGAGGAACGTGAGGTGCGCTATGCAGCCTCCAGCGCCGGCAACCCCGATTGGGATCGACCACCATCGAGACTGTGCGGAGCCGCGGGCCACCATGACGAGACCGACCAGGATGATCGGCACGACAACGAGGTGCATGGCGACAAAGCCTGAAGATCCACCGGGCAAGTGGAAAAGTCGCCATTCCTGCCAATAGGCCGAATCAATCTCGTGACACAGTACAAGCGACGCGTTGACGAGATAGGCGAAAAGAAGCCTCTGCTGCGACCTCCCGTGCGAGCTACGGTTCATGCTTCACCTCCGGGCCGAAACTGGAATGACGATGAGGTTGGGGGAGGGAGGTTGGGAATTCCAAATTCCTGACTTCTCATTCCTCATTCACTCGTGCGATGCCATGACCCGCCAGGCGACGAGGCGCTCGTTCATCGCCCGCAGCCGCCGGCAGAGGAGGCGGCAGAGGAGATTGAGGAACTGGACCGCGGCATCCGGGTCCATCGACAGCACCTCCTCGAGCAGTGACCTGCTGATAGAGAACACCGTGGTCGTCGATCGGTGGGCGCGGGCGTCGGCAGACCGCGGCTGATCGTCGACCAGGGCCAGCTCACCGAAAACCTCTCCACGTTCGAGAATCGCCAGGCATTCCTCGCCCATGCCGGGAACCATGCGCGAGATCCGGACCGCTCCGTCAACGACGATGTACAGGCAATCGCCGGGCTCGCCCTCGGCGAAGATCAGGCCGTTGGCCGCGTACTGGCGTTCACGCGAGTACTTGGCGAGCAACCTCAGCTCCTGTGCCGACAGACCCTGCTCGCGCAGGATGTCGAGCTTGGTCTCTTCGGTGACGTGAACCCGATCGCCGGCGCCATCCTCGGTGCGTTCGAGCTGAAAAGGCTCCGTCGGAGCGCCAAAGAGCTCGTTCATCTGTGTGTTGGCTGCGCGGACCTTTTCGGCAAGCGTCTGCCAGAAACCCCACAGCAGACTCACGGCCAGCTCGCGGTCGGTGGCCACCAGAGCATCGAGGGCCATCGCTGGAATGGTGTAGATGGATCCCTCTCCGACTCCGAAGGCGGTGGCGGAACGCGGCAGCCCGTCGAGGAACGAAACCTCTCCGAAGAGGGCGCCCGCGTCGAGAGTCGACAGAACCTGGGTTCCGACGGGGGTCGCGCGCGAAATACGAACCGTTCCCTCACGAACGATCTTGAGATCTCGACTGGGGTCACTCTCGGCGAAAACGATGTCGTTGGCTTCGAACGCGCTTGGCTGGGCCAACTTGGCAAGCGGGATGATCAGCTCGTCCGAGAAGTGCCGGAAGAGAGCCATCGAGCGAAGCTCGGTGGCGCGACGCAGGAGATCGTCGTCATCGCCGCCGGTTTTTCCCGCTCGCCCCTTCCGCGTCGGCGTGTCTTCCTGCGAGAAGATCTTTGCGTGGCTGAGGGCCACGTGGTCACAGGCCTTCTGAAGGGTGGAAACGCGGTTGGAAATGAGCTGCTCCACGGCTTGCGGCTCGCGCTGACAGAGTCGGACCAGGGTCTCGACCCGCCGCCGTTCCTGGTGCTGTTCCCGATCGGAGCGCCAACTGGCCAGTAGCATGGCGTCGACTGCGGCCTCGAGGGCGGCGTCGAATTCTTCGTTCTCGAGCGCGGTCCGAGACGTCTCGACCGCGAGCCGGAAATCGAGTGGATTGAGTCTGCGGGCCTGGATGAACTCCTCGAGGGCGGTTTCGACGTCGTCGTGACGGAGATGGAGGAAGCCGGCGGCCGCGTAGGCCAGGTAGTTGAACGGGGTGCGCAGCTTTGCGAGATCGATCATGTCCACTGCACGCCCGAACTCGCCACGTGTTTCGAAGATGTGGGCCATACCGAGGGCGTGGGAGGCCTCGAGGTTGCGGCGCTTGAACTCGCGGTCGAAATCGTCGATGCCTTCCTCTCCGCGGACCCGTTCAGCCTCCTCGCGGAGGGAGCTTCCGTGGGTCGAGAACGCGGCCGCGATCTCCAACAGTTCGGCCGCTTCGGCGGGTCGACGAATCGAACGCAGGCGGCGCGCCACTTCCACGAGCCGGTCGATCATCGACGGATGGGGGAGGATCGAATCGTCCATATTGGGTTCCAAACTCCGATTGTAAGTAATACTTCGATCGAAGGTCAAACTGCCGTGACCGGGGGAACCGCGAACTTCTCGGGAAGGATATGCGTAGAATAGCCTTCTGATGAAGTGGATGAAGTTGGCGTTGGCGATTCTCTTATTGGCCACGGGAGGAATCGACGCCTGGGCTGTCGACAGTCTCGATCCGGCCGAGGCAACCCCCGGACGGACCGGGGTGTGCATCACGGAGATGGACGGTGGCGAGCGCGTCGAGATCCCGCTCACCGTCCTCGGGACGATCGGCTCGGGGAGGCCCGACGGCGAGATCGTGCTTGTGCGCCTTGACCACCCGCGGATGCGGGAGACCGGCATTATCGCCGGCATGAGTGGCTCACCGGTCTACCTCGACGGCAAGCTGCTGGGCGCTCTGGCCTATGGCTGGGCCTTCGCCAGCGAGCCGATCGGGGGCGTGACCCCCTTTGTTCGCATGTTGAAGGTGGAGCCATCGCAGCCGGCGACCGGGGTTCCGCCCCGTCCGCAATTGAGTGAGATTCTGACCGCGGCCCGTGAAGGCGACCTCGGTCAACTGGTGGTCGATTGGCTCCTGCCCGAGAGCTCGGATAGTCCACAGGCGCTTCCGTTGGCCGTTGCCGGCTGGCGGGCCCCATCCAACGGGAGCTGGTTGGCGGAGAGCGGCCGGCGCATGGGCTGGGTGGCGGCGGCGGGAGGCGGCCAATCGGATTCCAAATCTACGGGTGAGGTCGGCCCGGGCTCGATGGTCGCTGCCGTGATGGTGGATGGCGATGTGATCCTGGCCGCGGGCGGTACCGTGACCGAGGTCCGTGGCGACCGACTGTGGGCGTTTGGCCACCCATCGCTCGGCGCAGGTTCGACAGCGATGCCGCTGGCACGAGCTGGAGTCGTGGCAGTGTTGCCGAATCTCATGAATTCATTCAAGTTCTTCACCATCGGTGAGCCGATCGGTGCCATCGTAGCCGACCGTCGTGACGGCATCCTCGGCCGTCTCGGCGCTGAGGCGCCGATGGTACCTATCTCCGTTACGGTCAATGGCGACACATACTCCTACCGTGCGGTTCGCCACCCGGTCTTGATGCCATTGCTGACCGGCTACCTGGCGCAGGTCAGTCAAGGAGTCCGTGGCCGGGCCTTTGGCGACCAGACTGTTGCGATTCAGATCTCCGTCCGTTACCCGGGGGACCAAACGGCAACCGTTTCGGCGACCGTTGCAAGTTTTCAGGCCTCTGCCGAGGCGAGCGCATTCGCCTCCGCTGTGGTCGCCTACCTCGAAGGCTCGACTTTCGAGGGCCCCGAGATCGAATCGGTGGCGATTTCGCTCGAGACAGTCGAGAGGCTCGAAGCCGCCACCATCCTGGACATTGTTCCCGAACGCCGGATCGTGCGCCCCGGCGACGAGCTGGCGGTGCATTTCCGTCTGCGTCCCCATCGCGGCGCTGAGGTAACCCATACGGTCAAGGTACGCATCCCGGAGGGGATACCCGAAGGCCGCATCGACCTGGTCGGCGCCGATGGCGCCGCGTGGACCGCCTACGATCTGCAGATGCGCCCCCTGCGACCGGGGAGCTTTGCCGACGAGGTGCGGTTGGTCAACTCACTCGACTCGTCCACATCCCTGGTGGCGGTGCTCGAGCGACGCGATGTCGGGGTGGCGGTCGCGGGTGGCACCGTGTCGGCGCCGCCGAGCGTCGTGATCCAGATGCAATCGGCTCTCGGCCCCAACCTCGATACCGTTGCCTACAGCGTTGTCGCCAAAGCCGAAGCGACGATGCCCTTCCCCATTACCGGTGCGCAGCGCATCCCTCTCACGGTGCGCGCTGGTTCTCGAGAATCGGAGACACGATGAATCGTCACCGTTTTTTTTCCTGGCTCGCCTTGATGCTGCTGACGACCGGGTTCGCGACCGCTACCGAGACCCATCGTTGGATCGTCGACACGGCCGAAGACCTGCTCGAGGGCCGAGGCAGTGACGTCCAGGTCACCGCCGAAGGGACCGTGGAACCAATTGCGGGTTGGGCTTCGGGGCCGGACTTCGAGGAGGCGGTGGTGATGGCCGCCGTTCGTGCTGACGACGGAGCGCTGATTGTCGGCACCGGATTCCCGGCGCGCCTCTACCGTGTGCGTGGCGATCAGGCAGAGCTGCTGGCCGATGTGGAGGCCGAGCAGATCACTGCCCTGCTGGCGACCAAGAATGGTGAGGTGCTGGTGGCAACGGTGGCCCCTGGCGTGCTCTACCGGTGGCGGCGCGGCTCGCTGGACGAAATCGGGCGGTTGGGCGAAGGCGGTATCTGGGATCTGGCTCTCTTCGACGGGGAGGTGGTGGCAGCAGGCGGCCCGCCGGCTTCGATCTTCAAGGTGACCGAGCGCGGGCTCGTTCGCTGGGTCGAGCTTCCCGATGTCCACGCACGGTGCCTCGAACCGAACGGTGACCGGCTTCTCGTCGGCACTTCGGGCAAAGGTCTGATGCTGACGGTCGACGGCTCCGGTCAACTGGGTGTGCTCGCGGACAGCCCGTTCACCGAAATCGCCGATCTCGCAGTGGGTGGCGGCGTGGTGTGGGCGGCGGCCCTGGTGGGGGAGCCGGTGACGACCCCTCGTCAGAAAAAGAATAACGGCGACAAAACTGAGGACGGAGAGGTCGAAACCGAGGTCACCGTGACCACCGACCTCAAGCTGCCCGAGATCAACGGCAAGACGGCAACCTCGGAGATTCTCAAACTGACCGCCGATGGCGGCCTGCTCAGCGTCCATCGGTTCGTTCGCGAAGTGGCGACATCCATCGCCTGGGATGGCGAAGGGTTGCTAGTCGGCACCGGTTTCGAAGGTGAGGTGTGGCGCTTTGTCAACGGTGGCGGCGCCCGGATCGCGACCATCGATGCGGTGCAGGTTGTGGGGGTTGTCGATGGCGGCGCCGCCCTCCTCACTCAGGGCCCGGGAGGCGTCTTGTGGCGTCGGATGGAGGGCGAACGGGCAGGCCGATTCCGGTCGAAAGCCCAGCAGTTCAAGCAGCCGGTCCGTTTCGGCGAGTATCGCGTCGAACCGGCGTCCGACGATTTGCGGATCAGGTTTCGATCCGGAATTTCCGCCAAGCCCGACACGAGCTGGCTTTCGTGGAGCGATTGGATGCCGGCGTCCGGAGGCTTGGTTGGCCTGCCGGCGGCACGGTCGCTGCAGTGGGAGGTCGACTTCCCAGCCGACGCGAAGACGGCCCCTCTGATCGACAGGGTCGAGGTGGCCGTGGTGGAGGTCAACCTCCCGCCGCAAATAAAGGCTCTGGCGGTCGAGGAGCCCGGGGTGGTGTTCCTTGCGGCCCCACCGCCGACCGGACCGGTGATCGAGGCGGTCCACCCTGACGTCAACGGCATCTTCACGGTCATCGACGATTCCGCTCCGAAGAACAACGGGTCGACCAAGGGCAAGAAGTACTATCGGGCCGGGTTCCGCACCGTGAGCTGGAAGGTCTCGGACCCCAACAAAGATCCACTGCAGTACCGTCTCGAGATCGAGGGCCGCAACGGCTTCAGCTTCAACGTCCGCGAGCGGATCGCGGGCACCCAACTGGGAGTCGACACCCACGCCCTGCCGGATGGCACCTTTCGTTTCCGGCTCACCGCGTCAGATACGCCCGGAAACCCGGACGGAGCCATCGAGGTCAGCCGGGTGAGCCGATGGTTCGCGGTCGACAACACCGCACCGGCGGTCAGCCTGCGCCGGACCGGTGATCTCTGGGTCGTGTCGGTGAGTGACAATCTGAGTCCGATCGTGCGTGCCGAGTGGTCTCGCGACGGCCTTGAGTGGACTGCCCTCGCGCCCGCGGACGGGTTGCTCGACGGCCGCGAGGAGACTTTCGAGTTCCCGGCGACGTCGGGTCGCCACATGGTGGTGGTGCGGGTTGTTGATCGGCAGCACAATCGCGCGACTGCGGGCGCCGTTGAAGAGTAACCAGTTATCAGTCCCAACCGCCCGCACCCTCGGAATCACGGAACGATCACTGATCACTGATCACTGATTACTGATTACTTGGCGGGTGGGCGGTGGGGTACAATTCCCCCGTGACCGAACCCCACGCACCGCTTGCCGTTTTCCCGGGGTCATTCGACCCCTTCCACGTTGGCCACGTGGCGATTGTGGAGCGCGCCCTGCGGATCTTTCCACAGGTGATCGTCGGCGTGCTCCAGAACACGGGGAAAGACTCGGTCTTCGACGCGGACGAGCGGGCCGAGATGATCCGCGAGCACTACCGTGAGACGCCGGCGGTGGAGGTGCGGTCGTTCGATGGCCTGCTGGTCAATTTCATGCAGGAGATGGACGCCACCATCATCATCCGCGGTATGCGGGCGGTGTCGGACTTCGAGTACGAGTTCCAGATGGCCCTCATGAACCGCCGGCTCTGGCCGCCGGTCGAGACCGTCTTCCTGACTCCCAAGGAGGAAGTCCTCTACCTTTCCTCGCGCCTGGTCCGCGAGGTGGTGGCGCTTGGCGGAGATGTCACGGGCCTGGTTCCGGATGCTGTGCGCGAACGTCTCGAGGTCTGGTTTCGTGAGACGAACTCTCCGCCAGAATAGACACTCCCGATGCGCCTGACCGTGTTCGGCTCGGGCCACCCCTATCGAGGTGGCATCGCCCGTACCACCACCGATCTGGTACATGGTCTGGAGGCGCGTGGCCACGATGTGCTTTTTCTGACCCCCCGGCGCCAGTATCCGAAGTGGCTTTTCCCCGGCGCCAACGACCGAGATCCCGACGCCTGTCGCCGGCTCGACTGTGCCGAGGTGATGCTCGATCCGCTGCAACCATTCTCGTGGCCGGGCAGCAGGCGTCGGGCGTTGGAACATGAGGCCGACGCGTGGATTCTGCCCTATTGGACCTGGGCCTGGTCCGGTCTGTGGCGGTGGTTGCTGCGCGGCCGGAGGCCACCGGTGGTGGCCGTCGCCCATAATCCGGCGGATCATGGGGCCGGAATATTGCAGCGCTCGGCGGCGCGCTCGGTGCTGCGGCGATGTGATGCCGTTTTCACCCACGCCCGGATCCTCGAGGAGGAGTTGGCGGCCGCCTACCCGGGCGTGCCCACGGCCTCGCACCCGCTGCCTCCGCCTGAGCTTGGCGAGCTCTCGTCGCGGGAAGAGGCACGCAGGCAGCTCGATCTTCCGGCCGATCGGAAGGTAGCCCTTTTTCTGGGGATCATCCGTTCCTACAAAGGAATCGACCTCCTGTTCGAAGCCATTTCGCGACAACCCGTAGACAGAAACTGGTTCCTGGTGGTGGCGGGCGAGCCCTGGGACGACCTGGGACCTGCCATTGGAAAGCAGGTTCGTGCGCTGGGCATCGAAGACCGGGTGCGGCTGCGGCTCGGCTGGGTGCCGGAGGCCGAAGTGCCCCTCTTGCTGGCGGCGGCCGATCTCGTGGTGCTGCCCTACCGGTCGGGCTCCCAATCGGCGGTTGCGCCCCTCGCGCTTGCGGCTGGCCTGCCGGTTCTGAGCACGAGGGTGGGCGGTTTGTCCGAGGTCGTGCAAAACGGCATCAACGGCGTGCTGGTGGAACCGGGATCGGTGGATGAGTTGGCGACGGCCCTCGAGCAGCTGAACCACGAGAAGCTGGCCGCTCTCGCCGCGGGTGCTCGCGAATCTCGATCACGCTTGACCTGGGATGGTTATGCCGAAGCCCTGGAAAGCCTGCTGGAGCAAGTTAAGAGTTAAGGGTTAAGAGTTAAGGCCTGTCAGGAAGCAGCGGACCGGTTGGAACGTCTTTACTCTTTACTCTTAACCCTTTACACAAAGAAACGGCCTGTTCCGAAGAACAGGCCGTGGTACGTATCAGGTTGCAGACGTGCTCAGTACCTCAACTCGCGAATCAGCTCCACCGCCCGCTCGTGGTTGAGCTTCTCATCGAGGACCAGGTTCTTGGTTTCGAACAGGCCCTCTGCGTCGAGCTCCAGGTAATGAATCAGATTCTCCTGGTCCCCGTCCCAGTGCATGAGCATCCTGAGCCCGCTGCCGACCACCAGCGTGCCCTTTTCAAGGGGCAGGTTGGGCCGCAGAGTGATCATCGAGGCTTTGCGGAGAATGATGATCTGGCGGCGGCGTTTTTCGACAGTCTGATACTCGTCCTCGACCACAGGGACCAGCTCGAGTATCTGGAAGAAGCAGTCGCCGATGTCAGTGGCGAAGACGTGCGGGTTGCTGCTCCCAGGTTCGATGAAGAGCTTCGGGTGGCGGAGGTTCTCGCTCGCCTCGAACTCGAAACAGGGCATTCCCCAGGGGAAAAGACCCTGGAGATCGACGGGCTCCATGTACCGGAACTGCGGCACGCCGTTGGCGTTCAGCTCGAGCGCAGCATATTTCGCGAGGCCGGCATCCTCATCACTGGTTTGGCTCCACCACGCGAGGTGGAGGAAGGTGGTCGCCAACTCGGTCATCACCGGCTCACCGTCCTCGTCAAATCCGTCCGCCATCATCGACACCGGACGGTGAATCAGCATGACCGGGTTGAGGGCGGCAGTTCCGTCACCTCCCGCGAATGTTCGGGGCCCGATCCATGTGCCGTCGAGGTAGCCGGCCAGGCGCAGCCTGGCGTCCAATCCAGTCATTTTCTGCCACAGGACATACACAGCGCCGGTCGCTTCATCCACTCCCACCTGCAGGGAGCTTTCGACCGCAGCCGCCGATTGGGGAATGAAGAGTTCGCTGACCGTGCCGTCGGCGTACCGGGCGGTGATGACCACCTGGTTATCCCGCGTGCCGGCGCTGTAAAGGTCGCCGTCACTGGTCAGCACCATCGGCCCGGCGGCGCCGGCTATGCCGGCGACTCCAAGCGCGATGGCGGCGATCAGACAAGCTCTGATTCCCCTCATCGCTACCCCCTCAGGTTCACCACGGTGGTCAGGTCTGTGGCGAGGAAAACATCGATGATTTCCTCGGAGATCCCGGC
>Ga0316194_10001589_pt1 | contig 15692 bp, 12 predicted proteins | sample CroRivsedime1_MG_FD_204936 | JGI IMG/M metagenome (GOLD analysis project Ga0316194, IMG submission 204936) | Coastal sediment microbial communities from Maine, United States - Cross River sediment 1 | ecosystem: Environmental > Aquatic > Marine > Coastal > Sediment | place: USA: Maine...
TTATATTCAAACTGGCGGAGGATATGACACCGAAAGGGGGTTTTTCGCAAACATTCTGGCCGGCGACCGCAACCTTTTTGGATTAAACAAGGATGTTTGGGCGGGTGGTGAAATCAGCCAGATAGGGTACCGAGGGGATTTGGGCATCTCTGAGCCCAGATTTTTAGGAACTCGAATCAAGTCGACAATAAACATGTTTGCTGAAAATAGGGAAGAGTTTAATACGGATTTCGGCACCAGAGAAAGGGGTGTTTCATTATCATTTAACCGAAGGTTTCTTAAAAAGTTTAACGCAGCCCTTTCTTTTGTTTATTCCTACAAGAAGGACTACCCGCGCGATTCTGAACCCATTATTGTCAATGAAGAAAATAGATTTGAGCCCAGAGAAATTCTGACGATAAGCCCCTCACTTGTTTATAATGCAATAGATTCCTATATACGGCCCAGAAAAGGACTTTTTTCTTCTTTACTCTTGGATGTTTCTAAAGGGATCAATAACTCTCTGGATGATTTTTTTAGATATCGTTTCGAGGTTCGAAAATATTATACCCCCATAGAAAACTTAAGTTTTGCCCTGCGGGGTCGGATAGGGGATATTACCCCCTTCGAGGACGCCAGCACCATACCGGAAGACCAGCTTTTTTTCCTGGGCGGCACATCCACTGTTCGAGGTTTTGACGAAAACCTGCTTCGATTTGACGTGTTCGACAAGGCTGTAGGGGGCTTAACTGCAATCTTGGGTAATATAGAGACAAGAATTGATTTGGGACCTAATTTTGAGTTTTCTTTATTTTACGACATCGGCAGCGTCAGGAACGCTATTGTCGACGAAGGTTCGGATGAGTTTCGTTCTTCAGTCGGAGCAGGGCTGCACTATTTTACGCCCATCGGACCCATCGGGATTTATTACGGCCACAAACTGGATAGAAAGCCGAGCGAAAGCGAGGGACGGTTTCATTTCACAATAGGGTTTAGATTTTAAACAGACAATTGACGAAACCAGAAAAAATTGTAGCACTTTAGCCTTTTGAAAGCATTACCTGAAGCTCCTTTGAAATAGATTTGTTTCAAAGGACTAAACTATTACAAAAATTAAGGATTAAACCATGAAAACATATCCTATTCCAATGGTTCCCGGGCCGGTTAAACTACCCCAGGCTGTTCTGGACACATACCAGACCAATTTTGGCTCGGCGGATTTGGAAGCCGATTTTTTGGAACTTTACAACAAAGCAGAAGTCAATCTGAAAATGATTCTCGGCACCGATAACCGGGTCGTCATTCAATCCGGGGAAGGCATGCTGGCATTGTGGAGTGCTTTGAAAAGCTGTCTTCTTCCTGGAGACGGCGTACTGGCCATCGCCACCGGTGTTTTTGGCGACGGAATCGGCGACATGGCGCACTCCATTGGTGCCGACGTAAATAAAATACGTTTGCCGTATAAGGAAACCATTTCGGATATGTCCGAAATTGAGGCAGCCATTGTTCAATTCAAGCCGAAAATGATTACCGTGGTTCACTGCGAAACGCCATCCGGCACCTTAAATCCCATTGCTGAATTGGGAAAACTGAAGCAACGCCATAACGTTCCCCTCCTGTATGTGGATGCCGTGGCCAGTGCAGGGGGTACGCCCGTTTTAAGTGATGAGTGGAACATCGACCTGTGTCTGGGAGGATCACAAAAATGTTTGTCTTCTTTGCCGGACATGGCCTTTTTATCGGTGAGTGAATCAGCATGGGACATCATTCACAACGTCAATTATGTGGGGTATGATGCCTTGAAACCTTTTTATAAGGCACAGGCAACACATTATTTTCCTTATACGCCGAATTGGCAAGGAGTTGCGGGTCTTAACGCCGGAGCCGAGTTGATTCTGAATGAAGGACTGCTCAACAGCTATGCCAGGCATGAAAAGGTTTCAGAATTTTGCCGCAACAAAATAATAAAGATGGGATTGTCGCTTTTTCCGGCTTCGGATGCTGTACCGTCTCCGACGGTTACAGCCGTCAACGTCCCTGACGGAGTTGACTGGACGGAATTTAACTTACAACTGCGACAGCACGGGCTTGTAGTCGGCGGCAGTTATGGGCCCATGGCCGGCAAAGTCTTTAGACTGGGGCATATGGGTACCCAGGCGGATATGGAACTTGTCAAACAGGCACTACATGTTATTGACGATGTACTGGAAAAAGTTTGACTCAAGTTTAGAACTCTTTAATTCTGCTCTCCGAGGCGTAGGCTCTACGAGCCGGAGGCTGAAATCTTATTTAATGTTACTTGGATAGGTCTCATTCAAGTGAATATCGATGAAAGTGGCAATCGCCATATATTTTCAAAAGATAGAAACACTATCATAATGTGAACGTTAAATTGATGAGAAACTATTGATTTTAACGTATTGATTCGATATAGAAAAGCCTCCACCGAAATGGAAGAAGCCTGTTTAATGGGATTCAGTGGAGGCTTTGAGTAAGGAAAACTGGTGACAGCACTCCTTCAACTCGAAAAAATAAATATCAATAAACCCTGTGTGGGTCAATCGAAAATCCTTGAAATTTTATGCTCATAGTGATCGAAAACGCTCAATTGAAGGATTGATTGTTATTTGCTATTTGAAGATGGAGTTACTTAAAGGTTCTATATCTTTCAACAATGTAAGGACAAAATGATATGATGATTAAAAAAAAATGGATTGGACTATTTTTGTGTTTTGTCTTCATTCAACCGATACTATTTCCCGTTTTTTCAAAAGCCCAGGAGCCTGTAGAAATTTTTTCCCTCAAACAGACCATTGAAAGTGCTGTTAAGGCAAATCTCAGGCTGAAATCGTCCAAAGAAGAAACAGCAGCGGCCTTGGCTGTAAAAAAAGCCCGACGGACGCAATTTTTCCCTACACTTAGCGCATCCTATGAGTATAATCGGTTTGACGCCGAAACAGTAACAAGCGGCATTACGGCGGTTCCAAAAGAACAATACAATTTTGTAACTTCATTCAGTCAACCGATATTTACGGGTTTTTCTTTACTGAGACAGTACGACATCGCCAAACTTGGACTGGATAGAGCCCAAGTTAAGGAACGACTTGTTCGTCAGGATATTATTCTGGACGCAAAAAATGCTTACTTTCAAATACTGCAGACTCAAAAGCTGCATGACATCGCGCAAAAAACCGTTGTACAGATCAGGGCTCAAAAAGAAGTGGCCGACAATTTTTACCAGGTCGGCATGACGCCGTTGAACGATCTGCTCCAGGCACAGGTTGAACTGGCCAATGCCAAACAGGGGCTTATTGTTGCTAAAAACAATTTGGATAATGCCGAGTCGAATTTTAATACACTGCTTCGAAGGCCTATAAATACACCTGTCGTTCTGAAGGACATTCTTGATTATTCCCCCTTTGAAGAAACCCTTGAGTATTGCCTGTCCGAAGCTGAAAAAAATCGAATTGAAATAAAAATTGCCGATATGGAAATTGAAATATCACAAAAGGAAATACAACTTGCAAAAAAAGACTATTATCCATCAGTTGATCTAAAAGGGAATTATTTTAACTACGGAACGGAATGGGATGTAGATGGGGGCGAAGGCATATATGATCCCAGTGGATGGAATATACAAGCTGTGGCAAAATGGAATTTCTGGGAATGGGGTCGAACCTCATATGGCGTTGAAGAAAAACATTCCCGACTCGCTCAGGCACAGCTCCAAAAAAAAGAGATATTTGATAATATCCACTTGGAAGTAAAGACAGCATACCTGAGGACTCAGGAAGCGGAAAGGGCGATCAAAACGGTGGAAACAGCCATTGAGCAGGCAAAAGAAAATTACAGAATCAACCAGGAACGTTATAAAGAACAAATCTCCACGCAAACCGATGTGCTCATTGCCCAAACACTTCTCACAAGAACCGAGACAAATTATTACAACGCCTTGTACGCATTTAAAATTTCTAAGGCGACGCTGTATCGATCTATCGGCCAGGAAGTTATTGAATGATTGAGAAACAGAGTAAAAGTTCAATAATTCGGATGTTTCACGTCCACAAAAATTACGGCGCCGTTAAAGCGCTCATCGATATCACACTTGATGTTCCAAAAAACGAACTCCTTTTTATCAGCGGCCCCAGCGGGGCAGGCAAAACTTCTCTGCTGAAGCTTTTGTATTTTGGAGAAGCTGCATCAGAAGGACAGGTGTTGATCGACGGTATGAATCTATCAAGGATTTCACATAATCGAATACCGATTCTTCGACGAAAGTTCGGAGTAATATTTCAGGATTACAAGCTGATTCGTACAAAGACTGTATTTGATAATATTGCCATTGTACTTGAAGCAATGGGAAAAAAACGGCGATTTGTTGAAAAAAAAGTAAGGAGTGTGCTCAGAACTGTTGGTATGGAAAACAGCATCCATTCCTTGCCCCCGACCCTATCCGGTGGGGAACAGCAAAGAATCGCCGTTGCCAGGGCCATCGTCGGAGACCCAAAGATTATACTTGCAGATGAACCGACCGGCAACTTGGACGAGGACTCTGCCGATATTATCCTTAACCTGCTCAAAAGATTTCATATTCGAGGTGCTACGGTTATTATTGCAACCCACGACAAAGAACTTATCCGCAAAACAGGGGGCCGGGTCATTCATCTGAAGCAGGGTCGAATCCAAACCATATCAAACAATTAGAGAACGTGTTCTGATGATTATTTATTTTAAGCGGGCCATAAAGGATATTCTTGATCACAGGTTTTTGAATGCTGTGACCATCGCTACCATTTCGATCGCCATACTTATTGCCAGTGCTTTTGCTCTTTTTTTTGTAAATGCAAACGCTATTGTGAACTCCTGGAAACAGGGAATCCGGATAATGGTCTATCTTAAGCCCAACTCCTCTGAAATAAAAGTTGCTGATATCAAAAGAAAAATTGAGGGTATGAAAGGTGTAAATAATGTTCGATTTATTTCAAACATAGAGGCGTTGGAACGGTTAAAAAATCAGATGAAACGGCAGTCCTCGTTACTGGACGACTTGCAAGAAAACCCCTTGCCGGATGCCTTTGAAGTTCGGCTTACAGACGATTTCCAAAACCAGGATAAAGTCGAAACGCTTGCTGCTCGCCTGGAATCGCTTTCGCAGGTGGATGAAGTCGAGTATGGGCAAGTTTGGCTGGGACGATTTACGAACATTCTCAATCTGTTCAGATTAACAGGATATGCAATGGGGGCTCTTTTTTTTGCGGCAACTGTTTTAATTGTCGCCAACACCATTCGCTTGGTGCTTTATTCAAGGCGTGAAGAGGTTGAAATCATGCGGCTGGTCGGTGCAACCGACGGTTTCATCAGAGCCCCTTTCTATATAGAAGGCCTTATCCAGGGAGCACTGGGCGGAATTATCGGGCTGGCAGCATTATTTGTTCTTTTTGTGTTCATTTCATCGAACGTCGATAAAAGTTTAACTTCAAGTCTGTTTGCGATCAGATTTCTTTCTTGGGGGGCTTTCCTTGGAATATTGATTTGCAGCATGTTTGTAGGGTGGATGGGGTGCTTTCTTTCTCTAAAACAGTTCTTAAAACAATAGCATATGCTGCAGTCGGTGTCATTATCATACTGCAATCCCCCGATGTTTGTGTTGCACAATCCGATGAAATCGGAATTGTGACCGCCAACAAGCTGAACGTTCGGTCCCAACCCGGCATTGAAAGTCCCTCTCTGGTATTGATTTCAAAAGGAACGAAAGTCAGGATCCTCGAGCGTCATAATAAATGGCTTAAAATTTTACATGAAGGCCAGGTCGGTTATATTCGAAATTTAAAACAATATGTACACATTATATCTGAGGACGGTACAAAGAAAACAGCAAAAACAGAAAATAACAATGGCGACATTGAAGGTTTCGGGAAAGAGGCGAGAAGTATCGACCGTGAGATAGAAAAGGGGACGGCCGAGCTCTTGAGGTTTACCAAAAGGGAAACCTTGATTGTCAACAGCTTGAACGATATTGATCTGATACTTGACAAAGCCAGAAAAAATGCTTCGTCGCTCAAAACAGAGCTTGCTGACTTTGAAAAAGAAATAAAGAAGGCGATAAATACATCCAAAGAACTTCAAAAAAGGATTAAAACCAGCGAAGAATATTCATCAAAGCGCCTGGTCGCTCTTTATAAGCTGAACTGGCTGGGCCAAATATATGTTTTGGCCTCGGCTCAATCCATGTATGAACTTTTTCATCGAAAAAAGGTTTTGGAACAGGTACTGGCGTATGATGAAAATATTTGGCAAAATCTTCTGGACAATAAAGAGAAGCTTGGGCAGCTACTGATCGAGTTGAATGCAAAAAAAAGGGAAAAGCTTACTGTTGAAACAGATTTAAAAAAAGAGATTAAAATTATGTCTCGTGAGAGACAGAATCGTTCACAACTACTTGATGATATACGTAAAAAAAGGTCTTTAAAATTGGCGGCTCTTGAATCTTTGAAACAGGCAGCGGTAGATTTGGATCATACCGTAATATCTTTGAAATCCGGAGCAGATCTGACGGAACCCCAAAATAATATTTCACTAAAAAGCTTTTCCACTTTAAAAGGATTGCTTAATATGCCGGTAAAAGGTAAAATAATATCCTTTTTCGGACCACACCGAAACAAAAAGTTCAATGTGACCAATTTCCAAAGCGGTATCAAGATAAAAGCTGACAGAGGTGAACCCATACGTGCCGTCTATGATGGACGAATTCTTTATGCCAGATGGTTTAAGGGATACGGAAATATGATCATCATTGATCATGGGAATAATTACTACACCATTTATGCTCATGCTCAGGAAATTTTTGCTTCACAAGGAGATACTGTTGAGATGGGCGAAGTTGTGGCAACAGTTGGAGACTCAGGGTCAATGATCGGTCCGAGTTTGCATTTTGAAGTACGTCATCATGGGAAGCCTGTGGACCCGTTGAAATGGATTAAAAAAGGTTAGTCTGGACTTTTCAATGGGCTGAATGAAGGGTATTATAAGAAGTTCGGATTAAAAGGAGAAACTCCATGAATTTAAAGAAAAAACAACAGATTAAACTGTGGTTGGCTTTGCTGATCGCTGTCGTTTTTGGGACCATTGGATCCGGTTTTTACCGAAATCTTTCGGCCGATGGAGCAGAAACATATAAGGGTTTAAAATTATTTTCCGATGTGATCGGATTGGTTGAAAACAACTATGTCGAACCCGTCGATTCAAAAGAATTGATCGAAAAGGCCATCCAGGGAATGGTCCACAGCCTTGATCCCCATTCATCTTTGTTGGCTCCTGATGACTTTAAAGAGTTGCAGATTGACACCCAGGGTGAGTTTACGGGAATCGGCGTAAGTATCACCATGAAGGATGGTTTTGTTACAGTGATTTCGCCCATTGAAGGAACACCGGCTTACAAAGCCGGAATAAAAGCCGGTGATAAAATCATTAAGGTTAACGGTAAAGTGACAGGCGATTTGCGACAGGCTGTTAAAATGATTAGGGGGCCTAAAGGAACTGAGGTCGTTGTTACGATTGCCCGGGAAGAAGCCAAAAAACCAATTGATTTCAAAATTATTCGGGATATTATTCCTGTTGAAAGCGTCAAAGCCATTGTTTTGAAACCCGGATACGGATATATCTGGGTCACCAATTTCAGAGATAGTACAACCGATGACCTTGTTTCAGGGTTGGAAAAACTCGAATCCAATAAAATGCCTTTAAAAGGGCTTATTCTTGATCTCCGTGACAACCCGGGCGGGCTTCTCAACCAGGCTATTAAGGTTTCAGATCTTTTTATCGAAAAAGGAACAATTCTTTCCATTAAGGGACGTAAGGAAAAAAATACCCAAGTTTATAAAGCGACCACGAACAAAGTAAAACGGAATTATCCCATTGTTCTCTTAATTAACGGCGGGAGTGCCAGTGCGTCAGAAATCGTAGCCGGTGCCCTCCAGGATCAAAAACGCGCCCTCATACTGGGAACTTCTTCCTTTGGGAAAGGTTCGGTGCAATCAGTGGAGAAATTGAGGGATGGTTACGGTCTTAAATTGACCATTGCAAGATATTACACACCCAGTGGTCGCTCAATCCAGGCAAAAGGTATTCAACCGGATATCATTATAAAAAGAAGGTTTATTGATAAGGAAGATATGGATGATGTCAGTGGGCGGGTACTAAAGGAAAAAGATCTTCAAAATCATCTCAAAGCGTTGCCTGAAAAGGGTCAAGAGAAAAAAAGAGAAGGAGGCGAAAAAGATAAAAAGGATAAAAAACAGAGCATCGAAAAAACCAAATTTATATACGGCCGGCTTAAGCCTGAACAACTACTGACGGATAATCAAGTGACACGTGCACTTGATATTCTGTTAAGCTATGAAATCTTCAAGGACGTCCAAAAATAAGGTATGGCTAAAAAAAAAAGTCGACGGCCGAAGAAACCGTTAAAAAGATCGGCTAAAGGCAGTATTCAAAAAACGTATCTGCTAAAAGCTCTTACCGGGCTTGGTATTCTGATACTCTTGGTCGTTATCGCCGGTGTTTTGACACACCATTTGATATCGAAAAGATATACTGTGTTGCCGACGACAAAACCTGTGGTCATAAAAACGCCCAGGTTTGAAATCTATCCAAAAAATGAAATACCACCCCATAAACCCATACCGAAAACCAAACCCTCATTGCCCATAAAATTACCCAAAATCGCCATTATTATTGATGATATCGGCTATGACAAAAATATTGCCCAAAAATTCCTTGATCTTGACGCTGTCTTGACATTTTCCATACTCCCTCACAGTACTCATGATAATAGAATTGCCAGGATGGCTCATTCTAAAGGATTCGATGTGATGTTGCATCTGCCTATGGAGCCTAATGAATATCCATTGATAAATCCCGGTCCCGGAGTTCTTCTCACTTCCATGTCTCCAGATCAAATCATCAACCAGCTCAATGAGGACTTGGACGCTGTTCCTTTTGTCAAGGGTGTAAATAATCATATGGGGTCAAAAATGACGACGATTGCCCCTCAACTCTATCAAATTTTTTCGATTTTGAAGAAAAGACGGCTCTATTTTATTGACAGTCGTACCACTGTCGACACACTTTGCAGACCGTCGGCACAATTACTACAAGTTCCCTTTGCACAAAAGGATGTGTTTATTGATCACATACCAACGCCTGATTTTATCCGCAAAACAATACATCGGCTCATAAAGATTGCCGGCAGTCATGGTGAAGCCATCGGCATTGCGCACCCGCATACTGTAACCTATGAAGTTCTTCGTGAAATGCTTCCTGAGTTAAAAGAAAAAACGATTCTGGTTCGTGCATCTGATATCGTGCATATTGTAGATTAGTTTTCAGACAGAGCCTACGGGTAAAAAGACTTCATCGCGACAATAATAAACAGGACTTTTAATGTCTAATACTATGGAAACACCGGCGGGGTTAAGCAATAAAATACTTGCCTATTTTTGCGTGTTTTATGTGGCACTGGCACTAATTGTCGACCACAATGGCAAGTTTTCATTATCAGCAAATCACTTTCGATTGGTTTTTTGGTTTGCCATACCTGCGGTTCTTTTTCTACTGACTGTTTTTTTAGCAAAAAATCGGAGTGAGATCTTACACTGGTTGGATGTGAGAGCTATTAGCCGTAAAGAATGGTATGTGGCGTCAGCCTTGATGTTAAGTTTGGTTTTGGTGATTGCTATTATTCCGATAGTTCCCTCTTTAGCCGATTACTATATACCCGGCCGGATAAACTTTGGCCACCGGTTTTTTTGGCTATTGGCCTGGTTTCCCGGCTGGGAGTTGATGCACCGCTGCTTGTTGGCTTATCATATACCGCGTTCATTGCCAAAGTACTCCTGGCTGCTCATACCTTTATTTGAAGGTTTGTATCACTTCAATAAGCCTTGGCCTGAAATGTCGGGCATGTTTGTCTGGAGTGGGGTGTTAACTTTCTGGACGATTAACCGCAAAAATGCTTGCTTGGCGATCTTGGCACACCTGGTGTTGGAATGTTTGTTGATCGCTTATTTGGGTTTTGCTGCTTGAGCCATATTAATGGAGAACGCTCCACGACTGCGTATATCTCTTTCCAACCGAATGAAACGCGTGCTAAAGCCCTTCAAACAGTCATTCGGTTTTCAAGAGAAACACGCAGTCGCTTCGCTGCCCCGAAATCACATGTGTTTGCCCTGTTTCTTAAGAGCAGAGTGCTTGACAGTGCCACGCGCGAATTGTATTCTTTAGTTATAATAGGCCAATCAAAGATGATAACGGGATGACCATGAAGAAAATTTTCAATCCTTTTTTAATGATTGTTATTTCTCTTTCTCTGGCATGTTTTGCTGCAGTTGATGCAGCAAATGCCAAGGACATCCGTAAACCGGTATATGCCGGCAGTTTTTATCCTGACACACCTGAAGAATTAACGGCCATCATCAAGCAGCTCGTCAACCAGGTGAAACCGATTCATGTGGATCGACCTCCACATTCGTTTCTCAAGGCGCTCATCATACCCCATGCCGGTTATATCTATTCCGGATGGACGGCGGCACATATATCACTGGTATTAAAGGAAAATCAATTCGGAAGGGTCATCGTTATGGGGCCGGATCATCGCATCGGTTTTCAGGGTGGCGCCATCAGTGATGTATCTGCCTATGAAACCCCTCTCGGGCGGATCCCAATGAATAAAGGCGTGGTCCGGCTGTGCCAAAATAAATATCTGTTTCGGGCAATTCCAGTTTCCGACCGGCTCGAGCACTCTGTGGAAGTGGTTCTTCCTTATCTCCAGTATTTTCTAAAAAAATTTGAAATTGTTCCTGTTGTGCTCGGTAGGGGCCGGGATTTGGCTGAAAAAGTGACGGCTGCTCTTGATCCTCTGCTGGATCAAACCACCCTTTTTGTGGCCAGCTCCGACCTGTCCCATTATTTACCTTATCAGGAGGCTGTTGCCAAAGATCGAGAAACCATAGAGATGATATTAAACCTTAAAGCCAATGAACTGATAAAACGTGAGAATGCAGCATGCGGCAAGATACCGATTTTGGTTGTCATAAACATGGCCCGTCGGCACAACTGGCATCCGGTTCTTCTCCATTATTCGAACAGCGGGGATACTGCCGGTGATCGATCGAGAGTTGTCGGCTATACAGCCATCGCATTTTATGGAGGTTTGTCTATGAAAAATCGTATGGATTCCCTTCAATCATTGAATGAGGAACAGGGTCAAATACTAGTGAAACTGGCCCGGCAGACCATTGAGGAAAGGCTTGACAAACGTTCGATCAAAGTTGATCCGGATACTATGATGGACTCTGCTTTTAAGGACAATAGGGGCACCTTTGTGACACTGACCATTAACAAACAGTTGCGGGGTTGTATCGGTAACCTGGATTCCAAAGACTCAATTATGGACGGAATCGAACGAAATGCCATTAATGCCGCCTTTCGTGACCCCCGTTTTCCCCCTTTGAAAGCCGATGAACTTGATCGGGTGGATATCGAAGTGAGCATCCTTACCGAGCCCCAACCCCTGGAATACCGGGACAGTAAAGATTTGCTTTCCAAGTTGCGTGTCAATGTGGACGGGGTTATTCTTCGAAAAGGATCGGCCAGCGCCACTTTTTTGCCACAGGTATGGGAGCAGCTTCCACAGCCTGAAAAGTTTCTTTCCCATCTTTGCACGAAGGCCGGTCTTCCTGCAGATACATGGAGGAAGGGAAATCTTGATATTTTGACCTACCAGGTTCAATGCTTTGAAGAGGAGAAATGAACGTGCAATAACACGGGTGATCATCGCTACGGGTATTTCATCCGTGGTCACCCAACTGTTGATCATTCGTGAATTTTTAGCCCAATTCCAGGGGAATGAGTTTATCATCGCCCTGATTCTCTTCAACTGGCTGATTCTGGGCGGAATCGGCACGATTCTGGCACGCTGGGTCACCCGGGACTTGTGGGCGCCCACCGCAAACCGTCTGGGATGGCTTTCACTGATTCTGGCAGGGCTGCCTGCCGTGCAAATTCTGGCCACTCGGTTTCTTCGAGATGTCTTCTTCATTCACGGAAGTTCGGTTGGGTTTTATCCCATTTTAACCTATTCTTTTTTGATCATTGCCCCCTATTGCTTAATGATTGGTTTTGTTCTTCCCTATAGTCTTTTCGTCATCCGGGCAGAGAAGCCGGATTATCCCGGTGCACGTATCTATATTATTGATAACTTGGGAGATGTATCCGGAGGCGCCCTGTTTTCTTTTGCACTTGTTTTTCTGGTCACCCCTTTAAAGGCAGTATTTTTAGCAAATTTACCGTTACTTCTGACAGCCTGCCTGCTGTTATCTCGCAACTTTTTCAGGTCTCGAATTGCTATTTATCTGGGGACGGGAATGACTTTTATTGTTCTGATTGCCGGTATTTTTTTGGAACCATCATCGCTGTTTCCGCCTGAAGGCAAATTGGTATATTACGAGGAATCCCGCTATGGCCGGATCGAAGTCCAACAAGATCATGAGCAATTTACCCTGTTTGTAGGAGGCGTCCCGCAGTTCGGCAGCCAGAACTTGAGCATGGCCGAAGAAACCATCCATTATCCTCTGGCTCAATTGTCCCGGGTTCAGAATATTCTTTTGATTTCCGCTGAAGGCGGTATGATGACCGAGCTTGAAAAATATCACCCGGCTTCCATCGATTATGTCGAACTGGACCCAAAGGTGGCTGAAGTTGAATTCAGGTTCAAAATGATAAAAAAAATTCCCGGCCTGAAGGTTATATATCAAGACGGGCGATCCTATCTGGCCGATTCGAACAAAATCTATGATGCGATCATCGTCAACCTGAGTGAGCCGGATACATTCCAAATCAACAGATTTTTTACCGACAGATTTTTCGACCTTGCAAGGCGTCATCTGGCCCGGCATGGAGTGTTGAGTTTTGCCATGAAAGGCTTTGAAAATTATCTGGCCGAACCCCAGCGTCAAAAGCTTTCTTCACTTTATAATACGGTGAACGACTATTTTAAGCATGTGCTGTTGCTGCCGGGGCAAAAAATATTTTTCCTCTGCAGCTCCCAGCCGCTCAATACAGATATACCGGCACTTCTGGCTCGAAAGAATATCTCCACTCGTTATATCAAAGGTTATTATTACGGCAATCTGACCCATGAGCGAATCGAACGCTTAAATGACCTCATGGATCCAAAGGCACCTAAAAATCGAGATGATTATCCCCAGCTCATGCGCCTGATGTTTCAGCAATGGTTTGCTAAGTTTTCCACTTCTCCAACCGGTTTCATTGCTGTTTTGGCCGTGGTGTGCATGGTTTACCTCGTTCGGATCAGTGCTGAAGAGTTTGTTCTTTTTTCCACAGGTTTCACGGTCATGGGGAGTGAAATCCTGGTAATATTTGCCTTTCAAATTTTTTTCGGATATATTTATTTTCAAATCGGCCTCATCGTCACCGTTTTTCTGGCCGGCCTTTTACCCGGCGCTTGGGTTGGCGACAGGTTACGCTATAGGAGCAAGCAGACTCTGGCGCTTGCCGATGGACTGCTGATTCTCCTAATGGTTGTGCTGATTGTGGCTTTGAGGCAGGGAAGCTATCGTTTGCCGGTGAGTTTTTTCCTTTTTTACGGTTTTGTGGTGTCGCTGATCTGCGGCTTTCAGTTTCCGGTGGCGCTTTATTTGCGAGGCGGAGACGCTCCGGCGGTGGCCCGGACCTTTTCCGCCGATTTAATCGGAGCTGCTTTCGGTACATTGATTACCAGTGTTGTCTTGATTCCTTATTTTGGAATCATCTGGACGGCAGCCGGCCTGATCGGGCTTAAGATATTGAGTTTAATGATTATCTTCGTGCGTTATGAAAAAAATTAGTCGACGCCAGTTTATATATTGCGGTGCGGGACTCCTTTGTGGCGCTGTATCAGCCAGTACTTTCTGGCCTTTTTCAGAAAAAACAGCGATGGCATTGGGTCCGGCTGATATCCGTGGCCATGTGTTCAAAGGGGATTCGCCCGAGACACTGTGGGAATGGTCCCACGAAGGATTTCTCTATACAAAGCTGGAAAACAAGCTGGTCATGTGTGGTATCTGCCCCAACAGGTGTCTCCTGTCACCGGGGGACCGCAGCGTTTGCCGTTCCAAGGTCAACATGGACGGCATCCTTTACAGTTTGACCTATGGCAATCCATGCAGTGTGAATGTAGATCCCATCGAAAAAAAACCGCTCTTTCATTTCAAACCTCGCTCGAAAGCCTTTTCCATTGCCACCACGGGCTGCAACCTTCGCTGTTTGAACTGCCAGAACTGGGAAATTTCTCAGGCCAAACCCCATGAAGTGCGCCATTACGAGCTTTTTCCGGCCGATGTAGTTAAAACAGCACAACACTCAGGTTGTTTGTCCATTGCGTACACCTATTCCGAAGCCATCACATTTTTTGAATACATGATCGACACCGCGCGTCTGGCCAGAGATAACGGGATATCCAATTTGTGGATTTCAAACGGTTATATCAACCGAAAACCGCTGCTGGAGCTATGTAAGGTTCTGGATGCGGGCAACGTCAACCTAAAATCTTACAGCGACGCCATCTATCGGAAACTGAACGGCGGACGTCTTCAACCGGTACTGGATACTTTTAAAACACTTCACGAACAGCGTATTCATTTTGAGATAACGAATCTGGTGGTTCCCGGATATGTGGATGATGACGAGATGATTAAACAGATGTGTCAATGGATTCTGACAAACCTGGGACCGGATTATCCGTTTCACTTTTTACGATTTTTCCCCAAATATAAACTCGACCGTCTGCCGGCCACCCCACTTTCAACTCTGATTCGGTTCCGCAAACTGGCAATGGCCGAGGGAATCCATTATGTCTATGTGGGCAACGCCGCTTATCCGGAGGGGAATAACACCTATTGTCACAACTGCAAAAAGCTCTTGATTGAACGAACCGGTTATTTTGTGCCCACCTATAACCTGAACGATAATAAATGCAAATATTGCAAAACAGTGATCCCCGGCCGCTGGGTATGATAGGGTACGTGTGTCACGGGGTTTGCTTCCCCGTGAACGATATTGGCGGAGTGAAGCGGGGAAGCAAACCCCGTGACACACGTACGTGATAGGTTACCAGAGAATTAAAAACTTCTTGTCATTTCTCAATTCACCTCTTAACTTCTCCATGTGCCTCAGTGCTGCAACTTCTCTTTCCAAATCCGCCGGTTTTATTTTAAGCCTATCGGCTATGGCCGCCGGCTCAGCACCACCGGTTTCTTTTAATATGAGCAATATTTGTTGCTGAATCTCATTGAGTTCCAGGGTGCCGCCTTTGGATTTTGCAAAGGACTGGGCACTGTGAACCGCCCACGGATCACACGTTTTAGCCGGTGACAGCGCATCCATATAACAGTCTTCGCACAAATGCTGGCCGAAGTGTTCTCGTGCTTCTTTCGGTTCTGTTGTTTGGGAACATCGGTCGCATTTCATATTACTACCCCCACAATTTTTTTCTGAGTGTTGAGTTTGAAAATTTACAAAAAAGATCTTAAAGAAAAGACGGTGTTGTGTCAATTTAGAAATCCATCCTCATTGGTAAGCATGCAGAACTTTACAACTATAAAATGTTGTGTAATAATTCCCAACCATTCGATTCCGTTTGCTAATAAGATCCCCCA
>Ga0316194_10001591_pt1 | contig 15683 bp, 16 predicted proteins | sample CroRivsedime1_MG_FD_204936 | JGI IMG/M metagenome (GOLD analysis project Ga0316194, IMG submission 204936) | Coastal sediment microbial communities from Maine, United States - Cross River sediment 1 | ecosystem: Environmental > Aquatic > Marine > Coastal > Sediment | place: USA: Maine...
GTTCTGATCCGAGCGGTGCAGCACATTGCAGTGAAAGAACAAACCATCGCCGGGTTCCATCTCGGCGTATTCCACTTCCATGCGTTTGAGCATCTCCTCGACCCGCACCGGGTCGGCGCCGACCTGGTCTCCGGTGAGCACGCCATGCTCGATGCGGCCGCAGTGATGCGATCCTTTTACAACCTGGAGGCAACCGTTATCGCGGTTTGAGCGGTCGAGCGCGACCATAAGGCTGGCCATGTAAGGAAAGACAATACCGTTGTGATACCAGTAGCCGTAGTCCTGATGCCATTCCCACGCACCGCCTTCGCGGGGTTCCTTTGCGGTGAGTTTGGAGTGGTAGTGATATACCTCACCGCCCAGCAGGTCCTCCATGGTATCGACCACGCGGTGGCTGCGTGCGGCCAGTCCGTAGACACTGTCGCCCGGGTGATTCCAGGTGGCCATGCGCGTGTTCTTTCCTGAGGCATCCTTACGGTCGTAGAGGCGGCTGCGCAAGGCTTCGTCGCCCTCGATGGCGGCGCGCAGGATGGCGATCTCTTCGTCATCGAAGAGCTTGCGAACCATGACGTAGCCGTCGCGATCAAAGGCGGCGCGCTGCTCGGCGGTGAGTATTGAGCCTGGCATGTTGATTTCCCTGATTACGTGTAGATAACGCCTTATTATCGCTCTACCTGCTGTCCGAAACCATGCCTTGAACCATATCGATTGCCTTTGTCGAACCGGTTTCGGAACAAGCCGGTGCCGAATCAGGGCGGCCCCGGTCTGACATATCAGAGGCTAGAAGAGGCCGAGCGTAAGCTGATCGCGCTTATCGTTTGGCTGCGCCTGATCGGTTGGCCCGAGGGTGTCAAGTGCGCACAGGTTCTCCGCCCGCACGCCCAGCAGTCGCAGTTTCTGGTCCAGCGGCGCTTTCTTGAGCGCCCGTCCGGCCCAATGCCGAATCGTCGCTGCATCTCGTATCCAGGTGTCGGCTGTCAGTACCCGGGTCACGATCCTGAAGTCGTCAAAGCGCAGCTTTACGCCAATGGTTTTCGCGGCATAACCCTTGCGCTGCAGATCATTCGCAAGTTGTTCGCACAGCTGGGTGAATAACTTGCCGAGTTCGTCCCGGTCACGTCGCGGGTGCAGGTCCCGCTCGAACGTGGTTTCGCGGCTGATTGATTTCGGCCGGCTGAATGTCACGATCTCTCGATCATCCTGGCCCTGCGCGACCCGGAGTAACCAGGAGCCGAAGTTGGGGCCAAAGTGTTGTTTCAACCATATCTCGTCGCAGGCCGCCAGATCGCCGACCGTGTTTACACCCAGTGCTGTGAGTTTCTCGCTGGCCTTGGGGCCAATGCCGTTGATCTTATTGGCCGAAAGCGGCCAGATGCGACCAGGAATGTCTGCCATGGTGATGATGGTCAAGCCGTTGGGCTTGTCCAGTTCAGAACACAGCTTTGACAACAGCTTGTTGGGGCTGACCCCGATCGAGCAGGTCAGTCCGGTGGCCTTGTGCACGCGCGACTTTATACGTAGCGCGACATCGCGAATACCGGCTTGGGGGTCGGTTTCCGAAGCGTCATGCACACCGTCGACCTCGCTGAGGTCAATATAGATTTCGTCAATGCCGCGATCTTCGATCAGTGGTGCAATCTCGCGGACCGCCGCCTTGAACAGTCGCGAAACCTTTCGGTACTCGTCAAAATTGGCCGGCAGCAATACGGCGTCGGGTGCCAGTGCCGCAGCTTTCATCAGGCCCATCCCCGAGTGGACGCCGAGTGCGCGCGCTTCGTAAGTGGCCGTGGTGATCACGCCTCGGCCGGCATAATCACGGAGCGCAGCAAACTTGCGTGATCCGTCCGACAGCTGCTCTGGCGCGTGGGCGCGCCGGCCGCCGACCACCAGAGGTCTCCCGCGCAGTTCCGGATAGCGCAGCAATTCTACGGATGCATAGAACGCATCCATGTCGAGGTGCGCGATCCAGCGCTGTGCGCGTTTTGAGGCAGTTGTTTCCATTAATCCGTGAGTGTACGCAATGATGCGCCGATCGGAATGCGATTGGGTGCGCTGAGGGGACTCGACGGGATATCGATAACGCGACGGGCACCCAGGTCGTTCGCCGATTGTGCCTCCAATCAATTCAAGTATCGCCACAATACGGCGCGGTATGCCATTAGAATGAAACCGGTTGCCGCATGCGAAGGGTGACTTGCAAGGAGAATCCGGAGAAGCCTTTTTTATCCAACAAGCGCTAATCAGACGGGGGAGCTACGGTATGTCAGACAATACACAGAGTGTGCGCGGGGAATTTCTCGGCGCGGTCAAGAAAAACAGCGGTCTGACCATTGCAATGGGTTTGATGGTCTTGTTGATGGGCATTCTTGCCATTGGGTCGCCTTTCCTGGCCGGGCTTTCGGTGGTCCTGATGGCGGGGATTGTTCTCATTGTCGGCGGCGTCGGTCAGCTGATATTCGCGCTCAAGGCGCGCGCTGGCCTGTTCAGCATTCTCATCGCAGTGTTGACCTTCGTCATCGGCGGATACATGCTCGCCAATCCCGGTGCGGCACTTGGGTCTTTGACCTTGTTCCTGGCCGCGTACTTCGTTATTTCCGGTATTTTCGAAGCGCTTGTTGCTTTCCAGGCGAGGCCGGTCAGTGGTTGGGGCTGGTCGCTTTTCAGCGGAATCATTTCGGTCATTCTTGGCGCCATGATCTGGAACCAGTTTCCGGTTTCCGGTGCTTGGGCAATCGGAATACTGTTAGGTGTGAGGCTGGTTCTGGGTGGTTGGACACTGATCATGTTCGGATCAGTCGCACGCGGTGCCGCAAACGAACTCGCCAAAACCTGATCGGCGCGATCACCGAAACATCCGCGCGGCTGACGAGACACTTCCCCTCTGGAGCGGACAACCCGGACGAATTGCCGAACCGTCCGGTACGGATCTGGAGCCGCACACGGCCTTTATACCGTTGCGGGTTTTACACAGGTCGCCATCGACGCCACTGTTTGGAGCGTAGGCCCTTTTCGTCTTTTTTTGCGATACGTCAATGTGCTTTCGAGCATGCACGCATTCAATGGGCAGCAGGGCAGGCGGCTTCTTTGTCGGCTTTCTGCCACTGATTAAGTAAGTATGTTATGTCACAAGAGAATCAGGCCATGAAACATCGGAGAACAAAAATGATTGCTTTTATCGTTGCCCTGTTCTACGTGGGTGGAATTGCGGCGGCGGTGCACGCTGTCATGACGGTGCGCACCGCACAAGGCGCGGTCGCCTGGTCGGTCTCCCTTGTTTCTTTCCCGTTCGTTGCATTGCCAGCCTATCTTGTGCTCGGGCGGAGCAAGTTCGACGGCATGGCAGCCGCTTACGAGCAGAGTAAAGACGAAATCGATGCGCTGACCAGCGAATTCCGTCAGAACATGAAGCCGTGGGCTGTGCCGACCGAAGACGATCCGTCGGTGTACCAGTCAGTGCGCCGGCTCGCCAAAATGGAGATGACCCACAGCAACCACGCACAGTTGCTGATCAACGGCGATGCGACGTTCACCAGCATTCTGGATGGCGTTGCCAGGGCCAAAAACTACGTACTCTTTCAGTTCTACATGTTTCACGATGACGAACTGGGACGACAGGTTCAGGAAGCACTCATCGAAAGAGCCAAGGCCGGGGTGCGCGTCTACGTGCTGTATGACGAAGTTGGCAGCGGTGGTCTGCCTGACGGCTATGTGGAAAAACTTCGTGCCGCCGGCGTTCAGGTGTCCTCTTTCAAACCGACGCAGGGTTCTCGCAATCGCTTCCAGCTCAACTTTCGTAACCACCGGAAAATGGTCGTTGTCGACGGCATTACGGCCTGGGTTGGTGGTCACAATGTCGGCGATGAATACATGGGCCGCGATCCGGAATTCAGCCCGTGGCGCGACACCCACGTGCGCCTCGATGGGCCGGTGGCGATTCAAATGCAGGCAGTGATCGTAAACGACTGGTATTGGGCCACGCGAGAACTGCCCGAGCTGAACTGGCAGCCGCAGGCCGCCGAGGGTGCCGCTGTCAAGGCCATGATCGTGCCTTTCTCGCCGTCTTCAAAACTGGAAACCGCAGGTCTGTTCTTTGTAACCGCATTGAATGCGGCGAAGCACCGTATCTGGCTGTCTGCACCGTACTTCGTGCCTGACGAAGCGATACTCAAGGCGCTGGAACTGGCGGCATTGCGCGGCGTCGATGTGCGCGTCATTACCACCGGCAAACCGGACAGTTGGCCGGTTTATCTCGCTGCCTTCCGCTACATTGATCACTTGCTTGACCTCGGCATCAAGTTCTATTCCTATGAGCCGGGGTTCTTGCATGAGAAAGTCATGCTGATTGACGATCATCTCTCTACGGTTGGCACCCCCAACTTCGACAACCGCTCCTTCCGGCTCAATTTCGAAGTGACGGCCCTCATCGCCGACAAGGCCTTTGCCGGTGAAATGGAAAAGATGTTCGAGCAGGACTTCGCCCATTCGGTGCGCATCAACGCAGATGATTTGGAGAAGAAGCCATTCTGGTGGCGCCTGGCGGTTAACGCTTCCCGGTTGGCGGCGCCGGTGCTGTAGCAGGATCCGAGAGCGGGCGGTGGCCGGTGCTGGCGACCGGGATGAAAGCTACCTGACACCGGTCGCTCTGGCGCGAAGGCCAACGGCTGGGCAGGTTCGACGAACGGTCTCGTCCTGATTGCCGTGCCGTGGAACGTGTTCGCTCATTGGCGAGAGGGGTGGTTTGCGTGTCCCCGGGGTGGTCTGGATGGATTCCGTTATTTGATTGCGTGTGCTTAGGGCCGCCTGAATTCCTGTGGGTTTGGCACGCGTGGCGGGGGGCATAACCGATTGTCACTTGATGCCGCACGCAACAGGCTGTACGTGTCGCGGGTGACCCCGACGTGCTCGGAGTTTGCAGGGCCGACTATTTAATTGCGTTTCACCGAGAGATTGAGACCTGCAGCGCAGGTAGCGGTGTAAGAACTTCCGTCAGTGCGGAGTTGAATTAAAGGGTATGCGACGATGATTGCCAACAGCTTTGAAATTGATGACTCACTGCATCTGACCCAGGTTGATTCCGGGAGCGTGGTCAGTGCCTGCCGCGACGCGGATGCGCGAGTATGGCTTGACTTGCAGGATTTCTCGGACGAAGAGCTGGAAGGGTGGCTGGATAGCCTGGGTATCAGTGGATTGACCCGGCAGCTCTGTCTTGACGCGCGTGATCGTCCCGACTTCTATCCACTCAACACAGAGATCTGCTTCGTCATGCCGGTTCTGGCCGACACCAAGGATCGCGATGATGTGGACTACGTCGCATTGGTTTGCAGGGAGAACTTGTTGCTCACGGTGCATAACGGACCTTTTCTGGCTCGGCAACGGCTCGATGAATTGCAGGATTCGGAGTCCTGGCTTGCCGAGCGCAGTATTGCCTCTCTTGTGGCTGCGCTAATCATCGGTTTGTCGCTGGCGTGTTTGCAGCACACTACAGCTCTGAGAAAGGCTATTGTTTCCCTCGATGAGAAAATGGATCGGGATGCGGACACAGTCACCGTAAATGAGATTTCTGAAAGTGCGTTCGCGGGTGCTGGCGCTTGGAATGGTGGCCACCGATCAACTCCCGTCCTTGCAAGCCCTGTGCACGACGGACAAGTCCTTCTTCCGTCGCGAGGACGCGCACGAGTACCTGAATTGTGCGTTGGTTAACCTGGGGGTGGCGAGCAGGATCCTGGAGCGTGCGGACACAAGCATTGGAGATCTGCGATCAAGACTGGATATGCATGCTCAGGACAAGACCAATCGTCGTCTCGGGATGCTGACCATTCTGTCGGCGATTTTCATGCCGGCCACATTGATGGCGGGGATCTGGGGCATGAATTTCCAGATCATGCCGGAGTTGGGTATCGCCTATGGTTATCCGATAGCCTTGGGCGCGATGGTCCTGGTTGGCACAGGCATGTATCTGTTCTTTCGCAGACGCGGCTGGTTTGGGTGACAGGTGGTGATGAATGGCAATTTCGTGGTCGGACGCGTCACCACGGCGGTCTGGACGGCAATGGTCATCGCCCAAACGACACGCATTGATTTGGAGATCAACCGCGTCGCAGCCCCGCGGTGGGTCCTGCCGGTTGGTGAAGGATAACCTCTGACGTGTCACGGGGTAACCGGTCTCTCGGGTCGGCAGTCTGGGGCGTCAGCTCAGTAGTGAAAGGTCTTCGGGCTTGTTGTTAACGAACGCCACCCCGGTCGAATTAGTGGGCTTTTCCAGAGCGGTGCTACAACTCGTGGGTGATGCAGTGTTTTATCGGATGACGGTCCTGGTCTTCATGGCTGGCGCTGGGTTGTTCCTGCCCGCAGCGGCGAATGCGGAAAGTGGCGGAGATACCCAGATTCGTGGTTACTATGACTATCGTCAGAGAATTAGTGACCGGGCGCGGGGATTCGGGAATCTTGGCTATGAGGAGTTGCTGGACGAAGAGCGTTTGTTCGGTGCCTGGGCGCAACTGGGTCTGAAAGGGGGGTGTCATACGACGCAACCGAGCGAATTCGCCTCGAAGCAGGCCTCGGGATGTATTACAAGTGGCTATCCGGAGCGACCGACCGGTTCGAAGTTCGCCCGTGGCAGGCTGTGACCTTCGACTGGCCCGAGATCCGTGCGCTGGCACGTTGGGTGGTTCACCACCGTTTCATGCTGGAGGAGCGCTTCATCGAAACGACCGAATGGGATGCGTCTCTTCGGATGCGCTATCGGCTCGCCTTTTCGATTCCGGTCAATCGTTATACCGTCGAGCCCGGCGCGTTTTACCTGCCTTTATGGGCGGAATTTTACGGTGACCTCAATCAGAACGAACAAGAGTTGTTCGCTGACAAGGCACGCTATTCGGCTGGCCTTGGCTACGTATTTAACAAGACGTGGACTGGGGAATTGAGCTACTCGTTGCAACAGTCCCGTGACAGCGTCGGAGCCGACGTGCAATTTGATGACAACATTATCTAACTGAAAATCAAGACGACGGTGCGGATACGAGACTACCTCAAGAGCCGATAAATTGCGGACGTGGCTGGTGCGGGTCGCTGATCTTTCACCGTTCACCTGACCCCGTATCGCAGATGCAGGGTATTAAAGCATCGTCACGGTTGACCGTGCCTGCCGTTGTTGGATGTATAGTGTTTGCCAGCGTCTGGTGACTGAAGCATAGCCACGAATCTTGAACACGAATAAGGAGAATGCTGGTGGCTAATCGTACGCTTTTCAGGTTGACCACTGCCGGTCCCGTGCCGGGGGCTCCTGGCAGCATTTTGCTGAGTGCTTTGCTGCTCTTTGGCCTACTGGTGAGTGGTTGTGCAAGCCTGCCGAAGGAAGCAGAGCGAACGCCGTCGTTTGTTGTCAGCGACACTTCAGATACAAAGCTCGGCCGGGCGATCTCCCCGATCGTCGAAGCAAATCCGGAGCTGTCTGGTTTTCTTGCCTTGAGCGAAGGCACGGATGCATTCGTGGCGCGTGTCGCTCTGATCAAAGCCGCTCAGAAATCCCTCGACGTTCAGTATTACATCTGGCACGACGACCTCACAGGGAAGGTGCTGCATGGGCAACTTCTCGAAGCGGCGAATCGTGGCGTTCGCGTGCGATTGCTGCTGGATGATCTCGATACGGCGGGCAAGGACGACATGCTGCATATCATCGATGCCCACCCGAATATCGAGATCAGATTATTTAATCCGTTCGCCAACCGATCCAGTCGTGTGCTGGATTTTGTTGGTGACACGCGTCGCATCAATCATCGCATGCACAACAAATCGCTGACCGCGGATAATCAGGCCACAATTTTCGGTGGCCGCAATATTGGTGACGAGTATTTTGACGCGGCGGAAGTGGTGGGATTCAGTGACCTGGATGTTATAGCGGTGGGGCCGATCGTGCATGAAGTCTCGGATATGTTCGATCTTTACTGGAACTCCCAATGGGTTTATCCATTGGCGGCATTTAGTGAGGGGGCACCAGTCGGCGCCGCGCAAATCGATGCATTCCGTCAGGAATCTCAGGCGTTCATTGAAGCGGCAAGATCTTCAGAGTATGCCAATGCCTTGCGTAACCTCGATATGATGAAACTTTCCGGTGTTGACGAACTGGATTATTCATGGGGGAAATGGGTGCTGATTTATGACCAGCCGAGCAAGGTGGAAGCCAAGAATGTCAGTGGCGAAACACACCTTGCGCCGAAGCTGCTGGAAGGCATCGATGCGACCCGGCAGGATCTCACGATCGTTTCACCGTATTTCGTACCGGGGCCCAAATTCACAGCGCACCTCGGGGAATTGGTGAGCAACGGGGTGCGCGTGCGCATCATGACAAATTCCCTCGCGGCTAATGACGTGCCGCTCGTTCATGCAGGTTATATGCGATACCGCAAGGACCTGATCAGAAACGGGGTTGAGTTGTATGAATTCAAGCCTGTCAAAGGCGTTGCCGAGGACACCAAGAAAACCAAAGCGAAGTGGTCCGGTTCGTCACGTGCCAGTCTCCACGGAAAGTTTCTGGGTTTTGACCGGCGTTACATGTTTGTCGGTTCGTTCAATCTGGACGGGCGATCGGTTGCACTCAATACCGAAATGGGTGCTTACTTTGAAAGCCCGCGTTACGCGGAGTTGGTTTCTGACAGCTTTGACCGCAACGCCATGGTGAAAGGCTACCGGGTGTTACTGACACCCGAGGGCCAACTGCAGTGGGTCACGCTGGAGAACGGTCAGGAAGTCACTTTCAATGTCGAACCGGAAACAAGTTTCTGGAAACGGTTCAGTGCCGGATTCATGTCTGTCTTTGTTCCGGAAAGTCAGCTGTAATCAGCTCATGCAAACATTGGCGTTCGGCGTGTTTCGCTAGCGTCACAATTCTCATCACAGGCACACAATGATCAGTTTCTTCATCAATATCTACAGGCTCGTGGTCGCCGTTGGTTATGGCCTGAAGGAGGACGAGGATTTTCGGGGATTGATGATATTGATGCTGAGCTTGCTGGCCGGAGCCGTTGTCTTCTACTCGAACGTCGAAGGGTGGAGCATGGTGGACACGATTTATTTTTCAGTGATGACGATGTCCACTATTGGATATGGAGACCTGGTGCCGACATCGTCTTTGTCGAAATCATTTACGATCGTGTTTTCGATTCTGAGCATCGGTGTCTTCGCAGCGGTGGTTTCCAAAGTGGTCCAAATCATTCTGGTCCGCAAGAAAGAACGTCCGAATCGACATCCCGGCTGAAGTCGAACCTCCCGGGCCGGGTTCTTTCGCCCCGGACCGATTAATACGCAATAAATACAGATAGATACACTCTCTTCCCTGGTTCCGGCGCACTGCATGGGCCACGCACTGGCCCGACGGTAGTGCGAACCGCTTGCATTGACCTTGCGTCGTATACCATCGAAAATAACGCCCGGAGCAAATCCACTGAAATTGAACGGCGCCCGAGCTCCTGGGATCTCCCGTTCGGAACGTTTCCCCTGAAAGGTTAAAGCCATGGCTATCTGGCTCAAGAAAGGTATTTCCGCCGAAGACGACGCAGCGAATGTCGCGCAGGTTCGCAAGACTGTCGAAGAGATTCTCGCCGACATCGAAGAACGCGGTGATCAGGCTGTGCGTGAGTTGTCGCAGAAATTCGATAACTGGGATCCGAAAGAATTCCGTCTGACGCGCGCGCAAATTGACGAGTGCGTCAAGAGCCTGCCCAAGCAGGTGATTGAAGACATCAAGTTTGCCCAGCAGCAGATTCGCAATTTTGCGCAGATCCAGCGTGACGCACTGCGCGACGTCGAGGTCGAGACACTGCCCGGCGTGGTGCTGGGCCACAAGAACATCCCGGTCAACAGTGTTGGTTGTTATGTGCCGGGCGGCAAATACCCGATGGTGGCCTCTGCGCATATGAGTATCGTCACCGCCAAGGTGGCGGGAGTGAAGCGCATCATCGCTTGTGCTCCCCCGTACAAAGGCGCACCACATCCGGCGATCGTCGCCGCGATGCATCTGGCCGGCGCTAACGAAATCTACGCGCTCGGCGGCGTCCAGGCGATTGGCGCGATGGCGATCGGGACGTCGAGCATCAAGCCGACCGACATGATCGCCGGGCCCGGAAATGCATTTGTTGCCGAATCAAAACGTCAGCTCTCCGGTCGCGTCGGCATCGATCTCTTCGCGGGCCCGACCGAAACCCTGGTGATTGCCGATGAGGCCGTTGATGGTGAAATCTGCGCGACCGACCTCCTGGGGCAGGCAGAACACGGACCAAATTCTCCGGCTATTTTGCTTACGACATCCCGCCGGCTGGCCGAAGACACGATGAAGGAAATCGAGCGGCAGTTGACAGTGCTGTCGACCGCACCGATTGCCGGGCAGGCGTGGAAGGATTATGGTCAGGTCATCCTGTGCAAGGACAATGCGGAGATGGTGAAGGAGGCCGACCGTATTGCATCGGAGCATGTCCAGGTCATGACCCGGGACAATGATTACTTCCTCAAGAACATGACCAATTTCGGTGCGATGTTTATTGGCCCGGAGACCAACGTGTCCTATGGTGACAAGGTGATTGGCACCAACCACACGCTGCCCACGCGCAAGGCCGCCCGTTACACCGGCGGACTATGGGTTGGCAAGTTCATCAAGACCTGTACCTATCAGCGCGTCAAGCCCGAGGCCACGGCAATGATTGGAGAATACTGCTCGCGTTTGTGCGCGATTGAGGGCTTCGCCGGTCACAAGGAGCAGGCGGATTTGCGGGTGCGCCGTTACGGGCGTCGGCGCGCGGCCTGAACACGCGGGGAACGGTGAGCGGGCGCTTATCGGGCAGTCCTGCCAGACTGCCTGCCGTTGCCTGGCGGTACGGAAATTGCGCCACCCGTTCCTGTTTTCCGGGTGTGGCGGCGCGAAGGAGTGCTCACGATGCTGAAAGGTAAAGTTGTTGCTGTTACTGGCGGTTCCGGTGGAATCGGTTCCGCGATATGTCGCGCCTTCGCCAATGCAGGTGCGACGGTGATCGTCGCGTACAACAACAATGAGCAGGCAGCGAAAGACGTTGTCGCGTCGCTCAAGGGCGAAGGCCACTGGGCACATTATGTCCCGGTGGATATCACCGCCGCGCTCGAGGATTTCGCGTCGCTGGTAGACGACAAGCACGGCCGCCTTGATGTGCTGGTCAACTGTGCCGGCATCACGAAGTTTGTGTCACACAAGGACCTGAATGCGCTGGACGACGACCTCATCGACGAAATGTTCCGCGTGAACTGGCGTGGTTCGTTTGTGGCGATCCGGGTGTTTCATGATTTGCTCAAGAAAACCGGTGATGCGCTGGTGGTGAATATCTCGTCGGTTGCGGGTATACACGGAGTTGGTAGCAACATTGCCTACTGCGCGTCCAAGGCTGCGGTCGACACCATGACCAAGTCACTCGGACGTGCGCTGGCCCCCCACATCCGTGTTGTTGCGGTGTCTCCGGGACTGGTTGAAACCGATTTTGTCAGCAAGCTCAATCCGAAATGGCTCGCCCAGCAAAAATCACTAACGCCGATGAAACGCTTTGCGACAGTTGAGAATGTAGCGCATACCGTGCTGGCGACGGCAACCCATATGAAATTTTCAACCGGATGTGTAATCCAGGTCGATGGAGGCCGGCCGCTGGGCTAAACCCGGCCGATTCGAAACAGGAAACATGGCAGACCTCAAGAAGCTATACGACGATGTGATCATGGACCACATCAAGCACGCTCGAAATTACGGTGAGATGCCTGAGGCGAGTGCGCAGGCCGACGGCGTGAACGCGCTATGCGGTGACAATCTGACGGTGTATGTGAAAGTCGAGGACGACGTGGTGCGCAGCGCCGGCTTCAAGTGCGAGTGCTGTGGCATTTCGATGGCCTCAGCGTCGATCATGACCGAACTGGTCGCCGGAAAAACCATTGATGAGGCCAGGCACATGGCGGCCGATCTGCTTGAATCATTCACTGAAGAGCACCCGGAGCACGATGCCCATTACGGCCGAGCAGCAGTGCTCGGGATCGTTCGGGAGTTTCCGTCGCGCCGTAATTGTGCGTCGCTGGCGTGGGTCGCGCTCAACGCGGCGCTCGATGGTGAAGAGCAGGCGGTGTTGGGCGGCTGAACGCCATCGGCATCTGCGTTGGCTGCCAAAGTTTGCAGTGCTGTAACAAAAGGCGCCCGCTGGTCCCTGATTCCTTAACCAGGTTGATTCTTTAACTAGGCGATGCGATTTCCGCCGCGCCAGGTGGCGATTGGCACCGGTATCTCTTTCTCCGCTCGCCGTACACGAACAAAATCAGATCGTTTCCCGCTTGCAATTTCTCCGCGGTCTGCCAGCCCGATCAGTTTCGCTGGTGCGCTTGTGGCGGTGGCGATGGCACGGGGCAGTGTCCAGGCAACTTCGTCATGGAGCAGAAAGGCCGCATGCAGCAGTGAGTGCGGTACGTAGTCTGATGACAGACAGTCGACAAGATTGGCTGCCGCCAAATCACGTGTCAGCACGTTTCCACAATGGGAAGCGCCACGCACCATGTTGGGCGCACCCATGACAATCGCCAGGCCGTGCCGGCGCGCGGCGCGTGCCGCGACTTCGGTGGTCGGGAATTCACTGATGCACATACCCGCAGAGGCCGCCTCGCAGACATGTGTCTCACTGGTGTCATCGTGGCTGGCGAGTGGCAGCCGGGACGCAGCACACAGATCGATCAGCGCCTTGCGGTTACTCGCGGCGTTGCGCGACTGCATGTCCAGACGCTCGGCAACCAGTTCATCGAGGTGCTCGTCGCTCCACTTCTGGTTGCGCTGGTTGTAGACGCGGAAATGATGAACATTGGCCCATTGCCGTTGGCCTGGCGTGTGGTCCATTACCGATACCAGCCGCACGCGTGGATCATCCAGATAAGGCGTGACGATTTCAATCATGTTGTCGCAGGCGATCTCGCAGCGCATGTGAAGCAGATGTTCTGCTCGCAACATGTTGTTCGCGCTGGCGTGCTGCAGCGCATCCGAGACCGCTCTCAATCCACGTGCCCTGACGGATTGTTCGTCAAAGTCACCGACACTCATCGCATCGAGCACGGTTGTGATGCCGGCTGTCGAAATCTGGGCATCGTGGGCGATCAAAGCGGAAATTGCCGGCCAATCGACATCAGGTCGCGGCTCGAGATGCTTTTCCAGGTGATCTGTATGCAGTTCGACCAGGCCGGGTAGCAGATAGTCGCCTTGCCAGTCGTCGGCATTGGCGACAGAGGTATGCCCGCTGTCGACGGAGACGATACGCTCGCCTTCGACCACCATTGAGCCATCGACGATCTCGTCCTTCAGGATCAGTCTGGCGTTGGTGATAACCTGTTGTTGCTTCGGCGGCATTGCGACAATGCGCAGCAGTTATCATGCCCATAACCGCCGATCAATGCATTGGATATGCGATACGCCATTTATTTTGCGCCTCCCATTGACAGCATCCTCTGGACAGCCGGTTGCCAGTGGCTAGGACGCGATCCGCTGCGCATGCGCAGCCTGGATCAACCGGATGTGCCGGGGATCGATGCAGCACTGTTGTCAGAGGCCACGACCAGGCCAAGACGTTATGGTTTTCATGCAACCCTCAAGCCTCCATTCGAGCTGGGCGCGGGCGAAACAGAGGAAGCCCTGTTTGCGGCACTGACCGACTTCGCTCGCAATCGAAAAGCGATTCTGTTGCCGCCACTTGAGATAGGAAACCTCCGCGGGTTCCTGGCACTTCGAACGTCACAACCGTGCGCGAATCTGAACAAGCTTGCCGATGACTGTGTGTCGCAGTTCGATCGCTTCCGGCGACAACCAACACGCCAGGAACTGAAGCGTCGTGGACAGGGACTTGATGTACGGCAGGCAGTCTTGCTTCAACGCTGGGGCTATCCCCACGTCATGGATCAGTGGCGTTTCCACATAACGCTGACCGGTTCGGTGGACGGGCCGCAGGCCGAGGCTATCAAGGCGTTCCTTGTCGACTGGTTTGATGCTGCGCTGCGCAAACCCATGTGGATGAGTGAGCTGTGCTTGTTCATCGAACAGAAAGCTGGTGCTGATTTTCAGTTGCGGAAACGTTTCCCTCTGGCCCGGTCAGCGTGATCGCCATGTGCTGCATCAGACAGGTAATTCCTGATAGCATCCAGAGGGTCCACTTCACGCGGTCGCCGCAAGACAGTGTGCGTGCCCGAGCGGGACAGGAGCAGAAGCGAGTCCGGGAACGAGCGGACGAAAATCATAATAGCCGGAGGAAACTATGAGCAAAATGTACGGTGCCGAACATCGCGCACTGCAGGACGAGTTCGATACCAGACGCCTCGCAGATCTGGTCGAAGGAGGGTTCGTTGTTGATGAAGTCGACGACAATAACAAAGCGTTTATCGAGGCGCGTGACATGTTCTTCCTGTCCACCATTGACTCGAATGGTAATCCGACTGTCTCTTACAAGGGTGGCGATCCCGGGTTCGTGAGGGTGGTTGACAGCAAGACTATTGCCTTCCCGTTCTACGATGGCAACGGCATGTTTTACTCGTGGGGAAATATTGCGGGGAACGCCAAAGTCGGTATGTTGTTCATCGATTTCACGACGCCTAACCGATTGCGGGTGCAAGGAACGGCCACAGTCGACATGAATGACGAGCTGATGATGGAATATGTCGAGGCGCAAGGAATTGTGAGAGTGACGGTGGATGGCGTATGGCCCAACTGCCCGCGCTATGTTCACCGCTACGAAAAGGTCAAGACGTCGCACTACGTTCCGCGCAAGGATGTCGAAACGCCGCTGGCCGGTTGGAAACGGATCGACATCGCGCAAGATGCACTGGCGGGCCGAGATCAAGGCAAGGCCGAAGCAGCTGGAGGATTGCTTAGCGTTGAAGAGTGGTTCGGCAAGGTCGCTGAAGGTAGCGAAGAAGCCTGATCCCGAGTTCGTTGTCCTGGCGGGATTGTGAAGGCCGGGCGCGAATGCTGCCTGTGAGAATTTTGGTGGGCAGCGAGAAAAGCCATGCGACCAGGCCGGGTCAGTCCAGGCGGATTGGCCCGGCGTCGTTCGGTTGGCTCGTCTTGCATCGCGCTGAAGGGAGCAAGCCTTCTGGGTCGAGATGCCCGGGTGGGTGATACTTTGACGTGCCCAGCAGGGCGCAGGTCTATTCGGCGTGATTGGTGCAAGAAGCGCTCACGTGTCGTTCACCCGGCCGGATCATTCACCTCCAGTTTTTAATCTGTTCCGTATAGAAGGCCCGAGACATGACGAAATCTACAGGCCCCGGTCAGTCCCGGCTCGACCGCGTCGTTGCCGAAGCGCGTCGACACAGTAGCGAGCGTGAAGCGACTTATCGCGAGCGCGCGCTCAAACTCTATCCGCATGTTTGCGGCAGATGCGCTCGGGAGTTCTCGGGTGTACGCCTTCGCGAACTGACGGTGCACCACAAGGACCACAATCACGACAATAATCCGCTCGATGGCAGTAACTGGGAATTGTTGTGTATTTACTGTCACGAAAACGAGCATGCGAGGGTTGCCGATGAAGCGACACGGGATCGCGGCTCTGGCGAGCAGGCAGCGACGGCGACGCATAATCCGTTTGCTGATCTGCAGAAGAGACTGGAGCAGAAAAAGAAAGTGGAAAAAGAGAAGCCAGGCTGAGATTTCACGCGGC
>Ga0316194_10001593_pt1 | contig 15665 bp, 16 predicted proteins | sample CroRivsedime1_MG_FD_204936 | JGI IMG/M metagenome (GOLD analysis project Ga0316194, IMG submission 204936) | Coastal sediment microbial communities from Maine, United States - Cross River sediment 1 | ecosystem: Environmental > Aquatic > Marine > Coastal > Sediment | place: USA: Maine...
CTACCCTCCAAAGCCTTCCAGAGCCCCTGAGAAGCCAGATGCTGTACGGGGACTTCACCGCTGGGCGAGAAGATGATGAATACCAGGTTATCCCCAGTGAGTGGGTTCGTAGGGCTCAAGAGCGATGGACCGAGAAGACATTCGCCCCCAAGCAGTTGACGGGTTGTGGTGTTGACCCCGCGAGAGGTGGTAGGGATTCCACCATCATCTCCACACGATCCGGCTGGCACTTCAACAAGCTGATTGAGATGAAGGGTGAGGAGACGGACAGTGGGGGAAAGGTTGCCCAGAGGACCGTGAAGGAGGTTGGGGAGTCAATGTGTGCGGTTCATGTCGACGTTATAGGTATAGGGGCGAGTGTTGTTGACCACCTCGAAGCCCTCATAGGCTCAAGGGTCATACCGGTCAACTTCGCCGCGAGGAACGATGACCGTTCGATGATGGGTGATCTGACCTTTGTCAACGAGCGGGCCAGGCTCTACTGGCGGTTCAGGGAGTTATTGGACCCAAGTTCAGGCGTCAAAATCTCATTACCCCCGGATGCCACCCTGTTCTCCGACCTGTGTGCCCCGACGTACAAATTGACCCCGGGTGGAATACAGATCGAGTCGAAGGACGATATCAAGAAGCGGTTGGGGAGAAGCCCCGACAAGGCGGATGCGGTCGTTTGTTGTGCCGAGCGTTCTGCTGTAATCTCTCATGTGCCTTCTGTCAAGGGTTCCCTCTATGGATAACCGAGCACTTATCAAGCGGTTTCAACGTGTCCAATCAAGGCGTTACACCGTTCAACAGGTGTGGGAGCGCATTGAAGAATTTGTGATGCCCTTCCGTGGCCAGTTCTTCCAGGACGTGAGTGGTGAAGACGCTGTCCCGTGGCGGAAAGAGCGCACCTGGGACTCCACCGCGGTCATGGCTCACCAGAACCTTGCCGCCAGTCTTCACGGCGCCCTCACCTCGCCAGCGATCAACTGGTTCGAGATTCGATTCCGGCAGAAGGAGCTCAACGAGAACCGGGAGGCCGCTGATTGGTTGCGTCAAGCCAGCGAGCGGGTGTTCTACGAACTCCAGGACTCCAACTTCAACCTTGAAATCAACGAGGCGTACCAGGATGTCGCGGGTTATGGGACGGCTTTCCTGAGTGAGGAGGAGAGGGGCAAGGACAGTTGGGAGGGATTGATCTTCTCCGGTGTTCCCTTGAAGGAGGCGTACTTTGAAGAAGACCACATGGGGCAGTGTTCGTACTTCTACCGCCACTACCAATGGGAGGCGCAGAAAATCGTCACGAAGTTTGGTGAACGGGTTCCCGATGACATAAAGAAGAAAGCCGAAAACGCCTCGGATGAGCGCATTGATTTCGTTCTGTGCATCTACCCCCGAAGCGTAGAGAAGCCTCAATTCGCCTCCATTCTCGCCCCGGAACAAAGACCCTTTGGGTACAAGTACGTCACCGTCAACGGCCATGAAACCCTCGGAGAGGAGGGCGGGTACTACGAAATGCCCGTGTTTGTGCCCAGGTGGAGAAAGACCTCAGAGTCACAATGGGGCAACAGCCCCGCCACGATTGCGATTGCTGATATCCAGACCGTCAACAAGTGGGTTGAGATCATGACGGTGTGGTCGGAGAAGCAGACCGACCCTCCCATCTTTGCTGAAGAACGATCGATCATCTCTGACCTCGACCTGTCAGCGGCCTCGGTCAACGTCGTGAGAAACATCGCCGGCATGAGGGAGTGGGTTTCAAATGGTAACGTCGCGATAACGATGCAGGGCATTGATCAGCTTCGAAGGAACATCCGCAACTACTTCTTCAACGACCAGTTGAACTTCCCCGACCCGCAGAACACCCCCATGACGGCGACCGAGGCCCAGATTCGGTACGAACTCATGCAAAGGCTTCTGGGTCCGACGTTGGGACGGCTTCAATCGGACATGCTCAACCCCATTATCGAGCGGACGTTCAACATGCTCGTGAGGGCTGGCCAGATGCCCGACGTTCCGCAGGTCATTGTGGACGCCAACCCCGACATGGATATTGAATACCTCGGCGCACTGGCGCGATCCCAGCGCATGGACCAGGCGCAAGCGGTTGAGCGATGGGCCATGTCCCTTGGCAACCTCTCCCAGGTCATGCCTGGCGTCCTTGATGTGCCGGATGATGAAGCCATTGCCCGGGAATTGGGAATGCTGCTGAACGTCGACCCGACCCTGATGAACAGCAAGGAGGAGGTTGATATGCGCCGCCAGCAAAGGGCGCAGCAACAGGCCATGATGGAGCGCCAGGAGATGATTGCGAGGTCCGGTGAGGCTGCGCAATCCGTTGGGGAAGGGGAAGCTGCGTTGAAGGCGGTTGAATGAAGCGCGAGAAAACGCTGGTTTCGTACAAGATTCTATTCGCCACTGATGACGGCAAACGAATCCTTGAGGATTTGGAAGCCCAATTTGGTGGTCTGATAGCCACGGAGAACGCCCACACCACCGCCATTCGGGCGGGGGAGATGAACGTACTCCAATACATCAAAGACCGGAGAGAGAGTGATGTCTGAAGATTGGTACGGGTCCATGCCCGAGGAACTGCAAAGCGCCCCGTTTTTCAAACCCCTTGAGGATGGGTCGCACCGCACGATTGACCAGGTGGTGTCTGACCTGACCAACGCCGCGGCACACATGGGCAATTCCCTGAGAATGCCCGGTCCTGACGCAAGTGATGAAGATCGTATGAACTTCGCCATGCGTGCGGCGGAAAAGAACCCGATGCTCATGGTCCGTCCCAACACCGAGGACGCCGAGGCCATGGAGTCCCTGCTGAAAACCCTCGGCAAGCCCGACGAGCCCAGCGAATACGCCCTCCCGGAGGAGGTGGAGATTGCTGAAGACGCTCTTGTCTCCCTGAGGCAGAAGGCTCACCAGTACGGGATGACCAAGAAGCAGTTCGAAAGCTGGGTCAAGGACATGCACAACGAGTCCCAGGAGTCCATGCAGCGTCAACAGGACGCACTTGAGCAGGACATCAACGGACTCAAGGCCGATTGGGGTGATGCCATGCAGTCACGTCTCGAGCGAATTGCCGGCACACTGGCGAAGACCGGCGCCCCTGAGTACCTCACCGAGGCGTTGAAAAACAACAAACTCCCGTCCACCGATATCAAGTGGCTGTACTCGCTCGCTGAATCTTTGGGCGGCGAGGGCCAACCCTTGAGTCAGGACACCAACCACCAGGACGTGATGACCCCGGATGAGGCCCGCCGGCAGGCCCGTGAGATCACCCGCAACCCCATCCTGAAAGACCCGAGCCATCCCGAGTACAGACGGCTGGTGCAGAAGCGGTTCCTACTGATGGAAAAGGCGCAAGCGGCAGGTTGAACTTTGCAAAATACAAGGTCATAATCGGCCAAAAGGACTGGGTCGACCGTAAGGTTCCACGTAGAACGTCCTGAACCCGCCCGGCTGGCGCGGTTAAGCCAGCAAGCATGAAGGTCCGTGAAAGGGTTGCCTCAGCGAAAGTGAATAAACTTTCAAACAGGAGACCCTTATCATGGGTGCATCAGTCAGCAATGCTGCGATTGAGACTTATGAGGACACAGTCCGCTATCTCGCGCAGCAATCCATCTCACGCCTTCGTCCACACGTCATGGAAGTTGGTGTTCAATCTGAAGGCCACAACTGGGACCGCCTGGGTACGCAAGAGGCGACCAAGAAAACCGGTCGCATCGTAGCCACCCCGGAGCAGGACTACCCCTGGTCACGCCGGAAGTCGATTCCGGTTGTCTACCACACCGGTGATACGGCGGAGCACGAGGAAATCAACACCATGTTGATTGATCCGAACTCCTCCATTGCTAACGCCCAGGGCATGGCCATGCGCCGCGCCTACGACAAGGAAATCATCGAAGCGGCAACCGGTGATTCCCGCGACGGCTCCGGGAATGTGGTGCCCTACGACACCAGCCAGAACATCGGTGACGGCACAGCGTCCATCAACTTTGACATCGTGACCGAAACGACCGAGAGGTTCATGGACAACGACATCGACCCGGATGTTGAGAAGTGCATGGTTGTCTCGCCGCGCCAGGCCCGGAAAATCCTCCAGCTCACTGAAGCCACCTCTGGTGACTACAACGCCATGCGCCCCCTGACCTCCAAGGGGTATGTGGAAAGCTGGATGGGCTACACCTGGATCGTATCCACCCTGCTGCCAGACGCCTCTGTCGGTCAGGATGGCTCCGAGGAGTACTGTTTCGCCATGACCAAGCGTGCCGTCGGTATGCAGGTCAACAAGGACATCTGGGTCCGCGTGGCGGAATCGGTCGAGAACAGCTTCGTATGGCGCATCTACACCGCGGCGCAGTTCGGGGCAATTCGGGTGGAGGACGAACAGATCGTCCGTCTCCACCTGGCCACCGCGATCTAAACCGGGGTGCGATCAGTACCGACATGGGGCCTCATGGCCCCATTTTTTTAAACCGAGAGAGGTAACAATTATGGCCAAATCAGGTGCAAGCAACTCGGACAAGAATGAAGTCCGCCGGATGTGGGAAGATGGCAAGACCGTCGACCAGGCGGCAGTTCTGTGCAACCTCCAGAGGAAGCATGTCGAGGCCATCTACGCCCGCCTGGAGGAAACCGGGAAGTTGCTGTACACCACCGGCAAAGCCAAGGCCGGCAGTGATAATTTTCAGAAGGGGGATGTGGGCGAGGTACGTAATGTCTCCGACTCCCAGGCCCAGGCCCAGCTGGCGAAGGAAAGCCAGGACAAGATCGAAGACCTGCAGCGGCAGCTTGCTGAGGCCAAGCAGGAAGACGAACCCCAACCAAAGCGCCGCGGGCGCCCACCCAAGAGCACGTAGGAGGCCCTTATGGCCAGTATCTATTACCTGACGTACGGCGATTCCAAGAAGGACGTTACCGCCCTGACGACACAGACCGACCTGTCCGGCACTCCGGCGGATGCTATCGGAATCTGGATTGGTTCCAGCGTCAGCCTCTCCCGGCATGGTGAGATTCGCACGGCCTTTGAGCGTTGCCTTGCCGCGGCGCGGGAGAATGAGTTTCCGCCCCTGACGGCGGGTGTAGACTGGCTTATTTCCCGGTGCGAGATTGGCCAGACCAAGGACCAGGTAGTCACCGAGTTGAACGGCGGCACCATTCCCCAGACTGAGGTCGGGGTGTTCGCTGGCGAGAACTACCCGAAGGTGGGCGGCGCCCGAGGTGCCACGTTCATGTTCGACCCTTTCTTTGAAAAGCTGTTTCGGAACTTCCAGGAGTTCACGTACCAGAACAACACCGGCAACGTCGCGTAGGAGTAGACCATGGCACGCCAGATTTCAAACGATTCCGTCCGGTTCCGGCTGGATACCTACACCCAGTTGTTTGACGCAGTTGGGGCGGGTTTTATCCGCATCTTTGACGGCACTCAACCCCCCACGGCTGAAGATCCGGACAACGGAACGGTGTTGGCCCAGCCAGTTCTGAACGCCACGGCGTTTGGTACGACGGTGGACACCAATCCCCACGCCACGGCCACAGCCAACGCTATTGGCATGGTGCTGGCGACGGCGGCAGGTACGGCGACTTACTACCGCGCCTACAATAACGCCGGTACGTGTATTGAGCAGGGCTCTGCCGGAACCAGTGGTGCTGACATGATCCTGAACAACACCACTTTCGCCATCAACGACGAGGTCCGCATCAATAGCTGGGTACTGACCGACTACGAGTTCGCGCCGTAAGGTGTACTTGGTGGCCAGTGCAGGCCGCCCTCAACTGAGGCGACGTAATGCCAACGCTACTTGAAACGTTAGTCCACCGTGACGAAACCGGCGCACAGCTTTTCGATGATGAAAACGTGACACCGGGCAATGCACTTAAAAACCCCGTTGAATGGTGCGCCGCGCTGATTGAATGGAGTTTAGGCTATATTACGCAAGCCGAGTTTCTATCAATGTTCCCTATCGACCCGAGCCACAGCACGCACGCGCTGCTGCTCAAGTCGCTGGCCGATGCGGCACCGGAAAAAGCACGCTTTGGCGATGCCTTGCGCCGCTGGCTGCGGTTGGGCCTGCATGGTTATGACCCAGGCGACGGTCGGTACTGGGATATTGCCGCCTACAATACGCGGCTGCGTGATGAGATCACCGATCAGGGTGGAACCCCGCCTTAATGGCTGTCGTATCTGTCCCGTTCCAGTGGCCTGCTGATAATAATCAGTTTGATATAACCAGTCCGGATATTACTGGGAATATCAAGGGTTTAATCTTTTTCGCCTACGGCTGGACACGTACGGCAATAGGCACTCCAGATATTGGCGGCGGTCGGTCTTTCGGGGCGACGGATGGTACTAGGCAGTTTTCGGCGACGTGCTCGTGGCGCTCGGGAAGCGATAGTTCATACGCGAACAAAAACCATTTTACAGACTACTTTGCCGTCGTGTTGACTGGTCAAGCGAGAATCAGGCGATTGGCGTTTGATTCGTGGTTGACAACTCCCGGCGCTATGGGTGTGCGGTGTACACCGTCTGGAAATCTGGGGTATCAGTACCGAGGTGTACTGCTGTTCCTAACCGACGATGGCGGCTACGAGTTTGATGATGTATACGTCGATGCCATAAGTGCAGACAATGGCGGCACAATTAATTGCGGCTTCCAGCCTGACGCGGGCATGACGTGTGACATTGATGTGATCCCGAATGCAACCCCCAGAAATGGCCAGACATGTGTCGGCATGTGGGTGGATAACGGCGCGTCCATTGATATGCGCTGCCACGATCACCATGTATGGACACAATTAGATATCGCGCAAAGCTGGCACCACGTATCAACCGGCTGCGTGTCTCGGGACATTGACACATGGACGCGGACGGCAACCATAGGCAACATCACGTCAACCAGTTACGACATTCTGTGCCCGGGTGGCGATACCGGGGCGCGGTATTATAGCATCGCGTGGAAAGGCAAAGCTGGCACCGAGATGGCGCTAGAAGATATCGACGTGCCTACAATTGGCGACCCCGCAACGGTGGACCCCGGTTTTGCGGCTGACTACGCATTCATGGAGCTTGCCATTGGTCCGGCTTCACGGAATCTACAGGGAACAGAAAACACTGTAAGCGGGTTTTGCTCGTCGGGGTTCTTTATGGATACCGCAGGCAACGTTGATGGCATGTCAGCCTCTGACCTTGACGGCGCGGACTTTATGACCGGCGGCGGCCTGGCTTCGGATTCGCTTGAGGTTATTGACTATACCGCCCCAGCGGCTTCGACTCGGCAGGTCGCGGGAACGCATACGCTAGACGGTTCAGGGCTGACGCTTTCGCTGACGAGCAATCCCGATATTGTCGGCCTTGGTCATGTGCTTTTTTTCAAGGCCGCTGCCGGCGGTGTAACCCCGATAAGCTTTGACGGCAATATCGCGGACATTAACGGCACGGTAGGTCAGCCTATCACCCCGGTGGATGTGAGCGGGGAGTTCTCCGGCACCGAGACGCCGTTCACGTTTGCGGAGTCTGTGGCGGGCACGGCATGGCCTGCCGGCCTGGTGATTTCAAGTGCAGGCGTGATATCCGGCACCCCCACGGGCGCGGGTACGACCGCTGGCTGCCAGGTCCGCGGTACGGACACCGACACGGCCACCGCGGACTCGAACGCGTTCAGCTTTGTCATAGCCTCCGCAGCGGCACAGATCGATGCGGATATCACTGGCGCGTTCCCGTTCTTCGATTCAGCGATTGACGCCAACGTCACTACCCCGGCAGCGGAGATCGATGCGGACATCACGGGTGCGTTCCCGTTCTTTGATTCAGCTATTGATGCCACGGTAACAACGCTCGTTGATGCGGACATTACTGGTGCATTCCCGTTCTTTGACTCGCTGATCAACGCGGACGTACAGACCCCGACCACTGAGAAAGACGCGGATATCACCGGGGCGTTCCCGTTCTTCGATTCGGTTATTCAGGCAGAAGCCACTGGCCTGCGGGATGCGGACATCACTGGCGCGTTCCCATTCTTTGATTCCATCATCCAGGTCAACGTGGGTGAGGGAATCGAGTCCGACATCACGGGCGCCTTCCCGTTCTTCACGTCGCTGATCAACGCCTCGGCCAATGAGTCCCAAATCCTTGAGATCATTGATGACATAGGCAAGGTGAACGACCCGGCAGTATTGCGCTTTCTGCCCCCGACTCCGCTGTTGGGTCCGGGTACGACAGTCAACCTGTCGGTAGGTCTGGCAGATTCCAGTGAAGGCATCATTGTTGGTGTCGATTACGTGATCACCACCAATGTTACAATACCTGTGTGGGATTTCCTGTACTACGCCAGTTTCGTCGTGAACAGGAAAGACCCACGGGTAGCGTTTGCAGGGTCCGAGCAGATACCGAAGAAGGACTACCGCATCTACCTTGAACCCACGTTGGGCGTGGATGGGCTGTCGATCAATTCGGCCAGCTTCGTGTACCAAGAGCCTGAAACGTTCAATTTCGATGCGGTGACGCTACAGATACACCGGATCATTGACCAACAGCCCCCGGAGAGCTCATGAAGAACGTAGAACTCAAGCAGACCAAGATCGGTGAACTCACGCTGGACTATCGTGATCATGCCGTGCAGGCTCTGTGCATTCCGCTGGACCCCCAGGGTGTGAACTATGACGAAATGTCCAAGGTGCTGCCCATCGTCAAGAAGTTGAAGGCCGCGAAGGTTCCCGGCTATGTCCTACTGGAGGATGCCGAGTACGACATTCTGGTTAAGCGGGTGAAGAACCTGCGCTACCAAACCGCCACGGTGGAGGTATTTGAAATGCTGGATGAACTCACGAACGCGCCCGAGGTGCAACTCGATGAGGTAAAGTATGGCAACGCTATCTGATAAACGCTTTGATGCTCTGAGGCTTGATGGGTATACAGGCTCTACGTCGGACATGATGCTCGCCTGGCTCAAGGACCAGACTCCAGGTAGTACAGCCAAGACCATTCCGGATGCGTGGAGGGAGTTCCTGATCGCGCAGTCCGCTGGTTTTGGAAGTCCAGACCCAGCCACATACCACCGCAGTGACTGGTGGTTTGCGTATCTCGGCGCTCAAGGATATACGGGCAGTATGAACGACCGGGAGTTGAAGTTCTGGGATTCAAAGCTGACATGAGACCGGTTGATCTCATCGCCGTCTCTATCATCATTACGGTGTGCCTGTTGGTACTGATGGTGAAGTTTTCTGCGATGTGGTCCGGTAATACGCTCAACTCCGATGAGTTGGATGTGATTGGGCACGTGGTAATAACGATGCTGGCAATTGTCTCACTGTACGTCGGCCACAAGATCAGGACCAAAGATGATGACCAAAGATGATGACTGAAGTGGTAATCAGGGACATTCTCACCGGCATCCTGGTGATTGGGGGTGTGGCTGTGGTCAAGACCCTGATTGCCCATGGGAACAAGCTGGTGGAGTTGGATGCCCGGTCTACCACGGTTGACCAGGTGCGAAAGATTGTTGATGACTCCTACCGGCGGTTGCATGAGGATCATCGTGAATTCAAGCAGGACGTGAAGGATGACCTTCAAAAACTGTCTGAGCAAGTTGAAGGCGTCAGGAAGGCTGTTTCGCGCAGTCGTGCCAATGATGCCTGAGCGGACCCTCTCTCGGGGCCTGCTGGGCACCAGGTGAAACTGCCCACCCTACAGGAATGAGTTATGGCAAAGTGGCATCCATCGCAAACGAGTTTCTCCGCAGGTGAGATAACCGCCCGTGCGCTGGCCCGTGTAGATTCCGAGGTCTACCGGGAGGCGGCGCTGCGTATGCAGAACATGATGCCGCGCTCCCAGGGTCCAGCCACCCGTATGCCTGGCTCACAGTACCTGCAGGACTTTACGGACACTGGCACCACGGGTCGAGTCATCCCGATGCTGACGGTGGACGGTCGGCGTTCGCTCATTGTCCTGCAGGATGATGAATTGTTTGTCGACACCAACATTGTGCCCGCCACAAGCAGTGCATTGTTTGTTGGTCAGGCCGCTGGTTCGGCTGCGCTGCAACAGCAGATCGCGAAGAACCCGGAATTTGATAATGCTTCGGCAGACTTGCGGAATGCCTGGGAATTCACGCCATCCGAATTCATCAGTAAGGATGGCTCAAGGCTTGGGTGTCGCTATGAAGCCAGGGATTTTGGGAAGGTTCTTTCCTGTGTCTGTCGTGACTGGAAATATCCTGACATCGACAACGAGTCGTTCACGGTTCGCCAGGAGATTGCCCTGCCAGGCCCTCGCAACAACGCCACGATTGACTGGCGTGTTATCTACGCCGATAACCCCGGTGAAGATGGCGAGGAACACGCGTTCCAGTTGACCATTGGCACCACGCTGGATGGCACGGATGTACTTTCCGAGGTGTTTGATGGTCCCATTGGCACGGTATTTGAAAGGGCGCTGACAGTCACCCTGCCGACGGACTACGACGGTGTGCTCTACGTCAAGTTTTTCTGCGTGGCGCAGGAGTTTGCGTCTGGCCCCGTCTACGAGCTGGACCGGTTCCAGTTGTTTGTGGACGCCGACGCCCTGCCAGACGAGCCTCCGGTTGGTATAGACCCGGATGCCCAGTTGTACGCCGAGGCGGACCTGGCCGACGTTCAGTACGTGCAGTCGCCCTACGGCAACAAGGAGGTGATTTTCACCCACCCCAACTACCCGCCTCAGTGGTTGTACTATGACCCTGAGACAGCACAGTACGTGTTCGAGCCAATAACGTTCACGGACACTCCGGACGCGTGGGGCGCTCGTAACTACCCTGCTGCGTGTGGTGCCTACCAAGGGCGTTTGTTGCTTGGCGGGACACCTATGCAGTCTGAGACGGTATGGGGGACGCGACCCGGGCAGTGGGATGATCTGAGTGAAAACCCGGACGCCAATGACCCGAACCTGATCCTGCCTGACAGCGCCATCGAGTTCACTACCATCTACCGATCACCCATCCAGTGGATTTACGGCCACAAGGATTTGCTGATTGGGACACGGGAGTTGGAGTATGTCGTGACCGCGGACTCCGGGTTGTTGCAGCCAGGCGATATTGACGTGCGCCTGCACAGCTCCCATGGCAGTCTCAACGTCCAGCCGATTGGCATTGGGCAACACATAGCGTTTGCCGCCGAGCGCGGCACCAGGATTCGCGGGCTCAAGAGGACGGATGCCGACACCGGGTGGGTGGCTCCTGATCTTTCAGAGCGTGCTGAACATATGTTGAGTGCGGGGGTGAAGCGAATTGCCCGAATGCGCAACCCGCATGAAATGCTGCTGTGCCTGACCAATACCGGCAACGTCGCCATCCTGCATTACGAGCAGTCGGTCAATATGTTCGGCTGGACGCCGCTTGAACTGCCCGGCGATATCATTGATGTCTGCGCCCTGCCGCAGGATGACGGAACCGACGCCTTCATAATGCTGGTTCGTCACACCATCAATGGGGTGAGCTCGCTGTACCTTGAGGGGATATTCGGCTGGGTGTTTGATCGGGAGTGGTCATACCTGTCCTCATCGATCACGCAGCAGTTCAACACCACCACATCAACTATCACTGGGCTTGATCACCTTGAGGGCGAGAGGGTCCAGGTGTTTGCAGACCGCACATTCCTTGGCGCCTATCTGGTGACCAACGGTCAGGTGTCACTGGAATTCGAGGGCGGGACGATCGAGGTCAGCACGGCGACGGTTGGCCTTGGTACTGAGGCGCTGATGCGGTTGCTGCCGCCGGAGACCGATGAAACAACTGGCGGTTCGAGTTCGTTCAAGCGATACAGCAACATCACGGTTCGGACGATTGGCAGCACACGCCCGGTCATCAATGGCACCCGACCGGCGAGTCGCGAGCCTCGGTTCCGAATGAACGAATCACCCCCATTGGACATTTTGCAGGACAACGATGTGGCCAATCTTGGTACTGATCGGCTGCAATTGGTTGAGATTTCGGAGACATTACCGTTTAAGCTGGAAGTGGTTTCCATATCCGGCACGCTGACGAGTGACACATTATGACCATTAACACGATCTACGCGCCCTCCCAGCAAACCATTTCCGGTGTTGGGCCATACAACTTCACGTTCGATGTGATTGATGAGAACGATATCCAGGTCCAGGTGGATGGCTCAATCATTCCGCCAGCGGAGTACATACTGAATCTCACCGGTGCCCCGCCCATATACACGGGCGGCTCAGTTACGTTCCTGATTGCCCCGCGTGCGGGTGCGCCCCTTATCATCTCTCGCGTCACCGACTCAACCCAGCAGACGGACTATACCCCCCGGGGACCGTTCCCGGCGGAGTCCCACGAGTTTGCGCTCGACAAGCTGACGATGCTGGTGCAGGAAGCCAAGACGCTGGGCGGCGGTGCCAGCGGTACGGGATTCCTCCCGCTTGCGGGCGGCACTATGGACCAAGAGGCGGAGGTGAACTGGACAACGGGCACGGCGGAAATGGCCACCGGGTTTGAGAACGTTTTCGGCTTCCCGGCGTGGGTTATGGCTCCGGTTACCGGCAGTGACGACATAGGGTTTGTCTACTCCAACGACCAGGACGGCACCCGGTCTATGGTCTACGAGGTAGACGGCACTTTAAGCCTTAACGGGCGTCCGGCCCTCACCCTGCTCAAAGACACCGCCGTGGTGATCAAGTCCGATCTTGACGGTCTGGGCAACGGGGGCGGAAGCGGGTTTTTGCCGTTGTCCGGCGGCGACATGCTGGTCAACGCTGAAATATCGTTCACCACCGCCAACGCGGCGCGGGGGATATTCACGGCTAACTCAGCGTTCGGGTTCAATGCGTGGGCATGGGCACCAGATAACGACAGCCCTGATATTGGGTTCGTCTTTACCGTAGATAACGCAGGCACCAAGTCGCTCGTATACGAAGTCGACGGAACGATTCAAGTCAACGGTCGCCCTGATTTTGCCGAACTGCCCGACAACGCGCTGGCTACCAAAGCCGACGTTCAGACGGGCGGCGGGCAGTTTCTCCCGCTGGCGGGCGGTGACATGGATGCCAATGCACAAATAGCCTTTACCACTCTGCCCGGAGCGCGTGGATTGTTCGCGGCAAATGCCGCTTTCGGCTTCAACGCTTGGGCGTGGGCACCGGACACTGGCAGTGCTGACATCGGCTTTGTTTTTTCGGTCGATAACGCCGGCACCAAGGCCCTCGTTTACGAGGTGGACGGCAGTTTAAACTTGACCGGCAGACCAGACTTGGCTGACCTGCCAGACAACGCGCTCGTGACCAAGGCCGACTTGACGGTACAGGGCGTACCAGAAGCCCCCAATGACGGTCTACTGTACGCTCGCCGAAACCTCGACTGGGAGGCTATCTCGACTGGTGGTGTGGTATCGTGGGGCAACATCGACGGTACACTGTCCAATCAGGATGACTTGCAGCTTGAGCTTGACGGCAAGTTGAACATTACCGCTCCGGTTGTTGAGTCTGGCGGATTAACCGTTGACAACAGCTCCGCGCTGAACGGCGGGCAGATTTATGTGGACGTTGGTGACGACATTGGTTCGGCCAGCATCGGCGGAATATCAGCCATCAGCAACGAAACCAGCCTGCTGCTAGCAGCACGTAGCGCAGTTGGCGCGCTTATCCCGTTCACTATCAACGCCAACGGCAACGTGATCTCAACCGGCGGTCGGCTGACCAACATCGCAGCGCCCTCGGTGGGCACAGACGCCACCAACAAGGTGTACGTAGACGACAAGTTTACCAACACCTTTGTCACCGGGACGCTTAGCGTAGTTGGCACCAACACGGTAGGTGGAACCACCGCCCTGGTTAATTTCGACGATGGTGCAGGTACTGGCAATGTGTTTGGCATTATATGCCCGATCAATACAGGTGTTACGCTGCAAGCGCGGGACGACGACAATACAGCGCGGGTAATCACGCTGTCCAAGACCGGGGACGTGTTCACCTCCGGGATTACCAGCTTTGACTACGTAGACGCCAAGTTCATTGACCCGTTCTTTACCGGCAAGCTTACTATCTCGGATACCCTACCATCATCTGGCGTGGTGGGTTCTGAGCTGGAACACTTTGAAACAATCGGCGGGGCGTTTATAGGCCTTAGCGGGGTGTCAGCCAGCACCGGGGTGTCGCTAATCGCGAAGGGTCCAGGTGGCGAGCAGATATTTTTCAGTATTTTCCCTAGCGGCGCTATTGAAACAACGGGTGTTACGTCCTTCGATTACGTGGACGACGCGATTGACGGCCTGTTGACCGACCCCACTATTACCGGCGACCTGACTATGTCGGGCGGGTTGGTCAAGGGCATGAACACCGCCCCGGTCGATGACGGTGACGCCACCAGCAAGCTGTACGTTGATTTCTTGACGGATGGTGCAAAGCAGACCGCCGTGTGGGGCAGTGACAATATCACGGGCACCCTGTCCGACCAGACCGATCTTCAGTTTGTGCTGGACGGGAAGCTGAACTCGTCCGATCCCAGCGTCAGGGGCACGCTCACGATGACCAACGCCGGTATAGACATGGTCGGGAGTCGGGTTGAAAACATGGGCGCCCCGGTGAACGGTCAGGATGCCACTAGCAAGCTGTATGTAGACGGTGCGCTCGCCGCCAAGATGAACGTGGCAAGCCCGGTTGGTACGGGTGATCTGACCATGCAGAATAATGGAGTGAACGGGGGTGGGGCCATGCTGCGGTCGGATGACTTTGGCGGGGCAACGCTGGTTCTGCTGACGGGTTCCACCAACAACAGCATTGTGGGGCTGACGGCATTGGACGACGTGGGTACTACTACCACGTTCTCGGTCAACGCCAATGGCACCATGTCCGCTGGCGGCGCTCGTTTGACCACTCTTGCTGACCCCACCAACGCACAGGACGCCGCCACCAAGGCGTGGGTTGAAGCCAACTTTGTGGCGATATAGGAGGCCAGATGGCCAAGATCAGCGACATCAGTATTTGCAACCAGGCGCTTGGGTGGCTGGGGCAGAAGTCAATCACATCGTTTGCTGACGACAGCGAGTGTGCTCAGTTGTGCGACCTTAATTACCCCGTTCTGCGTGACGCCGTACTTGAGTCTCGCACCTGGACGTTCGCCCTCAGAACTCAAATGCTGGAGTCTGCAACGTCAGACGAGTGGAACCGTGGCTTTCTGTATCCTCTGGACAGTGATTGGCTGGTGGTGCTCCGTGTTTATGATGAGCCACCCGGCTGGAGCCCGAAAGACAATCGGCAGATGCGGTGGGTGCGTGAAGGCAACGCCATTGTTGCCGAGAAAGGGCAAGCCTATCTCTGGGGTGTCCAGCGGGTTTTGGACACGGGGCGGTTCACCACCCTGTTCGCGCAAGCCCTGGCGGCGCGGCTGGCGGCTGACCTGGCAATCACCCTGACCCAGAACCGCCAACTGCAGGCGGATATGTGGTCTTTGTACAACGACAAGCTGGCTGAGGCCGCAGTCAGAGATGGCCAGCAGGGCCGCACAGAGCGCACCACGGCAAATACATTGGTTGATGCGAGGTATCGGTAATGGTTGATGGAAGGGTCTCAGGCGGCATTGGCGGCGCCCTGGGCGGTGCTGGCGTCGGGTCGGCATATGGTCCGGTTGGCACTGTGGTGGGTGGCATCCTCGGTGGTATTGGCGGTGCCCTTGCCGGCGGTGATAATTCTGCTGAAAAGA
>Ga0316194_10001595_pt1 | contig 15648 bp, 11 predicted proteins | sample CroRivsedime1_MG_FD_204936 | JGI IMG/M metagenome (GOLD analysis project Ga0316194, IMG submission 204936) | Coastal sediment microbial communities from Maine, United States - Cross River sediment 1 | ecosystem: Environmental > Aquatic > Marine > Coastal > Sediment | place: USA: Maine...
TTGCCGAACGATATCGATTCGATAACCATCACAGGGCCAAAAGGAGATCTGCCAATTACCAGAGGTGGTTTTACATACTACCCCCAGTTTAAAGATTTCTATATCAGCATAGCCGGTTCCCCTGAAACCGGCAGGTATGCATTCACGGTAACCAGCGGCAATTTGAAGGCCATTGCCATGGATACCCTATCTGTTCTCAGATCGATTCCGATCCCGGATACCACCGCTTTATCCCCGGCCGAAGGCGCCATCATCCGCTCGAAGTTGCCCAGGTTTTCCTGGGGACCGGTCGAATATGAGAAAGCTCCGGTTTACTACCGGCTGGAGATCTGGAATCCGGCGATATCTGAACGGGCCTATGCAAGCAAATTTGAGAAAAATATGCTCTCGCACACGATTCCAATCGGGACGTTGAAAGCAGGCGAGACATACAAATGGCGGGTGCAGGCGGTCGACAGTTACAACTGGGAAAGGGTTGATAATCGTACCAACAGCGAGTGGATGACCTTTAAGGTGGCCGAGACTTTGGAATAATTTGGTTTGCTGGCTGTTTTCTGCATTCTGTGACTGCTGGCTTTAGAGCCTTGACCGGGCTTGGTTCTAACATCGGCCACGGCTTATTCGTAGGTTGGGTTGAGTCTCCCGATATCTTTTGTTGGGTTTCGTTCCTCAACCCAACCTACTTGCTGGCCATTTTTGTGCTATCAACGAAACCCAACAAAATGGCCGAATAGAACTATCCCTCCTTGACCTTACATGGCTATTCCGTATTCAGGTACTACAAACCAATTTATCTGATTATCAGAAATTTAGTACACCTTCGTCATTTATAAATGTACGCTATCGGCCACCAGTTGTAACGAAAACGAACACTTCTTTGAATTTCTTAAACGGCCTGATTCCACTGACGCTTGGTGGAAGTAGCAAAATTACAGATTTGTCTTTCCGTTTAAAAATCCTGTCTCCTTTTAACCCAACGGAATTTAACGTTTTATTAATTAATTTAAAATAATCACAGTATTTTTATCAATTCCAATTTCCTTTTCCAACAATGATTATATTTGGCATACCCTTTGCTCTTACACATAGCGGGTCAAGTCATAAAACTCCTCCTAAAAGGCAAATGAGGTAACGCGATGTTTAACACAGTGGTTCCAATAAATAATAAAATGTCATGCCGAGAAAAAGCTCGACTGAACATCTGCATCGCAAAAGACCTGGCAGACAGCTTTGGTGGCAGAAAAGCGGACTATTTAATAAGACTAAATCGAAAGCTGAGAATGAAGATCGCCATTGGTTCTGAGAATTTTACAAATTGTTTGGCTAAAGCCGCCTAAATTCATTTCAAGCAGGAGAGATCGATGACCTTCAACCATCTTCATAAGCAGTTGTTCAAAAGGCGAGTCGACTTGCTCTTTTTCTTTTTCGTTTTGACCTGTCTTTTTTCCCTTGAAGGTTATAGCGAAGGTGCCGACCTTTTTTCAGCCCAATCCCTTATTGTTGAAGGCAAAAAGCTCGCCGTCATCCCGACCGACCTGGACGGTGGAGGAATGCTCGAAATTGTCGTGGTTAGTAAAACCGGTGTTTATCCGAAAGAGAAGCGCTGGATTTCAATTTTTAAGGCCGACACCTCAGCCCAGTATTCCACGACTGCCGCCCAACGATGGGAAGTCGACCACGCTGCGGCCATACTTGACGTGGGAGATGTCTCCCCATCTCCAGGTAAAGAGATTTTCTATCTCACCGGCGACGGTATCCGTTACTACCCCCAGGAGCAAAACGGTAACTTTTCCACTACCCCTCAAAATCTTCTCTCTTTCCCCACCATCACCGTTTTTCCGGCAGCCGGGTCTTTACCACGGGGACGTCTGTTTATGGATTGGAAGCGCAATGGGCGGAAAATGCTGCTCCTGCCCCAATTTGACTCCCTGGTGTTTTTTGACCGGGACGGCTCCAAAGACTGGAAGAAGACCGAACGGGTAACTGTAGTTCCTCGTACCTTCCTGTTTAGCGATCAGGTAAACGATGGCGCATTCAGAGATTTTTCTCTACACGCCGAATTCCGTCTTCCTAGAATTTTTGTAGAGGATTTCAATGGTGACGGTTTTCCAGACTTGCTTCTAACCGAACAGGAATCAGCCACCGTGTACTTGCAACAAGCCGACGGACATTTCGCTCCCAAACCATCAGCCACCATCGTATTTCCGGTTCGTCCTTCAGGAAAAGACTCTGACACAAGCCTCTCATTCCTCCTGACGCCGGTGGATGTGAATGGGGATAAATTTTCGGATATGGTACTGACGTTGACAAAGGGCACGGGTAAATTCCTGGAACGGAAAATAATAATTTTCATTTTTCTAAATCAGCAGAAGCCTGACGATCCCTTCTTGTCCCAGCCCGATCAAACAATCACCGTCGACGGCATTACTCCGGGGGTCAACATAGAAGACGTAAATGGAGACGGCAGGGGAGACCTGCTTTTCTCCAGTGTCCGGGTCGGTTTCTGGAAGGTCGTTAAAAATCTCATCTCCAAACAAGTAGATTTGGACACATCGATTTACCTAATGCGAAGCGATAACCAATATCCGACACAGCCTGATTTTCATCGGAAAACCAGCTATCGGCTTGACCTCACTCATGGGATTCGTTTTCAGGGCACCTGGCCGACCCTGGGAGGTGATTTTACCGGGGATGGGCACAGAGACCTTTTGATAGCCCGTGATGGAAAGATCGCAATCTATCCCAAGAATCAGGATGGGGATCTTTTTTCAAAACCGCTCACCCAGTCCGGAATTTTTACATCCCCGTTTATGCATATCGTCGATCTGAACGGTGATGGCCGGGATGATCTTCTTTTCTACGAGAAAAAGAGGGATGGAAAGATCTCTACACTCCTGAACACAGGAGAATGGAAAGACATCCCTTCTCTCGAAAAAAAATCCATGTCCTCTGACGGAAAATAATGCTCGGAGCTTCGTCTTTACTAAAAAGGAGGAGCCATGCAATCCAAAGGATTTATCATTTTTTTGGCCCTTGCTTTTCTTTTAATGTTTTTGAACTCATGCAACCGCCGATCGGAACTTGAGGGAACATGGATTGGCTGTGAAGTTCGAAAACCTCTGATTGATTGGACGTTAACGATAAAGGGCAATCAATTTAGTTTAGTTCGTGAAGATTTGAATGTGTGGTATAAAGGTTTACTTAGATTGAATAAAAACTGCCGACTCAAGAAAATCGATTTGAGAGTTATAAATACCACGGTGCCAATATCTAATGGAAAGACGTCACTGGGAATTTATGAGGTAGATGGGGACACACTAACTATTGTAACAACTGAGCCCGGCGATCATTTAAGGCCGTTTTCTTTTGATGAACCCGGTAAATCTAGTGAATTTTTCTTTACCAGAAAAAATAGTGGTTTTGAAACCACTTCTAAGTCGAGCTGGATTCCTTAACGGGTTCAGGGAAAGTAAAGGATCGAAATTGAGAAAAGGAGGAAGTAAAATGAATAAATGGTTTCTAATAATAGCCTTCAGCTTGCCGCTTGCGATTTTTTCTCCTGGGAGCGCAGAGGCAAGAAACAAGGTTCGGATTGGAGGTAATGTTGTCGTTGAAGAAGGAACCGAAGTGAAAGATGCCGTTGCCGTGGGCGGCAGCGTCACCGTTAATGGTAAAGTCAGGGATTCAGCTGTTGCGGTCGGCGGTTCGGTAATCATAGGCCCTAATGCAGTGATCGGCAAAGATGTGGTCTCTATCGGAGGGGCAGTCAAACAAGCGCAGGGCTCTAAAATACATGGTGATTTAGTCGAACTGAATATCCCCGGTGTTTCAGCAATAATACCATTCTTTGTTGAGGACACCCCCCCAAGTTGGTTCTGGACCTTTAAAATCACTCTATTTCTCGGTTTCCTGGCACTGGCTGTTTTGATGGTCGTCGTACTGCCAAAACCGTTTAATTTGATCTCCAACAATGTGCAACAGGATTTGGGAAAGGTAATTCTCTGGGCTGTTTTGGGGCTGGTAGTGCTCGTTCCGTTGGCATTCTTTTTGGTTATTTCGGTCGTTGGTATACCACTGATTGCACTGGAAGTTTTTTTTGTCGGCATTGCATTTTTGGTAGGCTACATCGCTATCGCCCAGCTCATTGGTGACAAGATAGCCGCGCTAATGAAAAGACCCGCACTGGGTGTAATTTGGCTTACCGTGATGGGGCTTTTAGCGCTATGGCTTATCGGCTGGGTGCCGTTTCTGGGATCATTCGTTAAAGCCGCAGTTATCGTGCTGGGATTTGGTGGTGTTCTTACGACTCTTTTTACCTCTAGAAAAAGGGTTCAGGTTGATAGTGCTTTGTAATTCAAAAACCTGTATAATCTGTCCGTATCACTCTGCGTGGCGGGAGAGCGGGCTAAAATAAAAAAAATTGCCGATGTAGGGTGGGCATTGCCCACCGTTAACAGCCGAGATCGGTAATATTTGGTGGGCAATGCCCACCCTACTATATAGACTTTTTGCAATGTTAGGGAGAACTGGGCTCTTGAACTGCTTCATACACAGCCGAAGACCTGGAAAACTTTGATCACCTGGGATTTTAACAATACGATGCGGATTGACCGTTTACTGAGCGCTGTCCAAAAATTGGATGCAAGGAGGAAACCCGATGCGTCACCAAAAGAAAAGATATTTTTTAACGTCATTTCTGGCAGTGCTGTTTGTTGGAATAGGGTTTTGGGGATACGCCACTGGCCAGACTCCTGTTACGGACCCGTCAGTTAAAAATAAAACTGCAGAATTAGCAAACAAAGAAAAAAATATTCTCATCCGGGGGGCGATCACCCACGTTCGGGAGCCTGACGGCAGTTCTAACGCAATCATCGATATTGTAATCGGGAATGAGTTTAAGGGCGTATTGCCCGATGAGATCGACACGATTACCGTGACCGGACCAAAGGGAGGCCTATCTATTGAAAAGGATGATTTTAACTATTATCCTCAAATTAGAGATTTCTGGATCCGCATACCCGGCACGCCGGAAACAGGCACCTATACCTTTACGGTCACAAGCGGCCACCGGCGCGGTTCAACTAAGGACATCCAGTCGGATCTCAGGAACCTTCCCATCCCGGACACCGGCACATGTTCGCCCGCTGAAGGGGAAACCATCACCATGAAGTCGCCTCATTTCTCCTGGGGAGGAGTGGATGCTGAAGTCCCTCTTTTTTACCGGATTGATGTCATGGATATGGAGGACAACTATATATTTAGAAGCAGTTATATCAAAGATATGTTGTCTGTCCGGCTCCCGCCGGATGTATTGGAGGAGGGGCAGGCCTACCGTTGGCGGGTGCGGGTTGCCGACGGAATTAACTGGATTAATGTGAATAATCAGTCACGCAATCAATGGCAGACGTTTACCACAGGTTCAAAACTCACTGAAAGTGAGTATCGATATCTGATTCCGCTAGAAACCGATGATGGCTGGCAGACATCTTCACTCAATGAAGAAGGAATAGAGGCAGAAAAAATCAATAAACTGATGCAAAGTATTCTGAATGGAGATGATAAGGTTAAAAACATCCACAGTGTATTGCTGGTTAAAAACGGCAAGCTTGTTCTTGAAGAATACTTTTATGGAACCCACCATAACCATATTCATCATCTCCAGTCAGATACCAAAAGCGTCATCTCAATTCTGATCGGGATTGCTATTGATAAAAGCCTCATTAAAAACGTTAAACAACCCATTCTTGATTTTTTCCCAGAAATAACCCCTGCTAATTTTGATGGAGAAAAACGAAAGATCACCATCGAGCATTTGCTGATGATGACGCCCGGGCTGGAGTGCCGGGATTCCAGCCGCTATGGATGGAGGGGACTCTATGAAATGAGGCGGAGTGCGGATTGGACACAATTTATGCTCGACCTGCCCATGGCCGAAGCGCCGGGCACCCGGTTTGAATATTGCAACGGCGCATCATTTCTTCTTTCCGCCATTATTCAAAAGGCCGCTGGAATGAATGCTCTCGAATTTGCCAAGAAACATCTTTTTAATCACCTCGGAATTACGGACTTAAGATGGCCGGCCAATCCTCAGGGCATCACCATCGGTTGGGCTGAACTGCAGCTGAGGCCCCGCGATATGGCCAAAATCGGCCAAATGATGCTGAAAGGGGGGCGATGGCAGGGTACGCAGATAATTTCGCAGAACTGGGTCAGCCAGTCAACACAGGCGCACATCAAAGCAGGGGGTGATGACTATGGGTACCGGTGGTGGCGCGGCAAAACAATCACAAATAACCAGGTTATCGATGTCTTTTGGGCCTGGGGCCACGGTGGGCAGTTTATTATTGTGCTGCCGGAGCTGGATTCAGTTATTGTTTTAACTGCCAAGCACCTGGATAACCCCGGGTATTCGAAACGGGCTTTTGGCATGCTGACCCAACATATCATGCCGGCGCTGATACCTCATTCGCAACGGGAAAAATTTGCCAAGCTGGACCGGGGGGTTATGGATGCATATGTCGGAAAATATGAATTTAAAAGCGATAGGGAGCAGATCTTCGTAGAAGTAATGCGAGTTGGAAATAAACTTTTCGGCAAAAACGATGATGAAGAAAAAGTCGAACTGTTTCCTGAAACCGAAAGTCAATTTTACGGAACATCGAAAGAAATAGGCGGCTTCAAATTAAAGTTCGTCAAAGATCAAATGGGTGACATAAATCAATTTATTCTTCATTGTGCCCCCCGGTTTGCATTTATGAGAATTCCATTTGACAAAATTAAATAACGGACACCAGGTGAGAAGGCCTTATCAGCTTCTATGGATACCAGTTTTCACTGTCCTTCTCACGCTTCATTTTTCACCTGATTTTTCTCCAACAGTATACGATATACTTTCCGACACTGCACTTTCACCGGATTCATTCACAGCGGTGACCACAAAGTAATAGGTGCTTCCTTTTTCCAAACCTGTAACCGTGTGCGGATTTTTTACATTAGATATCTTGGTGCCGTTATGTTTGGTGACCCCTTTTTTGTTACTCCAATAGATATTGTAAGAAGTTGCGTTCGAAACATTATCCCAGGTCAGTGTCACTTTGCCGTAACCCACAGTGGGCGCTGGTTGTTTTGCCGTCGATTGCTTCTGGGCGTCTTTGGATTTGACAACAGCGGCAGGTACCGTAACGGCTTTTGCAGCTGCCGGCTTCTGTTCCGGCGGTAATGGTGTTACAAAATCATTGAAATGGATATTCCCGGGAGATGGGGTCACCGTGTAAGCAACCTCCTTTGATTTTTCGGCCTGCCCTGATTCATCAACCGCAATCACGATAAAGTAATAGGTGGTGTCGGGCTCTAAATCAGTGATGGTAATCGGGCTTGTTACATCCGAAATTTTAAATGCATTTAAGGCGGTGACACCCGGTGTTGTCGATAAATGTAAGTTGTAAACAACGGCCTGCGGAACGTCGTTCCACGACAAGGTTACCTGGCCGCTTGTCAATCTGCTTGCGGGAATGATGTTTTTATTCTCGCCGCAACCATACAATAACATTATTGCTGAAACCGGTATCAAGCAATAAAAACCGGCCATAAGAAAAAAGCGAAATCGATTTATATCATTTTTTAATGTATTCATTTTTATTCTAAAGCCTTCAACAATCTTGTCCATCACCACTCCAATAAAAGCTAATCTTTCTGCGAAATCAGTATTTTATAAAGATACTTGAAAGCTTAACCTAAGTCAACTTGAGAAATTTGATTTTGAGGTTCATCCTTATTTTCACGACCCCCGACCAACAATATCCTGATTATCCAGTAGATCCTGTCTGATTATTCTTTATAGATAGGCTTCATTCCTATTTTTTAGACAGGATCTACTAGATTTTCAGGATTTGTTTTATACGGATCGCTTTCCTGACGAAAGTGATCCGACATAATGCACCAGAAGCGCACAGGTCCGCCCGACGGCGGAAAATATATGAGGTCTCATACATTTTTCTTGAAATTATATAATTAGGATTTTTCCTTTTGCCGTGACAAGCGTTTGGAAATAGCAGAAGTAGAAACACCTAATTGACGTGCGGTTTCAGCTTTTGTTAGCCCGTATTCATTGAGAAGCTTCCGCGCAATGCCTGCCCGGGCTTTTGTAATGGAATGGTTGCGGCTGCCGTCCGTCATGGCTCCGTATGAAATTTTCTGTCTGCGACACTCTTCCTTAATAAATCTCTTTGCCTTTAAGATATATTCTTTACCTTTAAATTGCCGACGGGTATTTTCATCCGACTCATCGATCAATTTCTGAACGAATTCACCGCTGCCAAGAACCCGATCATCAGATAGCTCCATTACGCCTTCCTTTCGGATAGCCTTAACAATGCTCCAACCGCCAAGTGACCGAATGAGCCCCCCGCCAACCAGATCCGGACGATGCCCTTGCTCAATCCCCTTCTTTACAAATTCGCGGTAAGATATTCTGGCCCCTCTAACCGTTTCTCCAAACCAACGGAGCACATAGTCACGATCCATCCAGGGATAATCCACTTTCCCCACAATGGTCGCATGCCCGGACCATCTGTAACAATCCAGATCTTTCATCGTCTGAACCATATTGGCACGAATTGGGTTAAGATGGATATAGCGCACCAATTCCTTAAAATACGGATCTTCTTCACAGACGATCGATTTATATCGATTTTGGAATAAGTGGCCATGTCTGCGATGGCGAAGATTGTATGTAATGGCATATCCGGTCAGCAGTCTGCGCATGAAATGGGGCAATCCACATAATCCGCTTTTGATCAGGATATGGGCATGATTGGTCACCAGTGTCCAGGCGAAAATGCCGGTTTCGGTCTCGGCAGCAAGTAAACCCAGACGGGAGACGAAATTCTCACGGTCCTTATCATCATCGACAATATGCCTGCGTTCAATTCCTCGAATAATCACATGGTGCAATGTACCAGGGGCATCCAAGCGCGCTTTCCGTGGCATTCTATTCCCCCCAACCTCTATGAAATATAGCGTTCAAATAGAAATAGCAGTTAAGTTGCTTAATGTCAACAACGTCCCCTAATCTTAGCAGTCAAGATAACAACCGGTAATAGAGTCCATTCCAAACTATTGTTTCGGCTCCCGCCTTAACCCGATCCAATCCGAGTGAAAAATCCCCTCTCGATCTATCCGCTCATAGGTGTGGGCGCCGAAATAATCCCGCTGCGCCTGCAGCAGATTGTGGGGCAGACGTTCGCTGCGGTAGCCGTCATAGTAATTCAGTGCCGCACTGATGGCCGGTACGGGAATGCCGAGCCCGGCGGCTGTACCGACAACATGCCGCCAGCCGTCCTGATTCGACGCCACCGCCTGTTTGAAGTAAGGATCCAGCAGCAAATTCTCCAGGCCGGCATCGCGTTCAAAGGCCTCTTTGATGCGCTCCAGAAAAACCGCCCGGATAATACACCCGCCGCGCCACATCATGGCAATCTCGCCGTAATTTAATTCCCAGCCATTCTCGTCGGCTGCCGCCTGAAGCTGAAAAAATCCCTGGGCGTAACTGCAGATTTTGGAGGCATAAAGTGCCTGGCGCACCGCTTCGATGAATTGTTCTGAATTCACCGACTCACGCCATTTCTCAAGGGCCCCGCGGGGGCCGGCAAGGATCTTGGCGGCGCGCACCCGTTTTTCTTTTTGCGACGAAAGAATTCTGGCAAACACCGCCTCGGTAATCAGCGTCGTCGGAACCCCCAGGTCGAGGGCCAGTTGACCGGTCCATTTGCCGGTGCCTTTCTGGCCGGCCTTATCGAGAATCATGTCCACCAGGGCGTTGTTGGTTTCGGGGTCTATGACGGAGAATATATCCCTGGTAATCTCGATCAAATAACTGTCCAGTTCCCCTTTGTTCCATTGGGCAAAGATATCGTACAGGCGTGCATTGGAAAGTCCCAGACCATCTTTCATCAGACTGTAAGCCTCACATATTAACTGCATGTCGCCGTATTCGATGCCGTTGTGAATCATTTTGACATAGTGACCGGCCCCGCCGGGTCCCACCCACTCACAGCAGGCAATATCGTTGTTGGGACCGACCTTGGCGGCAATTCCCTGGAAAATGGACTTAAGATGGGGCCAGGCGTCAGCAGACCCGCCGGGCATAATGCTCGGCCCGTGCCGTGCACCTTCCTCCCCACCGGAAATTCCGCTGCCAAGGTAAAAAATGCCGCGTGCATCCAGTTCTTTGATCCTACGTTCGGTGTCCCGGTAATAGGAATTTCCACCATCGATCAACATGTCACCGGCTTCAAGCAAAGACGAAAATTGCCGGATCGTCCGGTCCACCGGCTCCCCCGCCTTGACCATCATCATCACCCGCCGGGGTCGTTTAAGATGCTGCACAAGCTCCTCAGGGCTTTGGCAACCGACAACGGACTTGCCCCTGGCCTCAGCGGCCATAAATTCGTCCACTTTTCGGGTGGTGCGGTTAAAGACCGCCACCTGAAAGCCATGGTCCGCCATATTTAAAACCAGGTTCCGGCCCATCACGGCCAGGCCGATCAGGCCGATATCGCATTGCGCATTCATGTGATTTCCCTTTCTTGACTTGGATGATTTCAAATGGCTGTATTCATATCTTATTTAGTCAAACAGCTCGCAGCCGCTCGATCCACGATCCACAACAATTTTCCCGGGTCGGGCCGGATGAGCTGGGCCGGGAAACGATCCGGTCGATAATCGCCTTGCAAAACCGCTTTTAAGGCTTCGGCCTTTTCGGCGCCGCTCACCAGAAAAATAACCAGATCGGCCTGATTCAATACCGGGACTGTCAGGGTGATCCGGTGGGATTTAAATTTTTCAACCCAGTTGGCAACCACCAGGCGCGTTGTCTCATGCAAGGCCTCTGTTCCCGGAAAAAGAGAAGCGGTATGACCATCCGTACCCATTCCTAGCAATATGCAGTCAAACCGCGGCAGTTGACCGGTTTCCAGACCGAAGAAGGCCTGCAATTCCTGCTCATATTTTTCGGCGGCCAGGGCGGCGTCCGGTTCTTCGGCAGGCACCCGATGGATGTTTTCCGAAGGAACGGGTGCTAAAGACAACAGGGTATCATAGGCCATGCGGTAATTGCTCCGGGGGTCATCCGGCGGCACATGGCGTTCGTCTCCCCAGAAAAAATGCAGCTGTTGCCAGGGCATTCGGTCACGAATGATCGGTTCGCTTGCCAGTAATGAATGCAGCCCCCGGGGTGTTGAACCACCCGAAAGCGCAATGGTAATCGGCTTCGCAGCCGTCGCCGTCCGGTCTGCCATGCGCTTGATTTCGGCGGCCGCTGCACGGCATATTTCCGCCGGATCATTAACAATTTTTATCCGGGAAACATCGGTTTTCACTCGGGCTGTGGGCGTTGAATTTGACATGGCAGGAACCAAAACCACCTTTCTTGACTTGAAGGTTTCCAGGAAGTATTTTAAGAAGACTTTCAACACATATTAAGTACAAAATCTTAAAAGTAAAATCCGGGCTCGGACAAGTCGGAAAAATGGCCACAAAGGCCCAAAGACACAAAGCAAAACTGTTTGTAAAATATATCTTTGTGTTTTGGTGTCTTGGTGGCGAAAATGTTTTACCACAAAATACACAAAAATAATTACTGAGACACTGAGGAAGGTTTCCATATGCTGCCAAAAATCAACCCGACCCGCAGTCGTACCTGGTCCAAACTCAACGACCACCACCGCAAGATCAAAGATGTCAAAATGAAGGATCTTTTTGCTGCAGATCCTGAACGATTTAACAGGTTTCATCTCCAATTCAAAGATATTCTGGTGGATTATTCAAAAAACAGGATAACGGATGAAACCCTCCAACTCCTGTTGGAACTGGCAGAAGAAGTGGGCGTAAAAAAAGCGGTTAAAGACATGTTCACCGGAGAAAAAATCAATGAGACCGAAGACCGGGCGGTTTTACATGTGGCGCTGCGCAACCGGAAAGATTCTCCCATCTATGTCGACGCTCAAAATGTGATGCCCCAGGTCAATGCCGTGTTGCAGAAGATGAAAGACTTTTCTAAAAAAATAAGATCCGGCGACTGGAAAGGCTATGCTGGCAGCAGGATTACCGATATCGTCAACATCGGCATCGGGGGCTCTGACCTGGGGCCGGTGATGGTCACGGAAGCGTTGCGTCCTTATGCAGACAAGGAGTTAGCCGTGCACTTTGTTTCCAACATCGACGGCACCCATATCACGGAAACATTGAAAAATTTAAATCCGGCGACGACGTTGTTTATGATTGCCTCTAAAACATTCACCACCCAGGAAACCATGACCAATGCCTTTAGTGCCAGGGATTGGTTTTTAAAACAGGCTGGAGATTCTGCTCATGTGGCCAGCAATTTTGTGGCTTTGTCAACCAATGTTAAAAAGGTTGAACAATTCGGCATTGATAAAGACAACATGTTCGAATTCTGGGATTGGGTGGGCGGTCGCTATTCTCTGTGGTCGGCCATAGGATTATCGATTGCCTGTTACATCGGATTCGACAATTTTGCCGATCTGCTTGAGGGCGCCCACGATATGGATCGTCACTTGCTGGAGACACCATTTGACAAGAACATCCCCGTCATATTGGCCCTGATCGGCATCTGGTACAACAATTTTTTTGATGCTGCGACGGAAGCCATCCTGCCCTACGATCAGTACATGCACCGGTTCCCGGCTTACTTCCAGCAGGGCAATATGGAAAGCAACGGCAAATCAGCCGGCCGGGACGGAAAGAGGGTCAATTATCAAACGGGTCCTGTTATCTGGGGTGAGCCCGGCACCAACGGCCAGCATGCGTTCTATCAACTGATTCATCAGGGGACAAAATTTATACCGGCGGATTTTCTGGCACCGGCTGTCAGCCATAACCCGATCGGCGAGCATCACAATATCCTGTTGTCCAACTTTTTTGCCCAGACCGAAGCACTCATGAACGGCAAAACCAAAGAAGAGGCGGTCGCGGAGTTGAAAAAGGCCGGCAAAACGGATCTTGAAATAGAAAAACTAACGCCCCATAAAATTTTTGAAGGCAACAAACCGACCAACTCAATCTTATTCAAGAAGTTGACGCCGAAGATCCTGGGCAGTTTAATCGCCATGTATGAACACAAGATATTTATACAGGGAGTCATCTGGAACATTTTCTCATTCGACCAGTGGGGCGTCGAGCTCGGCAAACAGCTTGCCAACAATATTCTGCCGGAAATAAAAGACGACAAATGCGTAAATTCCCATGATTCTTCGACCAATGGTTTAATCAAGGCGTTCAAGGAAATGAGAAAATAGACAAGTAATAACCGTTCGAAGGTTCAGGGTTAAGGGGTTCAGCGCCACCGCTGGCCGATGAAGCCGATAGTTTGATCGAAAAAGAAACTTTGCCAATGTTATAAGCTCAACTAACCGCAGAACTCGCGGAGACTATTTGAATGAAGGGGCGGGGGGTTTTATTCGTCATGCCCGCGAAGGCGGGCATCCAGTTTACTCGGCACTGAATTTTCTGGATTCCTGCCTTCGCAGGAATGACGGCCTGTATCGCAGAAAACTCCCCGACTGCTCATTTAAATAAAGATATTGTTTCTTGTGATATATCCTGAAATTCTCATAAAATTCATCTATTCAATCATCTTATTATTTTCTCAGCGGTCTTTGCGATGCGGTGAACTTTTATAATTAAAGAAGAGTCGCTCGCGACTTTACAATTAAATTATGATGAATATATTGGCAACATTGTAATTAACATCCATTAAAAAAGGAGAATAAGTATGAAGTTTGCAAAAGTTTTGCTCGTAATGATTCTGGCATTGATCTTTTTTACCGGTTGCGCCCAGATGCAGCAGTCCACAAGCGGCACATCCGCATCCCCGGTGCTCGATCGCATCCAGAAAAGGGGCGAGTTGGTTGTCGGCACCATGGGCAACATGCCGCCCTTAAACATGACTTCCAAGGACGGTGAAATCTTCGGCCTCGAACCCGATCTTGCCGGGATGCTGGCCAAGGCGATGGATGTCAAAGTAAAGTTTGTTACCAAGCCATTCAACGAATTGCTGCCGGCGCTGCAGAACGGAGAGGTCGATATGGTTTTATCCGGCATGACCATCACCCCTGAACGGAATCGGAAGGTGGCATTTATCGGCCCCTATTTTATTTCGGGCAAAGCGTTTCTCACCAAAATAAAAACCATTGCCTATGCTGATGAAGCAAAGGACGCCAATAACCCCAATACAAAAATGGTGGCCCTCAAAGGCTCGACCAGCCAGGCATTTGCCGAGGAATACCTCGACAAGACGACCCTGTTTACCACCGGGACGTATGATGAAGCTGTGGACATGGTCTTGCAGGATAAGGTGCATGCCATGATCGCCGATTATCCCATCTGCATCGTCTCCGTCTTTCGGTATCCGGAAGCCGACCTGCTCTCGGTTGTCACCCAGTTAACCTATGAGCCCATCGGCATCGCGATTCCGGCCAATGATCCGTTACTGATGAACTGGACCCGCAATACGCTTAACAATATCGAAGGCAGCGGTACACTGGATGAACTGAAGCTGAAGTGGTTTGCCGAGGGGGACTGGATAAATAAATTGAAGTAGGGGTTGTGAATGAAGGACAAATGACGAATTAAGGTATTCTGTCAATTTTGATGGTTGAGAACGTTGAGAGCATTTGATAGGTCCTACTGGAGCTTGGGCCGGTACCGCCGCCGGCTCTTCAGCGCTTTGGACTATGCTTTAATTTCTGACTTATAAAATTCCGAATATTCCTATTTTTCTGGATTCCTGCCTTCGCGGGAATGACAATAAATAGATTAATATCAGTTAGATACAATTTACGTCATACCCGCGAAGGCGGGTATCCCGTCATGAGAACGACTTTTTATAATTCCATCAACGCTGAATCCTCCAGAGGCGGACTATAAGCATCGAATAATGATGCCGCTCCGCTCCCCAATTTAATTCCACTTGCTTTGGGCTTTGAGCCTCCAGCTTGCCAGCTTCCTTTTAAATCATTCCACTTTCCCACTTCCGCATCCCGAATTCCACATTCAATTCCTCCCCCATTCCAAATTCAACTCACTTGTCCACAAACTCCCCATTCTTAAACTCACCCTCCAATTTCTTCCCGTCAGGATAAATCATCGTGCCGTGCCCGTTTATTTCGCCAGCCTTAAATTCTCCGGTGTATTTATGTCCATCGGCATAGGTCATGGTGCCGGAACCGGATCTCTCTCCGTAGATGAATTCTCCGACATACTTACGACCATCTGGATATATCATGGTCCCTTGGCCCTGTCGCAGACCGCTTTTAAACTCTCCGATATATTTTCGGCCGTCCGGAAAAGTCAATGTCCCCTGCCCGTTTCTTTCGCGAAACATCCATTGTCCCTCGTAGGTGGTGCCATCGGGTTGGGTATAGGTACCCTCTCTTATCTCGTTATTCTCCCAGACACCGACGATTTTTCTACCACCGGGCATCAACAACACGCCATCGCCATGCCGGACACCGTCTTTAAACCCCCCTGTAAATTTATGCCCGGTGGCATAAACCATGGTCCCTTTGCCGTTCACACAGTCGCCATCGATGCAATCATCGCCAAAGGACTCCGGAGGAGCAAGACAAA
>Ga0316194_10001598_pt1 | contig 15625 bp, 16 predicted proteins | sample CroRivsedime1_MG_FD_204936 | JGI IMG/M metagenome (GOLD analysis project Ga0316194, IMG submission 204936) | Coastal sediment microbial communities from Maine, United States - Cross River sediment 1 | ecosystem: Environmental > Aquatic > Marine > Coastal > Sediment | place: USA: Maine...
AGTCTGTCAGCAATATGAGTGTATTACAAGTTTATCCCGGATCATCAACCTACACCATTCCGATGTCTCAGGTGACGGACGGTATCACCACGGACTGGGAAGATCCTATGATCTGGCGTCGAGACCGTCGCAGAACCATAACAATAGAATCGAATCCCATTTTCGGTGTCACGCTGCCGGCACAGCGTGCGAGCGTCCTTGAAGAGGTTGAAGCCATCGAGCTTCCGCCGGGCTACACCATGGAATGGGGCGGTGAGTATGAAGACACCGTGGACTCCCAGGCATCGCTGATACCGGGAACTATACCGGCTATGGCAATCGTTTTGTTCATTATTGTAGCCCTGTTTAATGCATCTCGCCCGCCGCTGATCATTCTTTTAACCATTCCCTTTGCAGCTATCGGTATAACGGCCGGACTGCTGGCAACCGGCACCCCCTTTGGATTTCTGGCCCTTCTGGGTGCCATGAGTCTTTCGGGCATGATGATTAAAAACGCTATAGTTTTACTCGATGAAGTCAACCTGCAGATCGAAGCCGGAAAAGGACAGTACCAGGCAGTGATGGATTCGGCTATCTCGCGTCTACGCCCGGTAGTCCTGGCAGCCGCTACAACCGTACTGGGTGTCATTCCCTTGCTGCAGGACGTCTTCTGGGTCGGTATGGCCGTGACGATCATGGCGGGACTGACCTTTGGAACCATGCTTACCATGGTGGTTGTGCCGGTGCTTTATTGCACATTATTCCGGGTCGAATCACCTGCAGAGGTGAGGCAAGAATCTGCTGCCTAAAAACTGCATGAAAATTTTTGAAAAGGATAATATAAACAATATTTATAAATAGACAGAATCTTTCACTGCGGGTTGCCGGCCTGGGCATTCTTGAATCCCGTGCGCTTTTGGGGAGCGCAGTCGGTCAGCAATATCCACAGGTGCAGCAATTAAACGGGGGATGTACCTATTTGAAATCAAGCAAGAATGCACCGCCGCCTACCGGTAAAGATGTGAAGCTGCTCAATGAACCCAAGTGGTAAATTTAACGGGAGTTAAGATAGGCGGAAGATGAAGACCAATCAACGGGTGCTATATGATTATCAGTTTGATCGTCAAACAGGCTTCCTGTATATCATAACAGGAAACGCTGTTGCATCAAAGTTTCTTCTGTTACTTTGCTATCACAGGATCGACTTGACCTGACAATGACCATTATTCGATATCTGTAACAAGATCAAACTTTGAATGCTGGTAAGAGATGCCAGGTTTTGACAAGCCAGATTTTCATGCGAATTCTCGATAAAAACAAACACACAATGTTAGTAAAATACGTGTGATATCTTTTTGAACAGGGGCAAATCCATTTAAAAGAAGCTACCATTTTATATTTAGGAGGAAATCAATGAGGCAAATCACCTTGAAATGGTTTTTTGGGGCAATGCTTATCGTTGTTCTGATCATTGCCTGTGCGGGCACCAAGCTACCCCATACATGGGTGGATGAGGCCTACCGAGGAAAACCTGTATCGAACATTCTGGTTATAGGGGTAACCTATAAAGAGAAAGAAAAGGTTCGGCGATCTTTTGAAGACAAGTTTGTTATACAGCTAAAAGCCGCAGGGGTTGAGGCCATATCGAGTGGGGATGCCATTTCTATTCCTAAAGAATTGGAATTGGAAAAAGACGAGGTATTGAAAGCTGTTAATAAATTTAATAACGATGCAGTAATTATTACGCATTTGGTTGGAAAGGAAGAGAAAGAATCTTACACCCGTCCCGTGCGACTATCAGGAGGCCAATACGGCTACCATGGTCGAGCTCATGGTTATATCCCAAATACGGGTTATTCGAGAACAGATACCATCGTGCGCTTGGTAACGAATCTTTACGATGTTAAAACAGAAAAACTCATATGGTCCGGACAATCAGAAACATTAGATATGGACGATATGATTAAAGTGGTGATTAAAGATTTACAAAAAAACAATCTGCTTCCAAAGAAATGAAAATAAATAGAAGGGCGACCACAATATATTGCATCAGATTCCATTCTAAAATTGAGGACTTTTGTTTGTATTTCTTGCAGGTTTTGTGATATGGATTCCGGGGACTATGGCAAGCATGTCCAGCACATATTACAATTTCACAGCACGTTACGACATGTGCTCTTTGAGACATCCTTTGGTTATGTCTGAATTGATAAACACTTGGAGGTATCCATGGCTTTCTGGAAGCGATTACTTATAACGGTTTTAGTAATGTTAGCGATTAGCTTTATCGCAGGTGCCATTTGGATGTCGGTATTTAACATAGTAATACCCAGTTATATAGCCGGCGCCATTGGCGGACTGGCAACTTTACCAGTTTGGGAGTTACTCAAGCGGATTAAACCGAAAAAGGAAAAGTAGTTTGTATTCGGCAAATCGTTAACTTCCAATGCATAATTACTAAACTGATTGGGTAAAGATTAAGTCCTGTAAATCAAAGCAAATCTGCAACAAAATCGACCTGAAAAATAGTGTAACATTATTTACCAAACCTTGCATTTTTTTCAGATAAGTCTCCAATCTCAGTATGTTGAATCAGATTCCGTTCTAAAAAATAAGGACTATCAGTTTGTATTCTCACCGATATTTTGATATAGTTTTCGAGGACTATGGCAAGGCTCATCCCTGTTTAAGGACCATTTGTCAGTCTGAATTTAACTATCAAGGGATTATGGTCGGAAGTAGTTATTTTGACAGAGAGCGCTTTAATGAGTTCCAGTCCTCGATAGTAGATGTGGTCGACATTATGGCCAAAGACGGTGGTTCGATAGTTTTCGCTAAAAGTCACCGCCTTCAGATATAGACTGCTGGCTATAGTATCTACAACAGCCATGCGTTCATCATTCCAGGTGTTGAAATCACCGGAAACTATAAGTGGGCCTTGGTGTTTTGACAGTATTTTTTCCAGTTGTTCCAATTGGTCTCGGAAATGTGAAACCGTTAGTGTATAATTGATTAAATGAACATTGGCTACCATTACTACCTGATTTCCATCGGATAGGGGATATCGGGTGATCAGGATGGTTTTTGGTATTCTGGTCAGAGGTTCCTTGTTCCGGAAGGTACATAAAAAACTCGGTTCAACTTTTGAAGCTGTCAACACACCGGTTTTATTATCCCTGTATTCAAAGGCGAGGGACAGATCCCAGTGGTGGTGCCTTTCCTGCAGTAAGCTCCTCATTGCATCAGTAAGGTAAACCTCCTGAATAATAAGCAGATCTTTGTTATAACTATGGCGACGAAAATCTTCTTCCCATCCCTCTATCATCCCTTTCTGCATATTCCAGCTTAACAGACTGAAGCCGTTGGAATCGAGTGCCGCCATGTGCCCTAACGTCGAAACAATAGGTTTCGTCAGTGGATCGGTGCTGCAATTGTCCGCAATATTTATGGTGCTTTTGTTACCCCTTTGGCTCACTACTAAATTTTGCTCCATAACATAGACACAACCGGCAAGTGTCAACATTGCTGATATTGTAATAGTCACTATCAGTTTATGCATTTAGGCTCCGAGCTATAAATATATTAGGATCGGTTTCAAGGTTTATGATTAGTTATAGGCTTAATTTCGTGTAGAAACAATAAAGAATTATAGCCATCACGACAAGGCCCTGTTTTGATGGGTTAAAATGTAAAAAGGGCTGCGAGATATTGATGGTTATGTTTTTTCATAATTTGTTCTAAAATTCCGATATCAAAGGGCCTGTGATTACTTTCAACCAATAAATAATTTCGTTAATATAAGTATATCCAGTTGCCAAGTTATACTAAATTGTTATATAAATTTCTTGTCCATACTAATAAAATAGATGAAAATCATGCAGAGACTGTTTTTACGTCACCACATAGCTTTGTTACTTATCGCGGCTACTGTAATGATCCCCATGGAAAGCCAGGCTGATACGGAGATAGAGATCAAACACCTCATTGAGTATATTGAAAATTCCAGATGTATTTTTATTCGTAATGGGAAAAAGTACAATACCAAAGAAACGTTGGTGCATATCCAGAACAAATATGAATATACGAAACGCTGGATAAAGTCAGCAGAAGATTTTATTAAATACACGGTGACAAAAAGCAGTATGTCCGGCCGGCCCTATACAGTACGGTGCGATGGACGGGAATTTTTAAGTGCTGAGTGGTTATTAAAAGAACTTAAAAGATTTAGGAAAAAACCTGAGTAACTTAAATGGGTACTATTCAAGAAGTGTGCACTCCTTCACCATTCAAGATCATGCATGTATTTTGGATTTGACAATTTTTCAGCATACCGTAATAATATACTAATTTCAAACATTGCCACGCAGCAAATATTATCCTTTCTATGCTGCAAATTCGGAATGCGAGGGCAATGATAAGATTGTTCACTTGAAGATATGAGAATATCATAAATTCTGCCTGTCTTTTTATATATAATCGCCATCTTAGTTTTCCAAAAACAATAGGTTTAAAATGTATAGACCTGCCATTATCATTCATCTATCGGTAGCAGTGGCTATACTTATGATTGTTGGCTGCGCCACTCTGCCTAAAGATTTTGATCGACCCGTATCGTATGCTTTGACCGATACGGAGAATACTGCTTTCGGCAAGGCACGTGCAAAGGAAAGAGCGGCACACCCGGGAAAATCTGGATTCCATTTGTTGGGCAACGGTCTGGATGCGTTTGTGGCCCGTGCGGTATTGTCCCATTACGCCGAGCGTAGCATCGATGTTCAGTATTACCTGTATCACAATGATCTTGTTGGCAAACTGTTTACCGATCTATTGCTCAAAGCGGCCGACCGAGGCGTGAGGGTCCGTCTGCTGGTTGACGATATGGACCTTGCCGGCAGGGATCTGGGAGCGGTTGCTTTGGACAGCCATCCCAACATGGAGGTGCGGATATTCAATCCCTTCAGTAGAAATGTGGGCCGGACATCCCAGTTTGTGACTCGTTTGGGTTCTGTGACCCGTCGTATGCACAATAAATCGTTCACGGTAGACAACCAGGCTACCATCCTCGGGGGACGCAATATCGGCAATGAATACTTTGATGCCGATCCGGATCTGGCCTTTGCCGATCTGGATGTGATGGCCAACGGGCCGGTGGTCAAGGAGGTTTCTTCGGTTTTTGATCGCTATTGGAACAGTGAACTGGCCTATCCTGCCTCGGTACTTCTCAAAGGCGAGCCGCCGACACCTGAAAAGGTCGAAAAAATGCGAGGGAAGTTGAACGAATATGTGGCCGATCAAACCGATTCAGAATATCTGCGAGCGTTACGTAATTCCGACCTGGCCAACAAAATCCGAAAAAACCAGATTGAATTCAGGTGGGGAGATGCAGAGGTCGTGTTTGATCAGCCGGAAAAACTTCTTCACGATTTCAGCGAAACCCAATATCATCTCTCGCCGATGCTCAAACCCTATTGGGAAGGGGTGGAAAAAGAGCTAATCATTTTTTCTCCATACTTTGTACCGGGCAAGCCGGGAACCGCTTTTTTGACCCAGCTGGCCCAACGCGGGGTTCGGGTGCGTATCCTGACCAATTCCCTGGCCTCAAACGATGTGGGGATTGTACATTCCGGCTATAAGAAATACCGCAAGAAGTTGCTCCGCAGTGGGGTCGAACTTTATGAGTTGAACAAAAAGTTGACTCGGAAACAGCGTAAAGAAAAAAAGGGAGCGGGCGGTTCGTCCAAGGCCAGCCTGCATACCAAATCGTTTGTCTTCGACCGCAAACAAGTCTTCATCGGCTCATTGAATCTCGACCCTAGGGCCGTACTGCACAACACCGAAATCGGCGTGGTGCTGAAAGTACCTGAAATCGCTGAAGAGATGGCAAAGTGGTTTGAAGAGAACATTGAACAGGTTGCTTTCCGATTGGAACTAAAAAAAGACGAAAATGGTTACGAACAGCTTATCTGGCACGGTTGGGAAAAGGGGGAACAGGTGGTTTATACCCATGAGCCCCACACAGGATTTTGGCGACGGTTTGGTATCGGTTTTATGAGTATTTGGCCAATTGAATCGCAATTATAAATAGACGCGTGAGTAATAGATAATTATGGATTGTGAATTCAACTCATAAGTGCAACACAATTTTGTGGTGAAAGGATGGAATTCATTGCTCTTCGCGTATCGATGAAAGTTGTAGAAAATATTAGTCGCAGATAGACCGAAGATTCCGATCATGAGCAGATGCAATAAATTGAGAGGTCGGGGAGTTTTTCTAAATAGTCGCTCCATGGATAATCTTTTTTAAACCGCGTGAACTCGTGGCAAGGGTTCGTAAAGAAAGAACAGGAATCAATCTTTGAAAAATCAATAGGTTTGCCATACAATCTTTAATTTCTTTTAAAGATGCGATTTCGGTATGCGCCTGTTCTTTCTAACGATCCCTAAGCCACTCAAACAGCACCCACTTTAAAAAAAGATCATCCATTCCACTGAGACTCAAGGATTTAGAAGAAAAACTCCCCGAGGGCTCAATTAATTAATCAAAAAAACCTAAAAACAGAAAGGGGGATGACATGAAAAGAATGATGATTTTTTTTGTGGCAATAGCTATCCTGCCGCTGGGAATTACCAGCGCAACCGCAGGACAGAGCTTGGTTGAAACAGTAGCCAATGGCTGTAAGGTTGAGCTTGGAAAGTACTGTTCTCAAGTGACTCCGGGGCAAGGCCGCGTTTTGGCCTGCCTTTACGCTCATGAGGATAAGCTTTCAGCAAAATGTGAGTATGCACTATATGACGCCGCTGTTCAACTTGAACGCGCGGTTGCCGCTCTCAGCTACGTTGCGAACGAATGCGATGCGGATTTGGAAAAGTATTGCGCGTCTATTGCACCTGGTGAAGGGCGTCTGCTCGAATGTCTCGATAAGCACGATAAACAGGTGAGCGGACGTTGCAAGCAGGCGATAAAGGATGTAGGATTAAAATAAGTCCATTTGGCCGTTTAAGACTCTTGTATGAATTTTTTCTTTCCGGCCATTAGTTCACTAGAACCTATCTCAAAAAATAAGGTTAGGGTTCAGGGCAAGATGTGGAGCGGTGAAAAAGCGGAGCATACACGTAGTATGTGAGCATTTAGAACCGTTCCACAACGCCGCTATGGGCACTTAGATTGTTTTTAAGATAGGTTATATAAAAATGATATATAAAGAGCGTGGATTATCATAAAGATTCAATGATCTTCATCTTTTGATGCCCCCATAATATGTGGGGGCACGTATAAGATTAAAATTGTGAAACTCACGACCTTCGTTGACAGCATATGGTATTATGCTGAAAACTTATAAAGGAGGTCGAGCATGACAAAGACCGCATTAGAAATACGTCTGCGAAAAGTCACGATCGACACAATAACCATGACGGTTATTATTTCAGAGTTTGTTGAATTATGAGATGATAGGGAAACTTAACTTTTAACCTAATAAGAGGTGGAATTGTGAAAACAAACTGGAAATTTAAGGTAGTTGTTCTGTTGGTGTTTTTTTTAAGTGTGATGGTTGGTGTTTCTTTTGCAGCTGAAGCTGTTGTGGAAAAAGAAGAGGTACCTGTTGTTATTGTTACAAAAGAACTGATTAAAACAGCGGACAATTTTATCGTAATGTTTGACAGTTCAAGCTCCATGAAAGAACCATTTCAAGATACCGGACTGACAACATTAGATGCCGCCAAAAAACTATTAAAAGATAGAAATGCGATACTTCCGGATTTGGGGTATAATGCAGGGTTATACTTGTTTACACCCTTTAAACCCATTTACATGATGCAGAAATATAACCGGGATAAATTTGCTGCTGCCATTGACCAACTGCCGGCAAAGGCGTCGGGAGCAACCTTAATGCAGCAAGGACTTCTTAAATTGGATGGCGTACTGTCAGGACTTTCCGGACGAACCGTGGTGTTTTTATTCACCGATGGTGTATATAGTCGTATGCCGGGATCCAAAAAGCCGGTGGATATAGCAAAAGGACTTGCCGATAAGTATAATGTTTGTTTTTACATTATCAGCACTGCTAAAGGTGATCTGGAGAAAGATGTCTTAAAAGCGGTTGCTTCCATAAACGAGTGTTCACGCGTTGTCCCATTTGATCAAGTGTTTGAAAAGCCCGTCTATCTGTCCGGGGCTCTTTTTATGATTGAGACCAGAGTCGAAGAATTTCTTACAACAACCTACCGACTCGCTGATATTAGAGTCGATAATATTCTGTTTGATTTTGACAGTGCTCAAGTTCGTTCCGAATATAATGACAAGCTAAGTATACTGGGGGAATTTTTAAAGAATAATCCCGGTACCTATGTGGTTCTGACAGGTTTCACGGACAGTGCCGGTCCTTCCGAGTACAATCTTGGGTTGGCACGACGAAGAGCTGAAAGTATCGAAGCATACCTGATCGACAAATTCAGTGTGAGTGTCGGACAAGTCGTCACCCAGTGGTACGGAAAAGCCGATCCGGTGGCAAGCAACGACACCGATGACGGCCGTCAGCAAAACCGAAGGGTTGAAGCTATTGTCATGGGGTTTGATTAAAGAGCTGTTTCTTCATTAAATTTGAATTCTCCAAACAAGTACTCAAGTTTAACGCCCGAATAGGGTTGATAATTCTTTGAAATAGCGGGCCGGATAAATTATTTAAGGAAAAAAATTTACCGGCTCGCTACGCTTTATTGGTGTTGCTTTAATTTAAGGATGCGAGCCTTGAGTGTAGAAGTTTTTCATATCGATGGGTGGGGGACAAAATGGGCTTCTTAGATAAAATTAAGAGAATAATGCAGGGGTTCAAAAAAAATAAAGAGACCGATTTTATATCAGAAGATGGATCAATCTTGATAATAGAAGATGAACCAACGGAAGACGAATCGTCGGAAGATGAAGATCAATCAACGGGTGCTATATGATTATCAGTTTAATCGTCAAAAAGGCTTCCTGTCTGTCATAACAGGAAACGTTGTTGCATCAAAGTATCTTTTGTTAATTAGCTATCACAGGATCGACTTGATAAGGACGAGGAACAAAAGCTTTTAAGTGGGGGAGGATAACAATGGAAGGCTTTTCTGCAAAAATAGCACAAATGGAAAGCACAATGTCTTTATACGGCCGGGAGATAGTGATCGCATTTGCGGTAATCGTATTCGGACTCATTTTGATCAAATGGATCAATCAAGGATTAAAGCGCGTTTTCAGAAAGCTGCCCATCAGTGCTGCCAAGGGAGCAACCGTACGCAATGTCATTATCGTTCTGATGAGCGCCGCCCTGATAATTTTTGTCGCCATCGAACTGGGTTTGGAACCAAGGCCCGTTGTGCGATTTTTAGCCATTCTGACCCTGGCTGCCATCGGTATACTTATGGTGTTCCGTCCACTCATTCCGACGCTCCCTTTCAAGGTTGGTAATACGGTTAAAGCCGGGGACCTTTTGGGGAAAGTAGAAGCCACAACGGTGCTGAACACCCGTCTAAAAACATTTGACGGCAAGACAGTATTTATTCCTAACCGGAAGATCCTCAACGATGACATCATTAATTACCATTTTACACCCACCAGAAGATTTGCACTTAAAGTAAATATCAAATTCGATCAAGATCTAGTGAAGGCCAAGCAGGTTATAGAATCTGTTATGGTTGAGGATCCCCGGGTGAATAAAACGCCTCGACCGGTTGTATATTTAATGAGTCTTGAAAAAGGCTATATGGAGTTGCAGGGGCGGGGTTGGACAGATAATGTGAAGGCATTTGTTGTTACTCGCGAACTGCTTGAGAAAACGAAGCTGCGCTTTGACCAGGAAGAATTTGCTTTGGCCGTGCCTCAACTGCAGGTACATTATTCTAAAGAGAACACTGAACACCCGAGTTAAGGAGATATGGATGAAAAGTGTTGAAGCATATAAAATCATTGACGAGGGGTGGACGAAAAAACGAACAGGTTTTCGAGTTCACTTCCAAAGGGAAGTTGATTCTGAAATTATAACCGATTATTTCCCGGATATGGATGACGGCCCATGGTTGTCAGAGATCGCTATATGGAGAATGGCGTGGAAGCTTGCTGAATCAAAAAAATCCGACATACCCGATATTAGCGCCGGTGATCTGGTGAACGTATACGTCATCGACCATGAGGATAACCCGGTGAAATATTATGCTACCGGTCAATTTGAGGTTTTCAATCGAGTTGATTTTAAAAAGTAAGTAGAGATAGTTGAGGGTTCGGTGAGTTTGCACGGTTTGAAAAAAAGCATTATCCATGGAGCGATTTAACAAATAAAAACAACACAACCTCTGAGATATTTTTGATCATCGCTATGGACTCGAACAAGCTCTTATATACCGTCTGGATTGTCATTTCGACCAAGATAGCCGATGAAAAGTGGTGTGACGAGGTCAACCACCCTATGGAGTGGCGTCCATGAACGTCATATTCGTACTGATTGTTCTGAGTGCGTTCTGTTTTACCGGCTGGCAGCAAATTTTCTTTGTTTCTGTGCCGGGTTCACCGTCACCCATGGAGATTCTCTCCAAAGCGATGATCACATCGGCCGGCGGGGCCGTGGAACTGGCCATCGGCCTGGTGGGTGTTATGGCCCTGTTTCTGGGGCTGATGAAAGTGGCTGAAGCCGGCGGAATGCTCACCATTTTGGCGCGGCTGATTCGCCCGCTGATGGTGAAGCTTTTCCCCGATGTACCGACGGATCATCCGGCCATGGGTGCCATGATTCTGAACCTTTCGGCCAACATGTTGGGGCTGGGCAATGCCGCTACACCCTTTGGCATCCGGGCCATGCAGGAGCTTGACAAACTCAACCCTCAACACGGAACAGCCACCGATTCCATGGCTCTGTTTCTGGCCATCAATACCTCCAGTGTGACCCTGTTGCCCAGCGGGGTTATCGCCCTTCGTGCAGCCGCCGGTTCGTTAGATCCGGCCGCGATTTTACCCACCACACTGTTTGCCACCATCGGTTCCACCGCTGTTGCCGTTGTTGCAGCCAAATTGTATCAGAGACTACTGCCGCTCAAGGTTGATGCCGAAACTTCTTTGCACCAGGTGGCATCAGATGATGGGGAAGAAGTGCCGCTCAAAGACGCTGCCAAAGGATATCCTTTGTGGGTCAGTCTCGTGGCTCTTGCATCCCTTGTGACATTGATACCCGTTTCCGTGATTTATGGACGGTCCATATCGCCGTGGATCATTCCGGCGCTCATGGTCGGGTTTTTAGGCTTCGGTCTGGTGCGTCGCGTACGCGTCTATGAAGTGTTTGTTGAAGGCGCAAAGGACGGTTTTAAGGTGGCTCTTCGGATCATCCCCTATCTGGTGGCCATCCTTGTGGCTGTGGATATGCTCCGGGCAAGCGGTGTGTTAGGGGCCATGGTCGGTTTGCTGAGCGGCATAACCGGTCGTTTCGGCCTGCCTGCCGAGGCTCTTCCCATGGCGTTGATGAGGCCTCTTTCCGGATCGGGGGCATACGGTATTCTGGCCTCCATCATCAACGATCCGGCGATTGGTCCCGACAGTTACACCGGCTATCTGGTTTCAACACTCCAGGGATCCACCGAAACGACCTTTTATGTGTTGGCCGTTTATTTTGGAGCCGTACAGGTTCGTCGTATCCGTCATTCTCTGGCTGCCGGATTAACGGCAGATATAGCCGGTGTGATCTTTGCGGTTCTGGCCTGCTCGTTTTTCCTCGGATAGAAAAGTTCGTTTATATTAAATTATTCGTCTTTTTTGGGGGACTTTAATTTCAAGCCGAAGATGAACACAAACGCCATACCGATCATACCGATCAAACCCGCCCTTCGCATATCTTCAAGGTCAGCATATCCTGATACATATCGGTAAAAGAAGTATCTGGGGTCGATTTGAGCTGCCCTTTTGAGATCGTCGTTGGCCAATACCTCTTGATCCAATTCCAGGTAAGCCTTTGCCCGGGTTCTATAAACATCTGATAAAATTTGCAGATCACCTTCCATGGCAAGAGCTTTGCTTGAATCATCAATGGCTTCGTCCAGTTGACCAATCATGCGGAAAGCCTCCGCCCGGTAACCAAGCACCCCCTTCATTTCCGGTTCCAGATCGAGGGCTCTGTCAAAGTTCACAATGGCCTTTTCATGGTTGTTGATTTTGAGATAAGCCATTCCCAGCATCCGGTGGGCATCTGCTTTGTCGGGTGTCAGTCGGATGAAATGGGTAAAATCCTCAATGACCTTGTCGTATTTTCCCTGAAAATAATAATGCAGTCCGCGTTTTTCATAGGCAGGGGCAAACCTCGGGTTCAACTCTAAAGCTGTTGAAAAGTAATTGATCTTTTTATTGGCCATGGATGTTTTCAATCCCAAATCAAAGTATTCAATGGCACTACCGTCAAAGGCGTAAACATTTTGAACATGTGTTGTCCACGCTACTGTCACCAGGAGAATCAGTATGCTGATGTATATTTTTTTCATATCCTTAATCTTCCTCAATATATTCCTACTGAATGCCCATTTTACGTTCTGGAACCGTCAGCGGTGTTTTTAAAATATTTTATAAAAAACAATGTCCTGAGACATGTGTATCATTTCCATCCGATAATGTTTTACTCGTTCATTTTGCTTTACATATATAATAATTCCTTGTTCGTTGATTGCAACTTTGAACCAAATTTTTACTATAAATATTATTCAGCAGGATGAAACTTGAATATTTATATATATTAATGTGTTATTTAAGAAACCCTTTGTAACTTTGAGTACACATTGTGATATATTAAATTCTGAATCATCATGGAGAATATTACAGTCAATAAATTTAAATCCGTTTTCCAATAATGTTGTTGCCGACTGTAAATACATAGTAGCAAATTTCATTCCAAAAAAACTTACTGAATAATCATTTTTCATTTCTTTTATATTATCAATCGGTTGTTTTTGGGTCATGGAATTTTCAACCTAAATTGAGCGATTGTCGAGTTTGCCGGTCGTAAGATCCCGCCTTTCGGGGAGATGCAAGGCATGAGACATGCAGCCGTCTGCTACTGCAAATGTTTCATAACGCAGCAGATTCGGTAAACTCGACAAGCCCGAAGGGTTTCAAATGGTGACAATTTTTTGCTTAAATAAATCCACCCATTAGATGAGGCTCATTAGCGATTTAAGAATTTATATTTATTTATAATCATTACTTTATTATAGCCCTGTCACTATTTGAAACGCTCAGTTTAGATTCAAGATATTTCACGTAAATATGAGCCGAGAGCAGGCGTGAAAATTAACAGTTTGTAGGAAATTTTGACGGTGTCTCATTAAGTATTGAGGATCATCTCCTGATTAGTTGTAGTTAATTAGGGTAAAATAAGTGGGTCATCTCCAATTGAGTCGGTGTGATCCCAAAGGGTACCAGGGGTCAAGGATTCAAGGGTTCAAGTGAAATGCTAAAAAATTACAAAGATTTGAAAGTCTGGCAAAAGTCATACGAACTCTGTTTAGAGATATATAGAATAACAGCAAAATTCCCAAAGGAAGAAAGATACGGTCTAACTTTACAGATAAGAAGATCTGTTGTGTCTATTCCTTCTAATACTTGCCCTGTTAAATAGCTTGAGGTGTTCATGTGCTACTACGCTTACGTATTGCAGAGCGAGAGAGACGGTAAGCTCTACGCGGGCTTTACCAAAGACCTCAAGCTAAGATTGGAAAAACACAATAAGAGCTTCGTTGAATCCACCAAGGATAGGGTCTCTCAAGCTTGTTTATTATGAGGCATGCCTTGATAAAAGTGACTCGATTCGTCGTGAAAAATATTTCAAGACATACAATGGTAAAAGGTATTTAGCTAAGAGGATCAAATCTTATTTAACAGGGTAAACAGAAGGATATTCAAGAAAGACATCGCAGAAATCGAAAGAATGTTAAAGGCGCTGATAAAGTCTTTAGAAAACAAACCCTTGAATCCTTGACCCCTTGAATCCTTGAACCCTCTTCTCCAACTAAATTGGAGAAGAACCAGAATTGATTATTTTAAAATAAGGGTTGAACTTTTGAGAAGAGACCTTAGTTTTAAAGTGGCAGGTTGAGGTTTTAGAACCGGTTTATTTTAGCGGATAACAAAACCTTGTTGAGTTTAAAATAGCCTCTATTCTTCTGAAAATTGTGTGTTTTTGATGCCATGTCGATCCTGTTTTTCCGTCATTTCTATGGCATCGCATGGAATTACCGAAAATGGAGTGCTGCCTGCCGAAATAAAGGGGGTGATTGTATGAGTGACAATACAAAATCAGAAAATTCCGAAAGTACGGATCGAAAAGTCTCTGAATCCTGTTGCTATGTCGTTGATCCTTGCAGCTGCCATGTTGTTGATCCTTGTGGCTGTTATGTTGATCCCTGCGGTTGCTATGTCGATCCTTGCTGTTGTTAAAAATACATTATTTTTTCTAAAAGGGCCGGGATATATTTCCGGTCCTTTTTATTATTTAAATAACATCACTTAGGAAAACCGGATAATTGTTTCATGAAGAGGTTTTACTATTCGATTTTGGCGTGATACAATCGAAGACTGTTTGAGACCACAGAGATACTGCTGAACGCCATGGCCAGCGCTGCAAGAATGGGATGAAGCTGTCTAAGAAATGCGGGAACAATATCAAACGGTGCAAGAATCCCTGCGGCAACGGGAATGAGAACGATATTGTAAATAAATGCAAAAAACAGGTTTTGCTTGATGGTGGCCATGGTGGCGCGGCTGATTCGAATGGCTCTGGATACGCCGGTTAAGCTGCCACTGGATAAGATAACATCCCCGGTTTCGATGGCCACATCTGTTCCGGTTCCGATGGCCATTCCGACATCTGCCTGGGCAAGGGCCGGGGCGTCGTTGATCCCATCCCCTACCATGCCGGTTATCTCGCCTTTTTCCTGGAGTTCCTTGACTTTGAAGGACTTTTCTTCAGGATGGACTTCGGCGAAAATTTCATCGATGTTGACTTCCGAAGCAATGGCCTGGGCGGTCTGTAGGTTGTCTCCTGTCAGCATGACTACCTTGAGATGCTGTGCATGGAGCTGTTCAACCGCCGCTTTTGATTCCGGTTTCAGAGTGTCCGACACTGCCACAAGGCCGCACAATTTTTCCTCCCTTACGAGAACCATCACCGTTTTGCCCTGTGCCTGGAGCTGATCGATTTTGTTTTTGGCGTGTTCGATATCTATTCCGGTTGAGTGAAACCATTTGGGTTTTCCCATTTTCACCCACTTTCCTTGAATCTTGGCTTCAACCCCAAAACCCCGCAAAGCCTTAAAGTTTTCAGGCTCCCAAAGATCGATTCCCCTTTTTTTTGCTTCATTAACGATGGCCTTTCCCAGGGGATGTTCGGAACCTTTTTCCACTGAACCGGCAAGTTTTAAAAGCTGATCGTTGTTTTCAAAATCAGAACCAAAGGGGATAATGTCAACCACAGCGGGTTTGCCCATGGTGATGGTTCCGGTCTTATCGAGTACGATGGTGTTGAGTTTTGTGGCTGTTTCAAGGGCTTCGCTTCTCTTAAACAAAATTCCTTTTTCAGCGCCTTTTCCCGTGCCGGCCATAATGGCCGTTGGTGTCGCAAGACCAAGGGCACACGGACAGGCGATG
>Ga0316194_10001601_pt1 | contig 15619 bp, 13 predicted proteins | sample CroRivsedime1_MG_FD_204936 | JGI IMG/M metagenome (GOLD analysis project Ga0316194, IMG submission 204936) | Coastal sediment microbial communities from Maine, United States - Cross River sediment 1 | ecosystem: Environmental > Aquatic > Marine > Coastal > Sediment | place: USA: Maine...
GTTCAGGGGGGTTGCGCCGTTGTAGAACACCCTTTGGACGGTCCGGGCCGGGGAGCTTGTCATAGATGGCGGTCAAACGGGACAAAGTCCTCAGGGATGCCGAAAAGCTTGTCCAAAAGGGCAAGTTAGAGCAGGCGATCCGTGAGTACGAGAAGGTCCTGAAGAAATTCCCCGAAGACACCACCATCATCAACCGGGTCGGTGATCTGTATGGGCGGGTTGGCCAGCTCCAGCGGGCGATCGAATTATACGAGGAGATAGCCAAACACTTCACCCGCGATGGGTTCACGACCAAGGCGATCGCGATTCTCAAGAAGATCCAGCGCCTCGACCCGCAACGCCTCGACGTTTTCGAACGGCTCGCTGGACTCTATTTCGACCAGGGGCTGATGATCGAGGCCAAACGGGAATACCAGATCCTGGCCGACTGGTACGTCAAGAATGGAGAGCTGGAAAAGGCGATCGAGGCGCACGAGAAGCTCGTCGATCTCGATCCGTCGAACCACGTCTCTGCCTTGAGACTCGCAGATCTCCTGCTTCGGCGTGGCGAGGTCACTTCTGCGCTCAAGGTCTACGAACGACTGGGTCAGATGCTGCTCGACGCCGGCAAGCTCGATGAAGCCGAGCGGCTCTACCGTCATGTTCTCGAACAGGATCCACCGGAGGGCGATTTCCTGTTGCCAGTCTGCAATGCGTTCCTCGAGGCCGGCCGGTCCTCGGTGGTGCTCGAGTTCCTGACCTTTGGTGTCAAACGATCCCCGGAAAACTCTGAGCTCAAGGTCCTCCTGGTGCGCACCCACCTGGCGCACGGAGAGTCCAAAGCCGCCCTGGAAACCGCCCGCGAGATTCTCGAGTCCGACCCCGAAAACGCGGAGGTGCGGAGCCTCGTTGGCGGCGCGATGTTGACTTCCGGCGAGGTCGGCGATGCGCGCGAGATGCTGGTGCCCGCGGTGACCGATCTCCTCGAGAGAGGCGAGCATAAGCAGGCCCAGGCCGCGCTCAAGGATCTTCTGCACGAGATGCCCGACGATCAAGAGGTTCTGAAGCTCGCGGTGCGGGCCTACCGTCCATCGGGAGACGACGAAACGCTGTTTACCCTGCAGGCGGCCCTGGCCGAAAGTTACTTCCAGTCGGGTGAGCAGGAAGGAGCCAAGCGCCTTTACATTACGCTCCTGGAGAGCGAACCGGACAATCAGCAGTTTCGCCAGCGCCTGGCGGAGCTTGACGGCGTTGACATCGGCAAACCTGATGAAGACGAGGTGATCGAGGTCTCTGAGGAAGAGATTGTCATCGAAGTCGAGGAGGAAGTGGTTGTCGATGAGGTCGAGATTGAACCGCCCAAGCCAGAGCCGACGGGCGAGGGGGCAGTCCCAGAGGGCTTTGACCTCGATGAACGCATGGCTGAGGCCACGGTCTTCGCCAAGTATGGTCTTGTCGAGAAGGCGATCAGCCACCTCGAGGACGTCGTGCTCTTCTGCCCGGAAGAGCCGGAGCCGAGGCGACGTCTCGCCCTTCTTTATGCCGAGCATGGAGACAGGGAAGAGGCGGTGGCGATGGCGATGCCGGTGGTGGAGCACCATCGATCCAAGGGCACCGTCGATGAGCTGAGCGAGCTGATGACCGCGATTCCGGAGCTGAGTGAGGCTGCGAGCGCCGCACCGACCGCCCCAGCCGCAGTAGCCGAGACGGTTCAAGAGCCTGAGGTCGAAGAACCGACGGAGGCTGTCGAGGTCCCGGTGGAGTTCGTGGACGAGGAGAGTGACCTCATCGAGGTGGTCGACATCGAGGGTGATTTGACGGCTCCTCCTTCCGCTGAAGCGGCACCGGAGGTGGAGGAATACCCTGTCGAATTTGAATCCGATGTGAGCGTGATTTCAGATGAGGCTGTTGCGACGGAGGAGCCCGAACCGGCGGCCGCCGCCGAAGTCGCGCCAGAGCCTCCGCCCGTCGAAGAGATCCCGGTGCCGGTAGCTGAGATCGAAGCCGAGCCAGAACCGGAACCTGTCCCCGTGGCGCCATCCGAACCGGTGGTGGAAGAGGTGGCCGAGGAGTTGGTGGAGATCAGCGACTCGTTTGTCGGGCCCTCGATGGGAGATCTCGAGCAGATCGATTTCTTCATTGATCAGGAGCTGTACGAGGATGCTGCGAGAGTCCTGGCCGACCTGGAAGAGAAACACGGTGAGGATGCCGAAGTCGTTGAGCGTCGACGCAAGCTGAAAGAGGTCGGGGTTCTACTCGATCAGGTCGAGACAGTTGAAGAGGGCTCCGAAGAGCTCTTTGCTGACGAAGAGCAATACATCGATCTCGCCAAGGAGCTCGAAGCGGAGCTTGCGGCTGAGGAAGCCATGGTCGAGGAAGCGACAGGGCGAGGCAAGGGCGAGGCGATCCTCGAGGAAGTCTTCAAGGAGTTCCAGAAGGGGGTCGAAGAGCAGCTCTCGGAGGAAGATGCCGATACGCACTTCAACCTCGGCATCGCTTATCGCGAGATGGGTCTTCTCCCCGAGGCAATCCGCGAGTTTCAGGTTGCGTCGAGAGATACCGACTATTTTGTCGAGAGCTGTTCGAACATCGGAGTCTGCTATCAGGAGCAGGGGATGTGGTCCGAGGCCGCCGAGTGGTATCAGAAAGCCCTCGTTGCGCCCGACATTACCCCCGAGGCCCGCATCGGTCTTCGCTACGACCTGGCCTCGGCATACCAGTCGGCGGGTGACGTCGATCAGGCGGTCGGTATCTTCGAGGAGATTTCATCCAGTGACTCCTCCTATCGAGACGTTGCCGATCGCCTCGCAAGCCTCGGCCAGCAACGCCAAGCGAATTAACCGCCCTTCCAGGCGCGCGTTGGGGCTTCGTCGACACAGGTGCCACCCTTCGCATTGTTCGTGCGTGTCGTTCCTAACTTTGGTTTGCGGTTTCGAACGAACAATGCGAAGGGTGGCACCGAGCTCGCCGAAGCGCGAAGCGCTGGCCGGCCCAACAGGTCATCGATGCCTCGAGACCCCCATGCGAGGGCAGAGATCGTCGAGTGGGCAATCCGTGCAACGGGGCGAGGTTGGGTGGCAGCGATTCTGGCCGAAGGTCACCAGGAGATCGTTGATAGGCACCCAGAGATCCCTGGGTAGCACTTCGTTCAGGGCCCGTTCGGTCTGCTCAGGCGTTTTCGTATTCACCAGCTCGAGCCGGTTGGAGATTCGGTGGACATGGGTGTCGACGCAGATGGCGGGGATTCCGAAACCGAGACCGAGGACCAGGTTGGCGGTTTTGCGCCCGACACCGGGTAAGGCGAGCAGAGCAGCTTCTTCGGCCGGGACCTGACCGCCGTAATCGTCGCGCAGGATCTTTCCGATGCCTTTCAATTGGCGTGCCTTGGTGTTGTAGAAGCCGGCTGGGTAGATCGCCTTCGCGATGCTCTCAACGTCAAGCACTGCGAGCCGCTTCGAATCGGGCGCAATCCCGAAGAGTCGCTGGCTCGCTTCGGCCGTCACCTCGTCCTTTGTACGCAGGGAGATCACACAGGCGACCAGAAGGCGGAACGGCGAGCGCGTCTTTTCTTCTCCCGCGAGGGTCGTGACCCGGCATTCGCGGCGAAAGTCTTCCAGGCGCTGAATCAGTTCGCGAACTCGGGGCTCGTCCCAGTCAACCATCGACCGATCATGGGGGCTCGCAGAGTGCGCGTCAACAGGAAGACATCGCGCCTGCCAGGCGTTGTCGTGAAGTGGAGATTGACCCGGCGGAAAACACGGTGGTACGGTATGCGCTCCGCCTCTTGCTGAGACCGTTCCGAGCCGTATTTCGGGCGCGGGCGCGGACTCGGACTCGGGCGCGGGTTGAACAGGAGGAACGATGGCACCAAATGGAACACACGTCTTTACGTCGGAGTCAGTGACCGAAGGTCACCCCGACAAGATTGCTGATCAGATCTCCGACTCGATTTTGGACGCGGTCCTGAGTGAGGACAAAAACGGCAGAGTGGCCTGCGAGACTCTCGTCACGACGGGCCTTGCCTTCATCGCTGGCGAAATTACGACCGAGACCTATGTCGACTTCCCGGCCATCGTGCGCGAAACCATCAGGGAGATCGGCTATACACGGGCGAAATTCGGTTTCGATTACGAAACCTGCGCCGTTATTTCCTCGATCGATCCGCAATCGCCGGATATCGCGCAGGGCGTCAACCCGGGCGGTGCGGGTGACCAGGGGCTAATGTTCGGATACGCGACCGATGAGACGCCCGAACTGATGCCGATGCCGCTGATCATGGCCCACCAGCTCACCAAACGGCTCAGCACCGCGCGCCGCAACGGCCAGCTGGACTGGCTGCGGCCGGACGGAAAATCGCAGGTGTCGATTGAATATGAAGGCGACCGGCCCCGACGAATCGAGGCCGTAGTTGTCTCGTGCCAACACTCGGAGGACATTGCGGTCGAGTCACTTAGGGAAGAAATTCGCAAGGACGTCATCATGCAGACGCTGCCGAACGAACTCTTCGACGATGACACCAAGATCCACATCAATCCGACGGGCCGATTTGTTATTGGTGGTCCGCAGGGGGATTGTGGTCTGACCGGCCGTAAGATCATCGTCGACACCTATGGTGGCGTGGGGTCGCACGGAGGGGGCGCGTTTTCGGGCAAAGACCCGTCAAAGGTCGATCGATCGGCCTCGTACATGGCCCGCCACGTGGCCAAAAACATCGTCGCCTCGGGCCTCGCTGGTCGTGTCGAGGTCCAGCTCGCCTACGCGATTGGAGTCGTTGACCCGGTATCGGTGATGGTCGATACCTTCAAGACCGGCGAGGTTCCTGACGACCGCATCACTGCCGCGGTGCGCGAGGTCTTTCCACTGTCACCGCTGGGGATCATCGAGTACCTCGACTTGCTGCGGCCGATCTACAAGAAAACCGCAGCCTTCGGTCATTTCGGCCGGGACGAGCCGGAGTTCACCTGGGAGCGGACCGACCGTACCGGCGATCTGCGGACCGCGTGCGGCATATGAGGCTCTCGCGGTAGCTCGAATCGGGGAAATGGCACGCACCTTGCGTGAAGACCTGTTTGCCGGCAGTTCTTCGGGATCCTTGCCGCTGGTGGTGGGCGGATCAGATAACCGGCGAGAAAAAAGGCCAGATTGACCAACGCAGGACGCATATTCGGCACAAGGAGTCCATTGCGGCGGCAGTACGCCGTGGCGGCGGGAATTTTCCTGATCCTCGTCCTCGGAATTATTTTTCTGTTCGGCCATCTCATATCCGGCTCCTTGTCACGTCGCTATCTCGAAGACGTGCTTGCCGGGGGGCGCGAAGAGGCACAACGGATCGCGGCTGAGCTCGGCGGCGCGGAAGCGAGCGAGCTCGACGTGGTCGAAACCCGCCGGCAGGTCCTGACGCGAACGCTTGAGGGCAGTCCCGAACGCCGCATCTGGCAGTCCATCGAGGTCACGGACAGCGACGGAAAAGTCGTGTATTCGTCTCGCAGTCAGTCGACCGAGGAGATCCCGGAAGCACTTGCCAACGACCTCCAACTCCAGGGGACGTTGTCGGATGAGAACGTCATCGAAACGGAGAACCCATACCGGATCAGCGTACCGTTGGGCGAGGTCGGAGCTGTGGTCCTCAACGTCGACCGTTCCGAGGTTGCGGAGAGGGTGGCGGACCTGCGTGGAGATCTCCTCAGCCAGACTATCGGCATCGCCGTCTTGACCCTTGGTACGCTCCTTTTCGCCTTTGCCTTTGTGTGGTTCCTTATTCAGCGAACCCGGAGGCTCGAAGCACAGCATTTCGAGGCAGAGGAGATGGCTGCGCTCGGAGCGTTGGCCGCGAATCTCGCGCACGAGATCCGCAACCCGCTCAACTCCATCAACCTCAATCTCGAACTCCTGGACGAGGATCTGTCGGATGACGGTCGGAGCGCTCGCGAATCCCTCGCCAGCACCCGTGCGGAGGTCGGCCGGTTGGCAAAGCTGGTCAGCGACTTTCTGACCTACGCGCGCCCGAGTGAACCAGAGATGGGGTCGGTCCGGGTCGATGCCATGCTTGTCGATATCGGGGATTTTCTGACCGCAGAGGCCCACAGTATGGGGGTCCACCTCCGAGTCCTGCCGGGCCTTCCGACCGTCTCTGTGGCGAGCGATGAGGCGCAGGTGCGGCAGGTGCTGCTCAACCTCGTTTTGAACGCTGTGCAGGCCGTTCGATCTTTACCGCCGGATCGGCGGGTCGTCGAGCTCGATGCGGACGAAGAGCAGCAGTCGGTGGCGTTCGTGGTGAGGGACCGTGGAGACGGCATTCCACCTGAAGAGATGGCGCGAGTCAGAAAGGCGTTCTATACCCGGAGAAGGGGAGGGAGCGGCCTCGGCCTTGCCATCGCCGAACGATTCATCGAAGCCCAGGGAGGGCACATCGGTCTCGTCAACCTCGAACCTCACGGGTTTGAGGCGCGGGTCGTCTTGCCCATCGATCGCGAAGCTGTCAAGATAGGCGGGTGATCGGTTGAGACACGGTTCCCAACGACACCAGATGGAGGTCCGCATGATCCGAAAAGGGCTGCTTTCAGCTCTTGTTTTTGTTTTCGTACTGGGCGCCGGTCAGGCTGCTGCACAGTTTCTGGCCGCAGATCTGATTTATCTTCCGGCGGTCGCACATACCAACGGCGAGGGTGATAGCCGCTGGCGGTCCGATGTCTTCATCACGAATGTTGATGCGGTGGACATCGATATCGCAATCGTCTTTCTCGAGACGGGTGGTGTCGAGAACAGCAGCGTCTTTATCGACCGCACGACCTGGCTCGGAGGGCGCGAGGCTGATGACTTCGGATTTATCGACACCGCGCTCGCGAACATCCCGCCCAGCGGCACCGTGGTGCTGCGAGATCCAATCGGCGAGTACTGGGCAACCGTTGAAGGTGTACGCCATTCCGGCGCATTCGTCATCTTTGCGTACGAGGCAGACTCGCTGGATGATGACGGGACCAGAGTGGTAAAGAACGCGATCGTCAATTCACGCGTCTACACCCCCTCCAGCTTTTATGTCCCGGATCCCGAAAACGAAGGCGAATTCTTGCCGAGATCCGGCACTTATGGCATGACCTTGCCCGGAGTGCCGTGGTACAACCTGGCGGACCCGTCTGCGGTCGGCGACAACGGGGACTTCAGTTTTCTGCTGTTGACCGGCGCGAAGGACGACCCTGAGTACCGGTATAACGTCGGTGTGGTAAACGCTTCCGACCCGTTGACCACAATCACCCTGGCCATTCAACCGATCCAGGGGAACGGCGAGCCGTACCTGAATAATGACGGGATACCGATCGTACGAACTGTCACACTGCCGCCTGCCGCGCATATGCAGTACAACGACGTTTTCAATGGGCTCGGACTTGGGCACACTCCGGATGACACAATTCTCAAGATCGGCTTCGTGCTTTGGACGTCTGGCGGCAATGAGCCGGTCGTCGGTATGACCGTCTACGGGACGATGATCGACAACAAGACCCAGGATCCGACGTCGATCCTGCCAGCGTTTGCATATCCCTACAATGTTGAGTGCCAGTGGCCGTCAACGGACGCCAAAAGCACTCCCAACGGATCCTATCCACGGGTGACTCGGCGACCTATTGAGATTCCGCCTCGGTGACGGGATTACAGCCGCGAATTGACAAGATCGGAGCGGGTGGTATTATCCCGCGGACGCGCGGGGATTCCCGCCCGAAAGGAGAGCAGGATGGCCGACATTGATGACAAACTCACTGACAACGTACCAGGAAAGTGGTATGTGGATTCGAACTGCATCGATTGCGACGTTTGCAGGACAACGGCGCCCAACAATTTCCAGGCCAATGAGGACGAGGGATACTCCTTCGTCAACAAACAGCCCGAGAACGACGAAGAGACTGAGCTAATGGAAGAGGCCATGGAGTCGTGTCCGACCGAGGCCATTGGCGACGACGGCTGATCAACGCCTCTACTGATTTTTGATTGAGTATCCGGCCGGCGTCACAACCGGCCGGTTTTTTCTTTATTTGCTATCATCCGCCGCTGAGGAGGATCCATGCGCGTTCTGTCCGGCGTCCAGCCATCCGGCAACCTGCACATCGGGAACTATTTCGGAGCCATCCGTCAGTTTCTTCGCCTGCAGGATGAGCACGAGTGTTACTACTTCCTGGCTGACCTGCACGCCCTGACCACGGTTCAGGATCCGGAACGGTTTCGGGGTCTGGTCCGTGACCTGGCGACCGGGTTCCTTGCCCTCGGTCTCGACCCGTCGCGCAGCGTGATCTACCGCCAGTCCGATCTTCCCGAAGTCACCGAACTCAGTTGGTACCTGTCGACGGTCACATCCATGGGCCTCCTGCAGCGGTGTCACTCCTTCAAAGACAAGGTGGCGCAGGGAGTGGTGCCGAACCACGGGCTCTTTGCTTATCCGGTGCTGATGGCTGCGGACATTCTCATCGTCAAGAGCGATCTGGTACCCGTTGGCAAGGACCAGAAGCAGCACCTCGAAGTGACCCGAGATGTTGCCGCTTCGTTCCACAGCGTCTATGGCTCGGAGGTGTTCTCCCTGCCGAAACCGTTGATTCTCGATGACGTCGCAGTGGTGCCAGGAGTCGACGGGCGCAAAATGAGCAAATCGTACGAGAACACGATCGACATATTCGGTCCCGAGAAACCGATCCGTAAGAAAATCATGTCGATCGTCACCGACTCGACACCGGTGGAGGAGCCGAAGCCGACCGAGGACAACGCTCTATACGACCTGCTGAAGCTCTTTGCCCCAGACGAGTCGGAGCGCTCCTGGGTCAAGGCCGCTTTTTCTGAAGGAGGGGTCGGCTACGGTGATATGAAGAAGCGGCTCTTCGACTATTACGTGTCGACCTTTGGCGACGCGCGAGCGCGCTACGAAGAACTCAAGGGCGATCCCGCGGAGGTCGAGCGGATTCTCGCAGTGGGCGCCGAAACGGCCCGCGAGACAGCCGCTCCTCTCATGGACCAGGTCCGCGAAGCCGTCGGCATACGCTAGGCCCGGACGTCGAAAGCGAAGCACGTTAAGAGTAAAGAGTGAAGAGTTAAGGCCGGCCGATCCCCGGCGAGACCTTCACAATCCAGGGCTTAACTCTTAACCCTTAACTCTTAACTCTTAACTCAAATCTGAAGAGGGAAGATGGCGCCCTATTTGCTGCCTCTCGACGGCCGGAGCGCTCTCCGCATGGCGTCCTTCGGCGGGACGCGCTGGGTGAAGGCCGCGAACTGCGCGATGCCCTGGTGGAGGAGCACATCGCGGCCGTCGGCCGCCGGCAATTCGAGCTCTCGGGCGCGAACAACCAAATCGGTTGTGTGCTCGGCATAGACCATGTCCACCACCGCTGCGGCACCCGAAATTTCTTTCTCGCGGAACGGATTGGCCTCCCCAACGTCGCGTCCGACCGGAGTCGCGTTGACGAGGATTGCTCCGTCGGGGGCATTTTCGGCCGGCCCACACCAGCCGATCTCCGTCGCCTCCGCAGTCTCTCGGGTCCTCTCGGCTGAACGGCCCCTGAGGATCACGTCGGCTCCGGCGAGATGGAGGCCGACAGCGGCGCCCCGGGCGGCGCCACCGGTCCCCTGAACCACGGCCGTGCGGCCCAGAGGATCGATCCCGAGACTTACGAGCGACCCGACAACTCCATCTGCGTCGGTGTTTTCAGCCATGACCTGTTGCTCTCCCAGGATCAGCGTGTTGGCAGCTCCGGCGCGCATGACCCGTGGTGCATGTCGGTCGGCTGCCGCCGCCGCTTCCTCCTTATAGGGGGTGGTGATCGCCCAGCCCCGGGCCTCGAGACCGATGCGGTCGAACGGCGTCGTTCCCCGTGGGCCGAAGAGCTCGAGGAGCTCGCTGGGGTCGGGAACGCTGATCGGAACCAACAGGTAGGGGAGATCGAGGGCGTGGTAACCGGCGGCATGGAGTGCCGGGCTCAGGCTGCCGCTGACGTCGCTGCCGACAACGCCGTACAGACGTTTCGGCGGGCCGTCGAGATGGCCAATGACCGCCTCAGTCCGGATGGTGGAGAGCTGGCCGGGCGCTGCCGGCGTTTCGTCGCTCCAGGCGGCATAACCGATTGGAGGTCCCAGCAGCGGCGCCAGGTAGCGGCTGGCCAAACCCGGCGCAGCCATGGCAAAGGTCAGCAAGCGGCGTCCACTCACCCGGCCGTTGTTGAACTGTCCGTGGAGCGCGAGGACCGATACAAGATCCTTCAAGCTTTCTGCGGTCGGTACCAGCTTGACCCAACGAGCCGCGCTCGCCAGCATCCGGTCGGCAATTTCCGCGAGCTCGTCGGGGGTGCTGCGGGGATCGTGCCAGGACAGAATTATCTGCTCTGGGGCGAGGCCAAGCTCACGAACGAGCGAGGCGTCTCGCTCGAACTCGAGGTCGAGCAGTGCCGCACCCGCATCGCGGGCTGCTCGGATCACCGCGGCCCGTGCGGTCGTGTCTTCGGGTCCCTCGCCGCCTTCCGCCCGCGACCGCAGGGTCGCGAGCACAGGCAGCGGACACGCGCCGATAGCTGCCGAAACGTCAATCCCGGGGAACCGATCGAGCCGAAGCTCGACAATCGACGCCCCCGCGGGCGGCTTTGCGAGCGCCTCCATCGGGTCGGCCGCCGCCTCCGGGGTCAGTGAGACTATCCAATCCATGACGGAGAGAATAGCAGGGGGGTTAGAGGTCAGACCCGTTTCAGCTGCTGGATCTTCGTGGGCTTCCGTTCCCGTGGCAAGTTAAGAGTAAAGAGTAAAGAGTTAAGGATGATCGCGACCGCTTTCCTCTTTCCTCTTTGCTCTAAACTCTTAACCCTTGACTCCGTTTCGGGTACGAGTACGGGAAAGGGCGTCAACAGAAAACCAGGTTTTTCTCAAAAAAAGATGGCTCCCGGGGGAGGAGCCATGAAGGAGGAGTTTGATAGAGGTCTTTGTATTGAACGCCTTCTGACAGCGCCTGGGTCGGCCTCTTCGACCCTTGTTCTCTGTTGATCTATACGGGGGAATTGAGAAAAAGTTATACCTGCCGCCCGTCCATCCGGATACCGGGTTCACCCACCCACCCATCCACCCGGGTACAGGGTCCAGGGTGCAGGAGGGGGTGGGTGGGCCCTGTGCCCTGAACCCTGTTTCTGGCTACTGCTCCAGTGGTGGCTCGGGGGCGGGAATGCCGGTGAGGTACTGCCCCAGCACCAGCGTGTGAAAATTGTGGGTACCTTCGTAGGTGTAGACCGTCACCAGGTTCTTCAAGTGCCGCGTGATGGGGTACCATCGCCCTGTGAAGATCCCTTGGTCCGTGGTCGCCGGATGGTATCACGCGGCCCTCCTCGCCGCTCTGGTGTGGGTTGCCGCCTGGAGACCGGGTTGGGCGCCGGTCGTGGCCGCGGCCGCGCTCGCGGTCCACGGGCTGGTCGCTCGGACTCGTGCCGCCGACCCCAGGCAAAGCTTGTTGGTTGCGGTTTCAGCGTCCATTTTCCTTTTGCTTCGGGGCGGTTGGGAGTTGGCGCTCGGATGGCTTTTGTTGGCGTTGCTGGTGGCGGCGGTGGCGCGCGCACTGCCGCGTCTCGATGGCAGCCGGCCGGACGCCGCTGACTATCTGGCATTCGGGGGCTGGGGCGTAGTATTCGCCCTCGCTCCGCGTTTGATGAGCTTCGAAAACGGTGGATGGTTGGCGCCGGCGCTGCTGGTTCTTGCCGCACAGCGGATTGCGCGGACCCCCGCCGGTCGATCATCACAGACGCAGCCTGGACCGCCGCGTCGAGAGATCCGGGGGACGTTGAGCCTGAATCGGGTCGTCGTAATGGGCGCCGATGAACTCCCGCGGTCGGTGCCCATCAATCTTGATTTGCGGGCGGGCGACTCGCTTGCGATTCTCTGTGACTCGCCTGAGGATGCCGCCGATCTGGCGGATATGCTCACCGCCCGGCGGGCGCCTCGTGCGGGGGAGATCATGGTTGACGGTGTCCCGCTGGAAGCCCGCGATTCGCTGACAGCTGTTGTGGCGCCCGGCGAGGAGTTTATACCAGGGGATCTGGTGGCCAACCTCTCGGCTCTTGCCGACCAACCACTGGAGCGTGGTGCGGTTGCCGCCATTCGGGAGGCGTGCTCACTCAACGAGGTTGCCGACGCGCTCGGTGATCGATCACTCGAGAGAGATGGGAGCCCGCTGACCCCGTATCACAGGCTATTGGTGTTGGTGGCGAGGGTGATCCCCTCGTCCTATCACCTCATGGTCGTGGTCGATCCGATGCCGTGGGTCAACGCGGTCCGTGGAGAGCTGTGGCGATCCGCCGTCGTGCGGGCGTCGGTGGGCCGAACCGCCATATGGGTGACGCCGGATCGCAACCTCGCCGCGCGCGCCAACCAGGTCGTCGAGTATCGGCAGGGGGCGTTGCGGTCCATCGCAGAGTAACCAGTCCCACCCACCCACCCGGATTCCAGATCCCAGATCCCAGATTCCAGATCCCTCCACCCACCCGAGGATACCAACGGGCCGCATCCGGCATCCGGTATCCGGTATCCGGTATCTGGTATCTGGCCGTGCGGGGGCGCGGTACACTGTGCAGGCGGAGGTGATAATGGGAAGCTACCAGGGCGGATCAGCGCCCGCGATGGCGCGGCAAGTCTGTGACGGTTTTTCGCTTCTATCCCAGGTGTCCCTCAAGCGTCTGAGCCTCGAACAGATGACGACTCTCGAGTTCGAGCTCGATAAACGCGTCCGCGAGACTCGCTCGGAGGCGGTGGATCTCAACGATCAACAGGCCCTTCAGGCCCGCAACCGGAGACTCTCCCGCATCGAGGGCGCGTTGCGGGTATTGCGGCACACGATCCAACTGCGCCGTGCCGGACGGATTTGATCCGGGCCAATCGGTGACGATCTGCTCCGACGCCTGGGAGTCGCTGCGAGGCGACCCGCTTCCCTGGCTGCTCGACCCGCATCGGCCGAATCTCCATTGGCGGGTGTTGTTGGAGCTGGTGCGGAGACCACCGGGGAGCCCGGCTGTGGTCCGCGCCCGCGGAGGTTCTGATGCTGTCGAGCCGGTAGCCTCGCTGATCTCAGACCTTTATCCCGACGGGAGCTGGGCGAGTGATGTGCCGCTGTGGCGGCCTTATTCGGGTCCGGGTTGGCGGTTTCTGGCTGCGGTCCAATGGGGCGCCAATCCTGCCGACCCCCGACTACAAGCGGCAGCGGAGGCACTCCTCGAAACGGCTCCGGGCGAGGGCGGTTTTGCCCGTCAGGACGGGAGGCAAGCTGTGCCGTGGTTGACGGCTCGGGTGCTGCACGGACTCGCCGAGTTGGGTTGGTGCCGGCACCCCCGTTTTCAGGAGGGACTGGCATGGCTCGAAGATGGCGACGCAAATCACCCCAAGGGTGGGTGGCGGCCGGCTGGTCGTCATTCGGTGGCGGGGGAGTGCGGAGTGACCGCGGTCGCTCTCCTCGGCGCCCTTACTGCGTGTGTCGATCGACCGCGGCAGGTACTGCGAGGACGTGCGGTCGAGTCTCTCGGGAGGATCACTGCTACCGCAGGGACGGTACCAACCCGCTGTGGTCATCCCTGTCTGGGTAGAACGGATGAGGCGGAGCTTCTGTGGACGCTCGCCCGGGCCGGGGCGCCTCTGGAACCAGGTATGGTCAGGGCTCTGAAGCGAGTTCAACAACGGCAGATGGAAGGCGGTAGATGGCGGCGAGACATTCCTGTGCCAAAGTCGCTACCGGTTCCCATTGACGGCGCGCGCAACGGCCCTTCGCGGTGGGTGACGCTCAAGTGTGTCGTCGCGTTGATGGCCTACGCCGTTGAAGCGCAACTTCCACGAATGTACCCGCAGAAACCAGTACCGCCCACCCACCCAGTGATCAGTAATCAGTGATCAGTTCGAGAGCCCGAGGGGTTGGGTGGGTGGAACTGATTACTGGTTACTGATGACTGATTACTTGTCTCTGCTTGGTGTCCCGCTGCCGTTATCGGGGGTGATCGAGATGCGGAGAATCGCTCCAACCAGGAGAGCGCCACCGACCCACTGCCAGGGCCCGAGCACGGAATCGTTGACCAGGTAGTCGAGCAGGACCGCGGAAAGCGGGAGGCAGAGCTCGCAGATTGTGGCGACGCTCGCTCGAACCCGGGTGAGGCCGTAATAGTAGAGAAAGATGGCGCCGGACCCGGTCGTCAGGGAGATAATGAGGATCATGACCCAGTTGCCCTGGGTAACAGTGGCAAGTGGGAGGCCGATTCCTCTGATCCCGAGGTAGAGGAGGGTCATCGCAGAGGTCATCCCGTAGCGGGCGAAGGTGGCGTCCTTGAAGTCGAGGGAGCCCAGGAGCATCTTGCCGAGAACTGTCGCAGCGCCGAAGGCGGCGGCCGCAAGAATTGCGAGCAAAGCGGCCTTGAGCGCAATGCCGTCGGCGGCCGTGTTCGGGGCCGAGAGCCCGAAGGTGAGGAGATAGGCTCCTCCCAGCGCCACCACTGCGGCAGCCAGGAAGCGGGCGGATACCCTCTCGCCGAGCAGGATGGCCGCCAGCGCGAGGGCGAAGATCGGCTGCAGTTTCTGCAACAGCACAACGACGCTGAGCTGGTTGAAGTTGACGAGAAAGAGAGCCTTGACGATGGCCAGCGTGCCGAGCATGCCGCCGGTGAAAGCGACCAGAGCGAGAGCGAGCCAGCCACGAGCCGGCATCGCGCGGAGGCGACGATAGCTGCGCCACAAGAAGGGCTGCATGAGTGCAAAGGGAATCGCGTGCAACAAGAAGACCACGAAGGGGACCTGGAGGTTGGCGAGTCGGGGTGTGAGGACGACTCCGTCGAGGCCCCACAGCGCGGCCGACAAGCAGATGAGTGCGGCCCCGATGGTGGAAGCGCGGTTTTTCATGATTGTGGTGCGGGCGTCTCGCCCGCACGGAGACGGATTTTCGAATTCGGAATTCGGAATTCGGAATTCGGAATTCTACCCACCCACCGCGGGGCCCATAGGACCGCTCGAAAGGATGGTGTAGCTGTCGATCTCTCGTCGAGCGCGCGGTTCGCGAGCACGGGCAAGGATAAATGGATGGTAATGAGGGAGATCAGAGCTCGACTCCCATGGGTTTCCGCAGAACCAGAGCTACGACCATTGTGAGGACGAAGAACACCACCATCCACGCGAAGGCCCACTCGAAGTCCCAGCCAAGGATTCCCACCGAGCCTTCGGCATAGCCGAGGGTCATGGAGTGAACTGCACCACCCTCATCAAGCGGTTGTTCGGATGGCCACTCGAGCTGGCCGATAAAACTGTCTGACGGCCTCTCCGGCGACAGCCGGACCAATTCCTCGGTCGCCCGAATGCTCTTCGAGAACTTGGTGCCATCGACGTCGATGGCGAGTTCCCAGTCGCCCCAGTCGTCGACTCCGAGGCGCCACGTGATCTGATGGAGTGAGGGAACCCATACCGGTTCCATCGCCTCGTGAAGCCCGGGAGGCACTTCGAGCGAGAACTCTGGCCGCCGGCCCGCCTCCACCGAATCGGGTGTGAGCTGGACGGTGAGCAGGACCTCCTCACCGGGACGCAATCCGCGGAAGCCGTAGAACTGGTGGAGCTGGACCATCACCAGCACCAGCGGCGGCAAGATGAAAATCATCGGTTTGAGAGCCAGCGC
>Ga0316194_10001602_pt1 | contig 15616 bp, 12 predicted proteins | sample CroRivsedime1_MG_FD_204936 | JGI IMG/M metagenome (GOLD analysis project Ga0316194, IMG submission 204936) | Coastal sediment microbial communities from Maine, United States - Cross River sediment 1 | ecosystem: Environmental > Aquatic > Marine > Coastal > Sediment | place: USA: Maine...
GGTCGGGACCTTGCGCGGTGGCGGCGACTGCGTGGTTCTGGCCCCTGCACTGGATGCATGGCCTGCATTCGCCGATCCTGACAAGACCCGGTTTGCCTGCTACCCGCGCAGCCTGAGGGACATGCGCGGTCTGTTCCTCGAACGTCTGGTTCGACTTTGGCGGCCCGATGTGGCGGTCTGCCCCGTCAACCCGGATGATTCGCAGCTGGCGCTGCGTGTGGCCGGTCCGCCTGCCAGCGAATTCCACCTGACCGCAGAACAGCAGGACGCCGTTGCCGCGATCGAGCGCGTGGCGCACGGGCATGCGCGTCGCCCCCTGGTGCTGACAGCCGATCGGGGGCGCGGCAAGTCGACGGTGCTCGGCGTCGCCGCCGCCAGGCTGCTCCAGGGCGGATTGGCGCGGGTGACGGTGGTGGCGCCGGGGCGCGCGGCCGTTGCCACCCTGTTTCGGCATGCCCTGGCTGCGCTTGGCCGCGATGGGCATGCTGTCGCGGACATCGAGATCGGCGGCGGTATCCTCTGTTTCAGGCTGCCGTCCGAGTGCATGACAACGGCCGCAAAGGGGCTCGGCCTGGTCCTTGTCGACGAGGCGGCGGCGATTCCGGTGGCGGTTTTGAACCGATTGCTGGCGCAGAGCAACCGCCTGGTTTTCTCCTCCACCGTGCACGGATACGAGGGCAGTGGGCGTGGCTTCGATCTGCGTTTCAGGTCACTGCTGCAACAGGCCATGCCGCAGTGGCATGGCCTGCACCTGTCGGCGCCGGTGCGTTGGCCTGAGGGTGACCCCCTGGAGGCCCTGCTGAATGCCTCATTCCTGCTGGATGCCGGGCTGAACGACATCGATACGGATCAGCCGCCGGTGGTCGAGCGGATTGCGCCGTCAACGCTGGTCACGGATGAGAGGCTGCTGCGCTCCACCTTCGGGCTATTGATCAATGCCCACTACCAGACCCGCCCGTCCGATCTGCGTCAGTTGCTGGACAATCCGGATGTGCATCTCTGGCTGGCGCGCGCCGGTGGGACGGTGGTCGGCGTTTTGCTGGCCTCAGCGGAGGGGGGCTTCGACCAGGCCATGGCATTGCGGGTGCTATCGGGTGAACGTCGTCCACGCGGACATCTGTTGCCTCAGTCGCTGGCGGTGCATGCCGGGCTCGATCCGGCATTACGGCTTTCGACCTTGCGGGTCCAGCGTATCGCCGTGCATCCCCAGCTCCGGCGTCGCGGCATCGGTCAGCGGCTTTTGGAGGCGCTTGCGGGCTGGGCAACCGACAGACAGTTCGACCTGCTGGGTTGCGCCTATGGCGTCGACCTGCCCTTGTTGGCGTTCTGGCAGGTGGCGGGCTTCGTTCCGGTGCGTCTGGGGGTCCGGGTTGATCCGGCCAGTGCGGCGCATTCATTGTTCATGCTGCGTGGCCTGAGCCAGGCCGGCCGGGATCTGGCATTGCTGGGGCAGCGGGATTTTCACGCCGCCCTGCCATGGTCGCTTGCGGCCAGCCTGAAGGATCTGGACAGTCGACTGGCGGTGGTTCTGCTCAACGGCCGCGATTGCGCCGATCTTGCCCCGTCACCGGCCGACCGACGTGCCCTCGAGCGCATTGCTTCCGGCACGCGGCAGCCGGCGACTGCGGAGGCCGCGGTGTGGAAGTCACTGGTGGCAAAGGCTGCTGCCGGTGAATCGCCGGAGCGTCTGGCCGCGCTGATTGCCTGGAGCGTGCAGGGCCGGTCGCTCGAGGAGGTCTGTCGCACTTTCTCGGTCGCCGGGCGCAAGGCCCTGGAGATACAGCTGCAGGACTTGTTGTCTGATGGATGAATTTTCCGCATGTCCGCGCAGGTTGACGGCGCCAGATGCGCAACCTACATTCGGCCAGACCGAGTATCCGTGGGAGAGAACACTATGTTGACTGCTGGAGACCAGGCGCCCGAGTTCCATCTGCCCGATGCGGACATGAGCATGACGGATTCTGCCAGTCTTTCTGGTAAACCCTATGTCATTTACTTCTACCCCAAAGACGATACCCCCGGGTGCACCATGGAGGGCATCGAGTTCACGGACCTTATGGAGGAATTCATGCAGGTGGGTGCCGCCGTCATCGGGGTCAGCAAAGACACCTGCGTCAGCCACGCCCAGTTTCGTGACAAGTACGGTCTGAGTGTCGGGCTTTTGGCCGATGTCGAGGGCCAGCTATGCGATGCCTACGGCGTGTGGCAGGAAAAAGAGAAACACGGCGAGAAAAAAATGGGAATCGTACGCTCAACCTTCATCGTTGATAGCGGTGGCGTGATCCGCCATGCGATGTACGACGTGAAACCCAAGGGACACGCCGAGCAGGTACTGGAGCTGGTGCGCGCGCTCTGACGCGGGCGCTGTTCGACAGCCGAAAACCGGGCCCGGCCGGAGTCTCGGGCTGGCCCTCACTCCAGCAGAGTCTTCATGCCTTTGATGACGATATCGGTGTAGCTGACGATACCGATCACCTCACGGTTTTCGACCACCGCGGTTCGTACAAGGTGGTGACGTTCGAACAGTCGCGCGCAGTAACGGATGTCCATGGCCGGATCGACGCCGATGATCGGTTTTTCCATGATCTCGTAGATGTTTACGCGGTCAGGTGCGCGGTTTCTCGCCAGGACCTCGGTCGCGATGTCTTCCAGTTCCACGATGCCGTACTCGTCGTCTTCATTGCGGGGGCGCACCACCAGGGCCTTGGTTTCGATGTGTTTCATATCGCGCAATGCATCGGCCACCGTCGCGAGGCCGTCGACGATGTCGAATTCGACCTTCATGACATCCCTTACGCGAACCAGTTCGGGGTTGCTCATATCTCTTCCTCTACCATTTCCTGAAGTTTGGCTACTTGGCCGGTGACACCGACGGCATCCTCGACGTCGAGCTGGATTGCGATACCGGAGCCCGGTTTGGACTCGAAATCCCCGGCTTCCTCTATCTTTTCCAATATATTCCGCGCCATATGCTCCTCGACCAGGAACAGGATCATGTCCCTCTGCGTATCGAGCGAAAGACCAAAAAAGGTCTTGGCCTCGTTGAGGCCCTCGCCACGGGCATTGTTGATCACGGTTGCTCCGGTCGCACCGGCACCACGTGCGGCCTTGAGTACGGCATCTGTCTTGTCGTCATCGACGAATGCAATCAAAATTTTGAAGTGCATTGATAGAACTCCTCAGTAAGTTCGGTTGGCACGTTTTGCACGCCATTCTGAAAGCTGTGCATAGGCCATGACGCTCATGATCGGGAACAGGCTAGCAAAGGCGATGAGGCCAAAGCCATCGAGCAGCGTGCTGCGGCCTGGCACGGTACTGGCAAGCCCAAGACCCAATGCGGCGACCAGGGGCACGGTCACCGTGGAGGTGGTGACGCCTCCGGAGTCATAGGCCAGCGCGATGATAAGTTTGGGGGCAAAAAAGGTCTGGATGACGACCACTACATAGCCGGCGATTATGTACCAGTGCAAGGGAGTGCCGGTTACGATTCGGTAGGTGCCCAGTGCGATACCAATCGCAACACCCAGTGCCACCGCGACCCGCAGCCCCATGACTCCGATACTCCCGGCAGAAACCTGGTTGGCCTTGATGGCCACCGCCAGCAGCGACGGCTCGGCTATGGTGGTCGAAAAACCGATGGCAAAGGCGAACAGGTAGACCCAGTAGTAGTCCCGCCAGTTCAATGCCGTTACCTGCTCCGCAGCGTGTGAGACACTGGCAATGAACGCGGGGTCGGTCAGCTGTGCCGCCATCAGCTTACCCAGTGGGAACAACGCCAGTTCCAGCCCCTCCAGGAAGAATGCCAACCCGATCAGGACGTAGAGGAAACCGGCCAGTACGCGGCCGAAATGCGGTATCGGCTTGCGCAGAACGAACAGCTGAAAACCGAAAATGATGGCCGCAATAGGCAGCACATCGGCGATCGTGCCGATCAGGGTGTGCCAGAGCTCGATCAGGGTATCGACGGACATCAGATCAGCATCCCGTAGCCCATCACGAAGATCATGGGAGTCAGCGAGGCGAAGGCGATCAGGCCGAAGCCATCCACCATGGGGTTGCGCCCTTTGATCGACGATGCGAGACCGACGCCCAGGGCGGTCACCAGGGGTACCGTGATGGTCGAGGTGGTGACGCCGCCTGAATCGTATGCAATGCCGATGATCTCGGGCGGTGCGAAGGCGGTCATGATGATGACGCCAATGTAGCCGGCGATGATCAGATAGTGGATCGGCCAGCCGCGGATGATGCGCAGCACCCCGACCAGGATGGCGAAACCGACCGATACGGCGACCGTCAGTCGGAGCCCATCCGCGTAACTCTCCATGGCCTCAGGGGTGTTTTCAATGATGTTGCCGGCGGCTGCGATCTCGGCTGCCTCTTCGGCGACGGCGATCAGTGCCGGTTCTGCCACGGTGGTGCCGAAGCCCAGTGCCGCCGCGAACAGCAAGAGCCAGGTCAGCGAGCCTTTGCGCGCAAAGGCATGTGCCATGCTTTCGCCGATCGGGAACAGGCCCATTTCAAGGCCCTTTACGAACAACGCCAGGCCGATTACCACGAACAGAGTACCGAGCAACAGTTCACCCAGATTGGGTATCGGTTGCTGCAGGACCACGAGCTGGAAGAAACCGATCACGACCACGATTGGCATAAGGTCGCGCGCACTTGACAGCAGGGGGGCCAAAAGTCGTTTCAGTTTATCCACTTAGGGCACTTTGCCAAATCCTTGGAGGGGCCGCCAGTTGCATTTATAAATTTATTGCCTTGGTTCCGTGCACCCTTGCTCAGTTTCCCGGCAATGAGCAGGCAAACAGCATCTCCATCTTGCGCCAGTCGCGATCGGACTCTGCTGAAATGGTTATCCGCGTGCCCTCATAAGGATGCAGGAACCCAAGCCGCTGCGACATCAGCAGGAGACGCCGGATGCCGTAATGCTCCCGGAAAAAGCGGTTATGCCGGCCATTGCCGTGCGTCGTGTCGCCGATCAGGTGGTGCGAAATGTGTTTGAAATGTTTGCGGATCTGTTGACGTCGACCGGTTTCGGGCACGATGCGCACCAGCGAATAACGGCTGCTCGGATAGCGGTCGACGGCGAATGGCAGTTCGACCGCCGCCAGCCGCCGATAACGGGTGAGGGCCGCCTGCGTTGCGCCGCCGCCTTCCTCGTCCGCCACCGGATGGTCAATTGTTCCTGATTCGTCAACCCAGCCACGTGCGACCGCCAGGTAGGCCTTATCGACCCTGCGCGATTCGAACTGCCCGGCCAGCTGCCGGGCCGCGTCCGCCGAGAGGCCGAAAATCAGCACCCCGGAAGTGGCGCGGTCGATTCTGTGCACCGGGTAGACCCGCTGGCCGAGCTGATCGCGCAGGGTCTGCACGGCGAAGACCTGGTCACGTGATATCGGGCTGCGGTGGACCAGCAATCCGGAGGGTTTGTCGATCGCAACATAGTGTGCGTCCCGGTAGAGGATTTTGAGCGGCATTTTTTGTATTCGCGCGCGGCGGGGCGTTGCCTCCAGATGTTATTGGCTCGCCCGTTATTGTACCGCCGGCAGAAATCGACCGGCGGCTGTGCCTGTCAGGTAGCAATAGGGCTTCCGCCGGCCCGTGAGGGGGATTCTATTCACGGCGATCAGGCGCTAAGGTGCGTGCATGTCGTTACGCCTGCGTATCCTGCTGTTTCTGTTTGTATTTGGACTGGTGCCTTTGCTCCTGGCAGTCGTTATCAACCTGCCTCTTGTGCTGGAGCGGGTCGATCTGTTCTATCGCCATGCCTTTCTACAGAACCTGCGTGCGGACTTCAGTGACCTCGATCAGCACCTGGCCAGCCGCGATGCCAGCGTGCGTCTGCTCGCCAAGCTTCCCGAACCGGGTGCCCTGGTCGGTGACGATGGTGAAGAGGATCAGGCCGAGATGGATCTGGCGCGCGCCCGTTATACCCAGTGGATCAACCGCATACTTGGCGAGGAGCGGGATATCACCGAGATCCTGTTTCTGGACGAGGCCGGTGTGGAGCGCTTCTGGCTGGAACGTGACGGCGGCGGGAAATGGCAACCGACCACGCGCCGTCTGCGCGGGGTGCCACCGGACCAGGTCGCCCTGCTTTTGTCCGGGCGTGTGAGTAATGTGGTGCTGAGCCCGCTTCGCATCGATCTCTCGGCCGATGATCCGGCCAGGGTGTTCACTTTGCAGCTGCTCAGCCCGATTGCCTCGGGTGTGCCAGGCGACGCGCCGATCGGCCTGGTTGCCATTACGCTGGATATCGCGGGTCTGGTCCGCCGTGACAACAAAACGCTGTGGGTGTACGACGACGGCAACTATCTGCACCTGCCAGACGTGCCGGGGCGTGAGGGCAAGGCCTTCGAAGATTTTCCCGGGCTTGCAAAGGATTTTCAGGCCAATCGCATCGTGCTTTGGGAACGGGGCGATGATCGCGCGATCTGGGTGCCGATGTTCCGCACGGTCGAGGGGCGCACGCTGTGGGTCGGAAGGTCGGTAGATGACGGGCCCCTGCAGGCGTTTCGCACCGAGATCATCCTTCGGGTTCTGCTTATCGTACTTGGTCTGATCGTGTTTCAGTTCATCGTGGCGCGATGGATTACCCGGCGTGCCGAACGCATCGGTCGCAAGTTGACCGAGGGGGTGCAGCAGACCCTGGAGTCAGACCAGCCGGTTGTATTCGACTGGTCGGGTTCACCCGAGTTGCGTCAGTTGGCCGATGACCTGACCCGCCTGTCGCGCACCCATGCCAGCCAGACCCGCAATCTGCGTGCCCATGCGCGAGAACTGGAGGCCACCAACCGTTACAAGTCCGAATTTCTGGCGAATGTCAGTCACGAGCTGCGCACCCCACTCAATTCGATCCTGCTGTTGTCCAAACTGCTGGCGTCCAGGGACAGCGAACTCGACGAGGAATCGCGTGAGCAGGCCGAGGTCATCCACAAGGCGGGCTGCGACCTCAAGGCACTGATCGACAATATCCTCGATCTGTCGCGCATCGAATCCGGGCGACTCGAACTGCATCTGGAATCAGTCCCGCTGGCCGAGTTGCTGGAAGATCTGCGCCTTTTGCTGAAGCCACAGTTTGACGCCAAGGGCCTGCGGCTCGAGCTGCAGTTCGAGCCGGGCGTGCCGGAGCAGATAGAGACCGACGTCGACAAGGTTCGCCAGGTGTTGAAGAACTTTCTCGCCAACGCGGTCAAGTTTGCCGACCATGGCGAGGTGACTCTCGGTGTCGCACCAGCGACGTCGCCCTATGCCGTGACCCTGTCTGTGAGGGACCAGGGGATTGGCATACCGCCTGCGAAGCAGGAGGCGATTTTCGAGGCGTTCCAGCAGGCGGATGGCTCAACAAGCAGGCGCTATGGTGGCACCGGCCTTGGCCTGACCATCAGCCGCCAGCTCGCCGAGTTGCTCGGGGGTGAGATTCGTCTGGTGAGTCAGGTCGGCAGGGGCGCGGAATTTTCGCTTCTGCTGCCGGCGGTATGCAGCCAGGACGGTGTCGGGGCCCGGGCATCTTCAACGACATCGCTGCCGGCTCCCGATGAAGAGCCCGAACTGGCACCGAACAGCCTGCAAGGCCTGCACGTCCTGCTGATGGAGCCCGATGTGCGCAGCCAGCTTCACCTGAGTGGGATGCTGCGCGGTTGGGGTATGTCTCTGCACCTGGCCGATGATCTCGACGAGGCAACAGAGTCGCTGGATGAGCTCGAGCGCGTTGATTTCCTCATGATCGACGCCCTCATGCCCGACGATGGTGCCTGTGTTACGATTCGTAAAATGCGCGAGCACCTGGGCGACTCCACGGTCGTGATTGGAATTATTCCCTCCGACCGGGTTGACGCCGCTGAGACCTGCCTGGGGCAGGGAACGGATGATTTCGTCACCATGCCCTGCGACGCGCACGAGCTGTCAGAGGTGCTGATAAGGCACCTGCCTACGGATGCCGAATAGAGTTTTGATGAAGCGTTATTCCGGATTCAAGCTGCTCGCGGTAGATGACAACGAACATAATCTGTTCACGTTGCGCGCGCTGGTGCAGGAGCATATGGATGTCGAGATTCTCGAGGCCCGGGGCGGTGCTGAGGCGCTCGAGATAGCCCAGGCGCAACCGGATATCGATCTGATCATCCTCGACGTGCAGATGCCCGAGGTCGATGGTTTCGAGACCGCGCAGATGCTCAAGCTGCGAAAGAAGACCCGCGATATCCCGATCATCTTTCTGACTGCCGCATTCAAGACCGAAGAATTCCAGCGCAAGGGCTACGACGTCGGCGCGGTCGATTATCTGCTCAAGCCGATCGACGACAACCAGTTTCTCAACAAGATCAGCACTTATTTCCGTCTGATCGAAAAAGAGCGCCAGCTCAATCAGATTCTGGAAGAAAAGGTGGCGCAGCGCACCGCTGAGCTGGATCAGGCCAAGCAATATCTCGAGAACATCCTCAGCCACATGGGTGAGGCACTATTGCTGCTGTCGCCAGAGGGCGTGATCCGTGAGGTCAATCCGGCGGCCTGCGAGATGCTCGGCTATCCTCGGGCAGAACTGATCGGCATGTCGATCGGTGATGTGTTCGAGGAGGAAGGTGTGGCGCAGGCCGGTGCCTTCATGGGCACATGGCTCGAGGCATTGATCCGTACCGGAGCACTGCGCGATATCGATGCGGCTTTTATTTCCAAGAGCGGCGAACGATTACCCATCCTGTTTTCCCGTACCGCGCTGTTGAACGCCGGGGGCGAAATAGGCGATATCATCTGTATCGCGAAGAACATGCGTGGTTATCGCAAGGTATCCGAGCTGGCAGATGCATCCAATGAAGCCGGCTGAAGCTGTTAGGAGCAAGTAATGACGGAGCCCGTTGAACCGCAGCCACCTGCGGATGAAGATCCGACCATGACAGCGAATGCGCTCAAGGCGATGGCGCATCCTCTGCGCTGGAAGATCCTGTGCACGCTCGGCGACCGCGAACTGTCGGTGGGCGAGATCGTCGAACAGACCGGTACCTCGCAGAGCAACATCTCGCAGCATCTGGAACAGTTGCGCAACAAGAACATCGTGACCTCGCGCAAGGAGGCCAATCGGATCTATTACCGGATCCGAAACGGCAAACTGCTGGAACTGGTGGGTACGATGCGCAGTGTGCTTTGCCCGGCGAATCTCGACGATCGTTATCCCGGCAGCTGAGCTGCGCAGGAACGGGCTGCGATCTTATCGCGGGCTTCCATGTCATTAGTCTCCGAGTATGAATCCCGCCTGGTGGCGGAGGGGCTGACCTCCGATCCCGACCAGCTGCGCGTGCTCGAGTCGCTGCAGCGACTGACCGATGAATTGGCGCAGCCCGGGCCGCAAGGCCTGAAACGTTTCTTCCAGCCTGCTCCGCGGGCGATCAAGGGGTTGTATATCTGGGGCGGTGTCGGGCGCGGCAAGACCTGGTTGATGGACCTTTTCTACGACCAGCTGTCCGGAATCTCGAAGACAAGATTTCACTTTCACCGTTTTATGCAGCTGATCCACAACGAGCTGGCCTCCATCAAGGGTAAGGCCAATCCCCTGGAGATCGTTGCCTCGCGCATGGCGCGTAACTGGCGCCTGCTGTGTCTGGACGAATTCCATGTGGTGGACATAGGCGACGCGATGATCCTTGCCGGTCTGCTGCGCAGTCTGTTCGAGCAGGGGATCGTGCTGGTGACCACCTCGAACGTCCCGCCCGATAGTCTTTACCGTGACGGTATCCAGCGTGCGAGTTTTCTGCCGGCGATCGACCTTCTGAATACCCGCACCGAGGTACTGGAACTGGGTGGTGACCGCGATTACCGCAAGATGATCCTCGAGCAGGCGCAGGTCTACCATACCCCGCTGGGTGCCGAGACCGATGCGAGCCTGCTCAAGGAGTTTCGGCGTCTGGCCAACACCGAGCTGGAAGGTCCCGGTGATCTGTTGGTCAACGGTCGGCACATGCCCTACCGGTATGCTGCCGAAGACATGGTCTGGTTCGACTTTGAGGCCCTGTGCGGCCCGCCACGCAGCAAGAACGACTATATCGAACTGGCGCGCTGCCATCAGACCGTGTTTATGTCGGATATACCCATCATGGGGGGTTCGCGCGACGACCGTACCCGCCGTTTCATCTTCCTGGTCGATGAATTTTACGATCGTCGCGTCAAGCTGGTTTTGAGTGCGGAGGCGCCCGCCCAGCGGTTGTATATCGGTGAGCGCCTGGCATTCGAGTTTCAGCGCACGGTCAGTCGTCTCACCGAGATGCAGACCCCTGCCTTCCTCGGTCGGCCGCACCTGGGCTAATTTACTAAACTTATTCAGGGGCTTAGCGCGCGTTTACCGGCGGATTTAATCGACCCTGGTGACTTGAATTTCTCATAACAACAATCTATTTTAGCAAAAGTTAATATTATATCCGGGATGTGTGTGATGATCGCAGCCGCGCGTTGGTTTATCGCTGGAACCCTCTCTGTCTGGATGCTGGGCCTGACCCCGGTCTCGGCCGAAGGGCTGGATACCGTGCCGGTGGCGCGCGCGGATCTGCCGCGGGTCTATCGGCTCGACGGTGTGGCCGAGGCGGTCAATCGCGGCACCGTCTCCGGGCAGACCTCCGGTCGCGTGATCGCCGTGAATTTCGATGTCGATGACTATGTGAGCCAGGGCGATGTGATCGTTCTCATCGAGGATACCGAGCACCAGTCGCGTGTCGATCAGGCGCTGGCCAATCGCCAGGCGGCGAGCGCCAGGCGCCAGGATGCCGAGAGCGATTTCAAACGCGTCCAGGGCGTGTTCGCCAAGCAGGCAGTCTCCAAGGCCGAAATGGACAAGGCCACAACGGCGCTCAAGCAGGCCCGCGCGGGCGAACAGGAAGCCGAGGCTGCATACGAGCAGGCCCTGCAGCAGCTCGAGTACACCCGGGTCAAGGCGCCCTATAACGGCATCGTGACCGAGCGTCTGGTCGAGGTTGGTGAATCCGTGCAACCCGGTCAGCCCTTGGTTTCCGGGCTGTCGCTGGACAGCATGCGCATCAGCGTCGATGTGCCGCAGATTCTGGTCGAGTCGATCCGCAAGGAGCGCAAGGCCCAGGTGAGAATCGGCGCCAACTGGGTCGCAGCCGAGGAACTCACCGTTTTCCCGGTTGCGGATCCGCTCTCGATCACATTCAAGGTCCGTCTGCAGCTGCCCGACGGGATCGAGGGCGTGTATCCCGGGATGTATACGAAGGTCGGCTTTGTCGCCGGCTCGCTGCCCAGCCTGGTGGTGCCGCTGTCCGCGGTGGTGTTGCGATCCGAAGTGGTTGCCGTGTATGTGGTCGATGGCGAGGGCCGGGTGCATTTCAGGCACATCCGGCTCGGTTCGCCGGCAGGACAGGCACATGTCAGCGTTCTGTCCGGGCTGGATGAAGGCGAACTGGTGGCGACCAACCCGGTGGACGCAGGGATCCTGCTGAAATCGCAACGAACGGCAAAGGTGCGCGATGAATAAGCTCGGCTTTTCCGGGTCCATCGCCGCCCGCTTTCAGTCCACCCAGATAACACCGCTGCTGGCCCTGGTCGGCCTGCTGCTTGGCGTATTCGCGGTGCTGGTCACGCCGCGCGAGGAAGAGCCGCAGATCAACGTCACCTTCGCCAATGTGTTCATTCCGTTTCCGGGTGCGTCGGCACGCGAGGTGGAGAGCCTGGTCGCGTCGCCGGCTGAACAGGTGCTGGATGAGATCGACGGTATCGAGCATGTGTACTCGACCTCGATGCCGGGGATGGCGGTGCTGACCGTGCAGTATCTGGTCGGCGAGGACCGTACCGACGCGATCGTGCGCCTGTTCAGCAAGATCAATTCGAAGCAGGATTGGCTACCGCCGGGGGTGGGGGTCGGCCAGCCCATCGTCAAGCCCAAGGGCATTGATGATGTCCCGATCGTCACCGTTACCCTGTGGTCCGAGGACGAGTCGCAGGGGGCCTTCGAACTGGGCCAGGTGGCGCATGCGATCGAGTCTGAACTCAAACGCGTGCCCGGGACCCGCGACATTTACACCATCGGTGCCACCGAGCACGTGGTCGCAGTGGACCTGGACCCGCAGGCACTGGCGTCACACGGGCTCGATCCGCGTGATCTGCGCCTTGCCTTGAAGTCGGCCAATGTGACACGCGACAACATCCGCGTTCTGGCAGACGACAGCGAGCTGCTGGTACAGGCTGGCGTCTTCCTCAGTCATGCCGATGAGATCGATGATCTGGTCGTCGGTGTGCATGACAACAAGCCGGTTTTCCTGCGCGATGTCGCCACCGTTCGCCCGGGTGCAGATATCCCCTCGACCTACGTCTGGACCGGGGCCGGGCCGGCAAGCGCGGACGCGAAACTTCGGGACGCCGTCGAAAGGCCTGCGGTCACGCTCGCGATTGCCAAGAAGCCTGGTACCAATGCAGTCGAGATAGCCCAGCGGGTGATCGATCGCTTCAATCAGCTGGAAGGGATCTACATTCCCGATGGTATTGAGGTCCAGGTGACGCGCAACTACGGCGCCACGGCCGATACCAAGGCGAAAAAGCTGATCACCAAACTGGTGTTCGCCACCGCCTCGGTCGTGTTGCTGGTCCTGTTCGCCCTGGGCTGGCGCGAGGCGATCATCGTCGGTTCTGCGGTGGTGGTAACCCTGGCGGCCACCCTGTTTGCATCCTGGGCCTGGGGCTTCACGCTCAACAGGGTGTCGCTGTTTGCGCTGATCTTTTCGATCGGCATCCTGGTGGATGATGCGATTGTCGTGGTGGAGAATATCCATCGCCATCTGGCGCTGGGTGCCAAACGCCTGCATGACGCCATTCCGGCCGCGGTCGACGAGGTGGGCGGGCCGACGATTCTGGCGACCTTTACGGTGATTGCAGCGCTGTTGCCGATGGCCTTTGTCAGCGGCCTGATGGGGCCCTACATGAGCCCCATTCCGATCAACGCCTCGCTGGGCATGCTGATCTCTCTGGTCGTCGCCTTCGTATTCACGCCCTGGATGAGCCACCGCATGCTGGCCCGCGTGGCGCACAAGTTTGCCGAGCACGGCGAAGAGCATGAAAACAGCGCGGGCCTGGAACGTTTCTTCAACCGTGTGATGTCGCCGTTCCTGCTGGGCCGCAGCGGCCACCGCAATCGTTGGTTCCTGCTCGCCGGGGTCCTTGCGCTGATTGTGCTTTCACTGATGCTGGTGGTCGGCAAGGCGGTGGTGCTGAAGATGCTGCCGTTCGACAACAAGTCCGAGTTTCAGGTGGTCCTGGATATGCCGGAGGGCACGAGCCTGGAGCGCACCACGCGGGTGCTGAGCGAGATTTCTGGCTATCTGGGCGGGGTGCCCGAGGTTACCGATTATCAGGTCTATTCCGGTACCGCCGCGCCGATCAGCTTCAATGGCCTGGTGCGTCAGTATTACCTGCGTGAAGGTGCGCACCTGGGTGATATCCAGGTCAACCTGGTCGATGCCAAGTTGCGTGACCGCAAGAGCCACGACGTGGTGCGTTCAGTGCGCGAGCCGATCCAGGCCATCGCCCTGCAATACGGTGGCAACGCCAAGATCGTCGAGGTCCCACCCGGCCCGCCAGTGATGTCGCCGTTGGTGGCCGAGGTCTATGGCCTCGACTACCTGGGTCAGATCGCGGCAGCCAAAGCCCTGCGCGAGACCTTCGAGTCGACGCCCGATATCGTCGATGTAGATGATTCGGTCGAATATCCGTCGGAAAAGGGTGTGGTTATCGTCGATCGACCAAAGGCGGCGCGCCTGGGGGTGCCGCAGAGTGCCGTGGTCGATGCCCTGGGTATCGCACTTGGCGGCGAAGACATGAGCTTCCTGCACGCGAGTCATCACAAGTACGCCGTGCCCATCAGGGTGCGTTACAGCGAACGTGACCGGGCCGAATTGTCACAGGTCCTGGCGCTGAAGGTGCGCAGCGAAAGTGGCGCCCTGGTTCCCCTGTCCGAGGTCGCGGCAGTCGTGCCAGCGGTGCGCGAGTTCAGTATCCAGCACAAGGATCTGTTGCCCGTGGTCTATGTCACCGGCGATATGGCGGGTGAAACCGACAGTCCCCTGTACGGTCTGTTTGAGATCTCCGACCGCCTCGAGGAGCAGGGTGGCCCGGAGCAATGGCTGCTGTCACAGCCACTCAACCCCTACGATTACAGCATCAAGTGGGGCGGTGAATGGCAGGTGACCTATGACACCTTCCGCGATATGGGGATTGCGTATTCGGTCGGTCTGCTGCTGATCTACCTGCTGGTGGTGGCGCAATTTCGTTCCTATCTGGTACCACTCGTGATCATGGCGCCGATTCCCCTGACCATCATCGGTATCCTGCCTGGGCACGCCATCATGCAATGGCTGACGGGGGCGGGGCAGTTCACTGCAACCTCGATGATCGGCATGATCGCCCTGGCCGGGATCATTGTGCGCAACTCGATTCTGCTGGTCGATTTCATCAACCAGGAGGTGCGTGAGGGCGTGCCTTTCGACCGCGCGGTGGTGCGGGCGGCGGCCGTGCGGGCCAAACCGATCGTGTTGACCGGGCTGGCGGCGATGGCCGGTGCCTTCTTCATTCTCGACGACCCGATCTTCTCCGGCCTGGCGGTTTCACTTATTTTCGGTCTGTTCGTGTCCACCATTTTGACCTTGATCGTGATCCCGGTGGTCTACTTCGGGGTGATGAGCAAACATATTAACAGCATCCGCGAAGCTGCCTGAGCAACCTGCATCTGCATGACTTCCGAGTAGCTTTTCGAGATGACGCACAGAACAAACCCCGCGACCGCGGGGCTTGTTCTGCACAGTTTTTCGGAGCGGGGTTAACCAGTCTCCACGGGAGTTTTGTCGTCTGTCGATCCTTGGAGAGTCCACCCGCATGGGTTGTCAGCTCAGTCCAGTCAGGTTAACCGCGACCTGCGGTCGTACCCGCCTGCTTTTCCCTGGCCCACAGGGGCGTTCCCCAAGTGCATCGACCTCGCCGATCCCTGTCGGCGAACATTTCTGGCCGAAGCCAGCATGACTAAGCCTAATGGTTGTGACCGTCATGTACAGAGGGGCAATTACCTAGGGGATATCCCGATGCCGTGATAAGTCCATGAGCGACAATGATTTGTCGGAGATAAAGGGATCGAGCTTCTTGCTCAGGCGTTAAGTCGGTCATAAATCAGGAAACCCGCGATATAGGTTCCCGCGGCCGAGCCCAGGGTGCTGAGCAGAAACACCAGCAGGGTGCGCGAAACGCGGTTACGCCACCAGCCACTCAGTTTTGTGGTGTCGTGTCGCAGGCTGCTGAAGTCGGCGACCCGGGGTTTGCGCAGCCAGAGTTCCGCCGCCGCAGTGACCATGCCGGCGCCGATGGTCGGATTGAGCGAGGTGATGGGCGCGGCGAGAAAGGCGGTTGCCACGGTCAGCGGGTGCGCCGCGGCCAGCAGGGCGCCCAGGGCCGAGAGCCCACCGTTGATCACCACCCAGTCGCGAACCAGTTGCCAACCGAGATCCGGATTGCGCGTGAAGCCGAGGTAAAAACCGGTGATGACCAGGGCCACGATGGCCCAGGGAATCAGCTTTGGCCAGCGCGACTTTTCGGGCACCGCATCGAGTTCGCGCAGTGCCGAGGCCGGTTCGTC
>Ga0316194_10001604_pt1 | contig 15609 bp, 13 predicted proteins | sample CroRivsedime1_MG_FD_204936 | JGI IMG/M metagenome (GOLD analysis project Ga0316194, IMG submission 204936) | Coastal sediment microbial communities from Maine, United States - Cross River sediment 1 | ecosystem: Environmental > Aquatic > Marine > Coastal > Sediment | place: USA: Maine...
CGAGGCAACCATCGTGATCGTAGTAATGCGTTACTTCCCTGTTGTTGTATTGCTCATTGGCAAGTTCAGCATCCTGCAGGCGCTTCGCCACGCGGTACTTCGATACCGCCTTCTCGACGTGATGCGCTGTGCCATGTTTGGCAAGCATCAGCAGGTAGTCTTCGTTTGACTCATTGGCGATGCGAGTAATCGCTCGCACCTTGGAGTAGCTCAGAGCACCATCTGCAAAGCGCTCGCTAATCTTCGGCAGCTTCGCCAATGCATGTGCCACTCGCACTTTTTCCCTGGCTGCATTCATGCCGATCCCACATTTGAAGTTGAGCCAGTGTGCACACGAGCATAGCCCCTGTTGTGCCCAGTACTCCTTCTCGTCGAATTCACGAATCAGCGCCAGCAGGCGTGATTCAGCCGCGTAGATGTAACTACAGAGTTCGGTGATTTCGGCACCGAGTTGCTCGGCGTCTGAGCGGGTGGTTTCGGCTGGGTTTTCGACGAATGCAGTGGCTGTGGACACGGTTCCCTCCGGTCGATATTAGTATGCTGTATGAATGTACAGTATACCGGTAACTAGCTGAAATTACTAGGAAAGTGAGGGAACTTTATCGCCCGCAAGGCGGGCTCCCACAGGGTGGGATACTATGGCATGTATGAAGAAGATCGCACTGTCATTGCTGGCGGTACTGGGCTGCCTGGTCGCCCTGATGGCGGCGTTTCCCGAAGACACGACGCGGCTAATGATCGGGCTCGAGCGGCAACGCGCCGGGCTCGAACTACAGTCGGTCGTCGTTGACGGCGAGAGCTGGCCCTATCTTGAGGGCGGGTCGCCCGACGCGCCCGTGCTCTTGTTGCTGCACGGATTCGGTGGCGACAAAGACAACTGGACTCGATTCTCTCGCACGCTGGTCGAGAATTATCGGGTCATTGCCCCGGACCTGCCGGGGTTCGGTGACTCCGCACGACATCCCGACTGGGACTATTCCCTCACGGCGCAACGCGACCGGCTCGAAGGTTTCGTCGCCGACCTGGAACTCAGCCCACTGCACATCGGCGGCAATTCGATGGGCGGGCAGTTGGCCGCACTGTATACACACACGCACCCGGAGCAAGTTGAATCGCTCTTCCTGCTAAACAACGGCGGCATCGATGCCCCAACAACCTCGGAATTCGTGCTGGCTGTCCGCCGCGGTGAAAATCCGTTGATTTTGAGCTCGCCTGACGACTTCGACCGGTTGCTGTCGTTAGCTGCCCACGAGCCACTCTTTATTCCATGGCCCGCAAAGAACATCCTGGCGCAGAAGACTTTCGAGTATGCCTCTTTCAATCGCTACATCTTCACCGCGCTTAGGGACGAACGTCGCGTACGACTGGAGCCGCTGCTCGGCGATATCAAGGAGCCCGTCCTGATTATCTGGGGCGAGTTCGACCGCGTGCTGGACGTGAGTTCTATCGATGTCATGGCACCCTTGTTGCCGCAGGCCAAGGTCATTGTGATGCAGGATACGGGACATCTACCGATGCTCGAGCGACCGGCGGAAACCGCTGCATATTACCTGGAGTTCCTGGCCGAACTCTGAGCGGGCTCCGTACACCACGCCCTTCCGGATCATGCTAGAGTCAGTTTCGGATTTTCCGGGCCACTCGATTTATGGACAAATTTCTTAAGGAACTACGCAGACGTAATGTCGTGCGGGTAGCTGGCGTCTACGCGGTTGCCGGCTGGGTGCTCGTACAGATAGCGACAACCCTCGAAGAGTCCATGAATCTGCCCGCCTGGTTCGATGGCGTGGTTGTCGCTCTTCTTATTATCGGCCTGCCCATTGCGTTGATCCTGGCTTGGGCATTCGAGCTCACACCCGATGGCGTCGTCCGTACCGAAGATGTTCCGGAAGGCCAGAGCGTCACGGTCGAAACAGGCCGCAAACTCGACTACGCCATCATCGTCGGCATTGTCGTCCTGGCCGTCATCATCGTGATGACAAGATCTGACCAGGATGCGGTGGAAGAAGACGCGGTCGCCGATGCAGTGCAACAGGAAAGCGCCGACGATTCATCGGATGCCCTGCCGGACTCAATCCTCGATAAGTCGATCGCCGTATTACCGTTCGAAAACCGCAGCCCGAATGCCGACGACGCATTCTTTGCGTCTGGCGTGCACGATGATTTGTTGACTCATCTTTCGAAGATCGCTGACATGCATGTCATCTCGCGCACATCCGTCATGGGCTACGCGGAATCTGACCAGAAAATTCCGGACATCGGCCGCGAGCTGGGTGTCGCGACGGTCATGGAAGGCGCGGTACAGCGTGCCGGCAATCGAGTGCGTATCAATGTGCAGCTCATCGACGTCGAAAAGGACGACCATATCTGGGCTGAAATTTATGACCGGGAACTGACGGCCGACAATATTTTCGACATCCAGTCGGAGATCACCAAGGCGATAGCGAGTGCATTGAATTCCGTGCTGTCCGATTCTGACGAGGCGGAACTGGCGAAACGCCCAACGCAAAACCTCGCGGCATTCGATGCCTTTATGGCGGGCAAGTTGAAGGCTGTCATTTATGAGCGGGGTGCAACTCCGATGCTTGCAGCGATTGAGCACTTCAATGAGGCCATCGCGCATGACCCGGAGTTCGGCGAGGCCTACGCGCTGAGAGCCTACTCCCAGATCGCCCTTCACTGGTATACACCTGAGCCGGGCGACTGGCTGGCCGCCGCTAACGAGTCCTTACTAATGGCGGCAAGATTTGCGCCGGATGCGATCGAGACGCACATGGCACGCGGCTACTATCACTACTGGGGTCACCTGGATTACGTGGCAGCCGATGCCGAATTCGAACTGGCGCTGGAAGGATCACCCAACTACGTGTTGGCTATTGGCGGCAAAGCCTTTGCCGCTCGCCGGGCCGGCCGTTTTGAAGAAGCCATAACGCTGATGGAAGTGGGCACCCGGCTGGACCCGCTGAGTATGGATATGCACGGGAGCCTCATTGAATCGCTCGCTGGGCTCGGCCGATTCGACGAAGCCGAGGCGGCCTATGCACGTGCTACTGCAACGATTGTGACTCTCGACCCGACGCTTGTCAGTCTCGCGTGGGTACAGCAAGGCGATGCCGAGCGTGCATGGCAGGCTGTCGAAGAGTTCGAAGAAGATCAGGCAGAAGTCTTCTATTTGACGCGATTGGATTACGCCTTGTTGTCGCGTGACCCCGAGAACATCCGCGATGCACTCGAAACGTGGCCCAAAAACCTCCGCAGTCCCGGACATGCACCGGAGGTCTACAACATTTCGCGGGGCGAGGTCATGCTCTTAAGTGGAGAAACCGAGGCTGCCCGTGCATTGTTCGAGGAGATCAAGGCCCGCATCGATAGTAGCGATGATCCCTACCCGCTTGGCTGGCGACCCAACGCAATGTACTTTCCCGTTGAATTGCCAGGTTACGTTGGCGACCTCGAGGGCGTGCGTAACACGATAGCGGAGTTTGAAGATAGCCGCCGACCGGATGCATGGGGGGAGATTGACGACATGCATGTGTACGCGAAAGCACTGCTCTGGGCCGGCGCCCCGGAAGAGGCACTGGACTACGTAGATCGCATGGTCGAAGTGCGCGGGCCGTACATCTACTTGCGGCTGAGTATCGACCCGGCGTTTGACACGGTGCGGGAGCATCCGCGTTATCTCGCACTGAAAGCCGACTACGAGGCATGGGCGGCTAACTGATCTCGGCAAATCCGAGGTAGTGTAGGGAACTGGCGACTCGGACAACAGACCCTTGATTGATCTTCGCAGCGACACAGTAACCCGGCCCACCGAGGCCATGCTTGATGCCATGATGTCGGCCAAGGTCGGCGACGACGTCTATGGTGAGGATGACGCTGTAAATCATCTGCAGCGACAAGCGGCCGAGATATTCGGAGTGGAGTCCGCGTTGTTTTGCCCCAGCGGCACGATGACCAACCAGATCGGCATCCGGGTTCACGTCCAGCCCGGTGACGAAGTTGTTTGTCATGAGCTGTCGCACGTCTATCTTTATGAAGGCGGCGGTATCGCGTCCAACTCAGGATGCTCGGTTCGCCTGTTGCGCGGAGACAATGGCAAGTTCACGGCCGAGCAACTGGCTCGGAATATTAACCCCAGCGACGACGCTCATTCGCCGTTGACCCGCCTCGTGACGATCGAGAATACGACCAACATGGGCGGCGGTAGCTGTTGGGACATCGCCCGCATCGAAGAAATTCGAGAAGTCTGCGATCAGCATGGTCTGCGGCTGCACCTGGACGGAGCGCGGTTGTTTAATGCACTCGTGGCCACGAATCAGTCTCCCAAACGCTTCGGCGAACTGTTTGACACTATCTCAATTTGCTTGTCGAAGGGGCTCGGCGCGCCGGTCGGGTCGCTGCTGCTTGGTACAAAAGAAACCATCGGCAAAGCCCACCGGGTTCGAAAGTCGATGGGTGGTGGCATGCGCCAGGCAGGATATTTGGCCGCGGCCGGCACGTATGCTCTCGACAATCACGTTGAGCGTCTCCGCGAAGATCACGACAAAGCTCGAAAACTTGGGGACGTATTGCGTGAGGCGAGCTACGTCAGCGAGGTTCTACCGGTTCAGACCAATATCGTTATCTTCGATCTCGACGCCAGATTCAGTAGTGATCAATTTCTGGATCACCTACGTCAGAAAGGCGTGCTCGCGTCGGATCTTGACGAGAGAAGAATACGAATTGTGTTTCACCTGGATATCACGGCTACGCAATTCGACGAAGTTCTGGACGCGGTTGGAAGCTTCGCGTCGTGAGCCTGTTCGTGACGAGCCTGCCTTTATCGAGCTCGTGGAAGAACTCGGCGAACTGTAGATCTACCCAGCAGCAAGCGCGCCAGCACAATCACTAACAGGAACAGCGGGCTCGTCGTGCCGCCACCACTGTCTTCATCCTGCGGATTCACGACACTGACCGTGCCAGAGGCATTGTTATCGGCCGGGTTGGCGTCAGCCTCCGCGGACGACAGGCTAAACGATACGTTCTTCCTGCCCGTCGATGTCGTCGTTGCCGTGATGCTCAAAGTAGAACTCGATTGAGCATTCAGACCAATCGCCTGGCAATTGACCTGTTGTGCCGTCACGGTGCATGTCCCGACAGACCAGCTCGCAGAACTGGCCTCCAGCCCCGCATCGAGCGAGACACTCAGCGAAAGATTCGTTGCCGGGAGAACAGCGAGATTTTGCAGCGTCGCAGTTACCGTGGTGGTGCTATCGATGTCCACTCGCGCGGGCACAGATGCGTCAACGACCAGGTCGACGGCCGGATTGACAGTCAGCTGCTGCGACTCCTGGTTGTTACTCGCCCGCTCGTCCGTGTCTGTTGTCGTTACGGATGCGTCCATCATGCCAACGCCAACGGATGACGGCGTTGCCGTTATCGCGATCGTATGGCGGCTGAGCAACGGCAGGTTTCCGAGGTCACAGCTTACCGTTCCGGCGCCACTGGTACAGGTTCCCGATGACGTCGTAACGGAGTCGAGAGACAGTATGCCGGGTAACGTAATGTCCGCGACCACGTTGGCCACACCCACGGAACCGTTAACGGATACTTCGTAGTTGAAGTCGGTGCTTGCTCCCAGCAATGCACTCGTTACCGGGGCCGGTTGTCGAATCGCAACATCGGTGGCAGGGAGCGGCGCGATACAGGCTGCGCCCGCGATCTCCGTCTGCATAACACCGATGCTGCACGCGGAGAACTGTTGGTTTCCAGTCACGGCGGGAGCCATGATGAATGTCTGAGGCTCATCCGGACAAGACGTACCGGCGACGCCATCGTGTTCCGCGCCAAAGTTGTGACCGATTTCGTGGGCTGCAATCAGGCTGTCCATGGTGACGCTATCCCTGCCCTCGCTGAGACCTGCGCTGAAGTAGCTGTTGCAGAGTGCCCCACGCCAGGCAACGCCGACTGTAGTCCCGGTGAAATTCCTGCCGGTATACAGATGCGTTAACCCAAGACTATTGAGGGCCGGCGTCTGCTCGCGATAGTCCGAGAGCTGATCGAGCAGTTCATTGGTATCGAGCGTACCGTCGAACGGGTCGGACGCGTTGTCCAAAGTTTCAATGCGCTGCACATTGATCTGTATACCCACCTGCTCGCTGAACCACCCGTCAATGTTGTTGAACCGGGCGGTTACTGCTGCAGCGGCACGCACATCGCCACCCTTCGCATTGGTGAACAGAGAGTCGGTTACGACGCCCATGGTAATTTCCTCAACAGCGCCGGCGGCTTGCGGAGCCGCTGCACCCAGTTCCTTCTCCATTGTGGCGAATGCCTTCGCGGCGTTGCCCGACAGCGATGCCGTGCCACAACTCATCGTGCCCGGCACGATATTAAGGTCGGCCAGCCGATAGATCACAGGCGACGTCGTCTCCACCGCACTGTCACCCGGTGCTTCGATCGCATACATTGTTTCGCCGTCCCAGATCAGGCCACGGGGCATTCCTTCGAACATCACAATGCGCACCCATGAGTCCGGGTTGTTAGCGAGCTGACCGCGGTAAGCGTAGACACCGGCAAACGCGGCGTTCGCGGGCATGCTGGCCAGTAAGCGATCGTTCGGTACCAGGTTCAGGTCGAAGCTTCTTCCCAGTGCCTCAAAGCGAAGTACACCCAGTTCGTCGCGCTGCAGTGTTTGACTGGCGTTTGCGCTCTGAGCGTCGATCGTGTGCGCCGTCATGTTGTGCAAAGTTTCGTAGTGCGACACGAAAACTTCCGCCGCATGCAGCATGGGCGAGAGCAGGAAAATCGTTGTAATCAGCAGGTATTTGAGCGCCTTCATCCGGACGTCTCCAGTGTAATTCCGGGAGACTTCTAGCTAATCAAACCCTATGGAGTGCAACAAGGAAATAGCCGTCTCTGTTCAACGACATTTGACAATAAAGTGTGCGCTGTCTCCCAGTTTGAACATTCATTGGCCGAAGGGATGTACTCGCCCAGGGGATGCCTCGCTGCATTTGCCGGGTTACTATTCCGGTACGCTTCACTCAGGACAATAACAATGACAATCAACTGGGTACTCGCGGAAAGCTCGCGCATACGCTATGCGGCTGGCTCGTCCATGTATTTCGCACAGGGCATTCCCTATGGCCTGATGAATATTGCCGTGCCCGCCTGGCTCGCAAGCCAGGGGGTCGAGGCCGGCCAGATCGCATCCTTCCTTGCCATCATTATCCTCCCCTGGGCGTTCAAACTTTTGTCCGGGCCGCTAATGGACCGGTACCAGTTCCTTGCGATGGGCCGGCGACGGCCCTGGGTGCTGGGCGCACAGCTGGGCATGACATTGTCATTCTTCGGCCTTGTCCTTGTGGACAACCCGGTCGAGCAGATCGGCCTGCTCATGATTCTCGGCCTCATTATTAATGTGTTCGCGGCGACGCAGGATGTTGCAGTGGACGGCATGTCGATTGAGGTCACGCCCGTCAACGAGCAGGGTCGTCTGAACGGCTACATGGTCTTCGGCAAGGCCGTCGGATGGGGCCTCACGTCGGCCGTGGCCGGTACTATGCTCGTCAAGTTCGGCCTCGGCGTCACGGCGATCTGCGCCGCGGCCGTCCAGGTCATTGTATTGCTCGGCTTTATGCTAACTGTGGAGCGTCGAGGCGAGCGCCGTTTGCCCTGGAGTGCCGGTGATGCGATGTCCGAGCGACGCGCGGTCAATTCGTTCGCAAGCGTCATAAAGGGACTGAACGCCGTACTGTGGACTCGCGTCAGCCTGATCGTGATGGCGATCATGCTCTTCGACGGCTTCATTGGCGGCTACGGGCACGCCTTGATGCCTATCGCAGCGATCAAGTTGTTCGGTTTTACGACACCGCAGTGGTCGCAACTCGTTGCCGTCATGGGGCTCGCCGGTGCTGCAACCGCCCTGGTGCTGGGCCCAGTGATCGATCGCTTCGGTGCCAAGCGAATGCTGGTTTTGACGATTTCGCTGGTTGCGCTACACGCCTTTCTTCTCGCGGAGACACAGTACCTGTGGGAGAACGCGACCTACGTCAAAGTGATGCTGGCGGTGTGGGTGTTGCTTGGCCCGGTAACAATGGTGTGCATGATCGCGCTGGCAATGACGATCTGCTCAAGCTCGATCTCGGCAACGCAGTTTGCCGTTTACATGTCGCTGGCTAATCTCGGTGCGTCGGCCGGCTCGAAGACCTATGGCGTGATCGCCGAACAAACGTCTTACGTCGAAGCCTACCTGTTGCTCGGCGCGATCACCGTAGCAATGATCTCGATCATCTTTTTCCATCGACATGGCCCGGAGAAGGTTAAAGGGCGCAAGCGTGCGCCAAGCTACACGGTTGGCATGGGCACGAGTGGCGCCGGCATGTACTTCTCCGGCGCGATGCGTTGTCCCAAGTGCCGTTCCGATATGGAACAGGTCATGATCGAGAGCATAGAAGTGGATCGTTGTTCAGCGTGTCACGGCCTGTGGTTTGATAGCGGCGAGCTCAGCAGGCTCCGCAACAAGGAGGCGGCTGCCGCGCTCGACATCGGCGATGTTGTAACCGGCAAGAAGCAGAACGAGATCGAGCACTATCGATGCCCGCGTTGCGCCGGACCGATGAATCGACTGGTCGACCCCAAGCAACCGCATATCTGGTTCGAGCAATGTGGATCCTGCCACGGGTCATTCTTCGATGCCGGCGAACTGACCGACCTGGTGACCGTGTCCGCGTCGGACTTCTTCAAACGCTTTGTAACTCCGGAGCGCCGCTGACGTATGAGCCTGCTCCCGCTCTATGTAGCCAGTGTCGTCGGCGCCTTCATCGGCTGGTACGCCTGCGGGCCCATCAAGACAACGGGCATTCGATGCGTTGCTCGTGCGAGCCTGATTGCATTTCTATGCGCCCCGGGCGTGCTGGTGGGGCACGGCATCGGTGTCGCACCCACCTTGTTCGCGTTGATTGTGCAACCGCCGTTCGCACTCATTTCGATTGCGATCACCTGGCTGATCGCGCTGGCGCTGATATTCGGGATCCCCGCACTGCGCAGGCATCAGAATCGCTGGCCGCCGTCGGCGCAGGAATTCTTCATTGACGGCTACGTATTCAAGTTCCTGTTGTTTGGCCTGCTTCACGGCATGCTGATGGTGGCCGTACTGTATGCAGACGAAACCCGCTACGGCGTCATGCAGGCGATCGGGTATGTGTTGTTCTTTGCCGGAGCGGCAATCAATTTCGTGCTGTGCTTTCGTGCGGTCACGTTGAAAAACGCCAACCCGTATCTCGTTCCTGTCTTGTTCGCCGCGCCGGTGTTTTTCGGTACGGCACCGACCGTGAGTTTTCTGTGGCTCGGTGGTGGCGCTGTCGGGAGCCTGGCAGCATGTCGTCACCACCGGGTAGCTGCACTGGTTTCGGCAGCGGGATTCTTGTTGTTGGCAGTGAACTCCCTGGTACGCAGCTATCGTGCCGTTGATGCGCCGTCACACGTCACGATCGGGGGCGGTGTCGCCGGCAACGCGGCGATGGCTGCACTTTTCGTCGTGCTGGCGGTCGCCTCCTGGTGGGCACTCAATCGAAGGGGTGCCTCAGCTAGCTGACCAGCCTTAAACTAGAAACCCCAGGCGAGCGCCACGCCACCAATGACTACGACTTCGCCGTCGATGAAGTCGAACATGAGCACTGGGGCGATCTCGTATCCATCCATTTCGAACTCATACTCGATGCCGGCGCGAACGAGAAACTCGGTTTCATCTTGATCATCAGCGTTCTCCCACCCGGGCCCCGCAAAAACCTTCCATCCGTCGTTGAAATAGTAGGCAGCCGGAATCGTAAGCACGGTGAATTCGAGGTCGCCAAACGCTCGTTCGATGCCAATACCGATAGCGAAAGAAGGGCTGAGCCTCCGGCTGTAGTCGACGCCCAGCGTCAGGGCGCGATCGCGCCGGTCTTCGCCGGTGATACCGATGAAGCCGGCGACCCGGTTCTTATGATACTCAGCATCGCCGTGCTCACTGTGTGAGGATTCCTCGGCTGCTTGACCGATCGACGAAACCAAAAATAACAGCATTGCCAACACGGCTTTTCGATACGAACTCATGAGTCAACTCCCAGAAGTCACGAAAATAGTTTAACTCAACCCAAGCACCATGATTCGACACTTTTGTGCGATCGCGGGATAGTCAGAACTCATAAGATATCGTCGTATTGACGCCATAATCGGATGTCGAACCTTCCGCAGACTCAGACTGATTATCGTAACTCGTGTAAAACGAAAACCCCCAATTCAAGTCGTCGATAAGCTCCCATTTCAGGGTCGTGTCAAATTCAGCACGTAATCGCCCACTTTCTGTCAGGCTCGGTATCAACTGAAGGAACGTTGACCAGTCCAGCTCGGGGTTTTGAAACACGAACCAGTCCCATCTCGTCGTAAAGGTCGCTTCCACCGAATCCGTATACTCGGCCTCATTTTGCAGGTCCTCACGTGAAATCTGTATTCCCGCTTCCAGCGAGAACAACATCCTGTTTGATTGAATGAGAAATCGGCCACCGCCGGCACCGAGCGAAGTACGCAGATCCAATCCGAGTTCGTCGTTCTGATTGAACGTCAGACTTGCGTTGGTGAACCAGCGACGGCTCCATAATCGCGTGTGCTGGAACCCGAGAACCAGGCGCTTGCTGACTTCCTGGGTGTCGCTGTCTGTTAATGTTGTGCTGAAGTCCAGGGACTCAATTCGAATCCGGCTTCGCCAGTCCATATTGAGGCCCACAGTGGCTGATGTGACGCCACCCGCCTTCGCAAAGTTGTACCCAAGGGATACATCGACGTCCAGGGCATGAAAGCCGCCACCCTCAATCGGCTCCATGATAACGATCCGGTCCGGGTCGAGCGTTTCTGATCCGGTATCGGTTACGACGATAAATTCCGGGGCGTCTTCCAACGATGTGAGACTGCCGAAATACCGAGTGCCGCTAGCAAGTTCGACCTGTATGTGCTGGTCGCTGACAATCCCGGCGATTTTATCCCATTCGATATTGATCGTCCCTGTCGCGTCAGTGTTCAGGCTAAGCCGACCGCGCCTCAGTGACTTGACCTCCCCTGTCAGTTTGTCGCCATTCTTGAAAAACACGACATCGGTCTTGGGCGCGGCAATTACCGGCAGCGCCCATAGAGAGAACAACGATATTAGTAGAAGGAAACGGATGTGGGTTCCGGTCATTGTCAGTAACCTTGTTTTGGAACTAGTTATTTCAATCAATAATTGAATCGTACCCCTACGCCAACGCCCCAGTCGTAAGGCCTATCAGCTCCGAGTCCTACCATGAGGTCTACGTAGGTACCAAAAGACGGTGAAAACATTTTTCCAAGCTGCACTTCGGCCGTCGCGGGGATGGCATTATCGTTCTCCCAGTCGACGGGAACAACCAGATCAAGTTTCCCCCAATAACTGTTCGGAAGCGATTGAATGGCGATCAACCGCGCGGCAGTCATTTTCACGTCCGGACCATCGTACGAGACGTAGTGTTGCAACAGCGGTACAAGCACGGTGCCTCCTTTCACGAAGGACAGGCCGATAAAGGGCCCAAGTTGATCCGCGCTGGATCCAATGCTTCGATAACCAATTACCAGGTCATCGTTGCCCCACCCTTTTATCCATTCAAGGCCAATCGACGCCTTGTACTTCCACGAACCCCACTCTCCCTGGGTGGGGAACCAGATGCCTTTCAGATGAAAAGACTCGAAGTTGTTTATCCGCGTACCCGTCGCGTCGGTCGTCCAGTGGTGAAGTTCGTACTTGAGCTTCACCGTGGGACTCAGCATATAGGCGCCGTCCACGAAGGCGTCGATGAGATACGACCCATCCACCAGATCAAGGCGCTGAACACGAACATCCGTACCGTTGACGGCGGCAAGCGGATTTGACGCGTTATCGGCAAAAGCGTGACCCGATGCCAGGACTAGCACCAGGCACGCTACGTAGCAAAGGCCGCTTCTTGCTATCAGCCTATTCGTCTTCGTATTCTTCAAACTCGACGTTTGTCTCGGCACCGGGCTCGATCTCCTCCACGATGTAGACAACTGTCGTGCCTTCGTAGACTGGTCGATACCAAATGCTTCCGCAGTAGTAGAAGGTAACGCCGTCACGTAGGACGGTGACATTGCAGCCGTAGGGAAGCGACGTAAGCCGCATCCAGCGGCGAACGCGCCTGCGTCTGCGCCTCCTCCTCCGCCGGCGATGGCCCGCAACACTACCCGGGCTTGCCGGTGACCGGTGGCGGTGCCGTCTCGCAGCCGATGCCGTGGTCGACAAGCCGGTTGCACCAACTATCGTCGCGAGAAGCGCCACTAGTAGTTTTCTGCGTTGCATATTGCCGCTCCTCATTGATCCACATCGAATTCAAATGCGATCCTCGCGGACCCCTCTGGGGGTTCGAAAGCAAATCCGCTCCGATCGAAGTCGGGACTGGTGTCCCAGCTGAAAAAGAATATTGACCGGGGTGAGCCCGCTTCCCATTTCGAGCTGATTGCCAACTTGCCAGGCAATGGCTCACCTTCGGCAGCAATCCATACCTGCACGTCAATCTCCGGATAGCGAATGCCTATTTGATGATATGTCTTGCCGCGAAACAGGCTAAGTCCAAAATAATCAACCGACTCCGCGTCCTCGAGAAAGTGATCCGCCACATCGTTGAATACGAAATCGAGCATGGGTGCATCGATGCCGAGTTCATTGACGGCAAACTCGGCAGCGGCGTCGATACCTTCGGGCATGTTTCTTTGCGCGTAGAAATTACCTGTTGTGTTGAAGACCGTGAGATCGCCATCGCCATAATAGATTTCTTTGGTCCCTTCGGAGTCGATGTTGGTGATGCGCATCGCTCCACCGGGCCTGCTCACTCGCATCGTCACGTCCATCGAGTGCTCGATTATCTGGCCCGCATCGAGTCGGTCATCGGTATAGCCATCGCCGGTGACGATAAACTCGTCGAGACCGGCGATCGCTTCACCCATTTGATTGAGAAACTCGGTGGCGCCATCGTCTTGAGCATGGACGTTCCCACTCGGAGAACAGGTCAGCACACATAAGGCGGTCAGGGCGCCAGCGTGATGGAATAATTTTCGAATAATCATCTTTCCTCCAAAAAGTGGTTCTGACCCGAGGCAAGAAGTCAGCGATCAGTCCTCGCCGGGTATTGAATCGAGCCCTTCGCGCAAGGTACGTGCCCAGCGACGCATTAACCGGCGCACTTCGGCCCAAGTCGTGACCGAATTGGATCTCACGCCTGTCGTGCCCTGACCGGGTTCCGCTGCACGCCTTTCGGCCGCCCGGAAAATGACTTCACCACTCATCGAGTCGATAACTTCGATGATCAGCGTAGCCTCACCCACTGAGCTCAACCAGACTTCACCCCGACCGACCATATCTGGCGGTACTCTCGAAACGATATCGTGCAGGGCGCCGCGGATAACGATCACGTCATCGCCCTTCGTATCCGTGACCTCAAAGCGCGTGCTGTTCTGGAGTTCCTCTGCGAAGATCGCAGCTGTCTCTTCCTGCAGCCTTTCCCGGTCGGCATCGCTGATCCAGAACTCGGTATCCGAGCTGCGCGCGCGGCCCGCTTGCGACGTCTTACGTACTGCACGGAACTCGTATTCCGCCCCACCCGGCATGACCTTGTTGTACCGGCTGAAATCGATGTCCGGATCCGCCCACGAACTTGCGAATCGTGCATTGTCGACACGGTGCAGGCCGTCGAAACTGATTTCGGCGTCTTCACCTGTCTGTATGGTTGGAGGCGCTGAGCTGCAACCCACCAAAACTACGGCCGTTACGACCAAAGAGAAAATTTTCATTATTTGACTCCGCTTTTTTTAGTTCTCGGGGTATGGAAATTCCCGGCCCAGTTTTTCGCTTGCTTCTTTGTAAACTCCACGGAGCGCCTCATCGACCTCACCCCATCGACCTTCTTTGATAAAGTCGGAGTACAACATCGCTTCCATGGGAACACCGAAACCCTCGCTGAATTTCTTTCTGTCAGAATCGCCCCCGGGAAGCTGCGGAGCGCCGGCGAGGGGCGGTGCCCAAGTGGCTTCCTCCACGGCTGCCATGCGAATTCGGATGTCGTCCTTGGTGATATTCCAGACCATGAAATCTTCGGCGAGGCTCAGTGGACCATCGTAGGTGCTGCGGATACGGTCGTTCACGGATGGGGTCGTATCGAAGTCCTTGAAGAAGTGGTAGGCGACCGCCACACGTGGCTTTATTTGCGACATTACCTTGCCAAAAGCCTCTGGGGCGGTATGAATCTGGGTCCCGACCAACAATGCCTGCTCTGGTGTAAACCGCATCTTCGTGACGAGATCGGGAACGGCAACGAAGCATTCGTGAATCGCGATATCCGCGTCCTTTGCGTATTCCACGAACCACTTGTTGGGGTAGGTATCGGAGCCGAAGACAAACTTCAGCCCATTCCATTCGAGGCTGAAACTAACCGGTCCGTCGAGTGAATGGATCGCCGGAAATGAACGGACCGTGACCCCATTATCTTCATAGATGACGGCGTTCTCGGCTTTGTAATCGAATTCGTTTACCTCAATCGAGTAGCCTCGAGGATCTGTGAGACCCACGCGCCCAGCAAGATCCCACGTATACATTTCCTTCAGCTTCTGAACGGAATAAGCCGTGCCAAGCTCCGGAACCGGACCGCTCGGGCCCCAGACACGGAGTGGTCCCTGCCGACCCATGAGTGCGCCGCCGATGAATAACTCGCCAAGAGAACCGAAGTGGTCGGCATGCAGATGCCCGACAAACACTTTGTCGAGAAAGTCGTAAGGGATTTGCAAGGACGAAATGCGTTCGGCCGATCCGCTGCCGATATCGAAGATGAATTTGTCGCCGTTGCCAAGCTCGACGAGAAAACAGGCCGCCGCCTGGGCGGCGCGAGTGGTCGGCATGCCGGTACCGCAAGCGATGACGCGCATCTCATCGGCCGCCAGAGCTTCCGTATTGGGAAAATAAACATCCCGCTCGGGAGCGGGCTCAACGGGCGACGGCGTATCGCCGGATTGCGCACCCATAACGAGAACAAGTGTCAGGCATGCGCCAAAACCAGCGACGAAAGTTGCTGCTCTGTTGGGAATTCTCATCTGATCTTCCTCCTTGCGGATCGATAATACTACTTCGTCTCAAGTCGGTTTTCTAGACCCCCCAGTCTAGACCGCCTAGTACAGATCGCCCGGAGTGCGTGCCTGCTGTATTGTGTTTTAATGCACAAGTAAGGGGCCAGCAGGAGAGGACGATAAGCAAGGGCGTCTCAAAAGCCGAGTGGCTGCAGGCAGCGACCGATGCGCTGGCTCGAGGCAATGTCTCGGACATTACCATTGGATCCCTGGCCCGTACCCTGGGTATTTCCAAGAGCGGATTTTATTGGCATTTCAAAAATCGGGACGAGTTACTCGATGAGCTTCTGGACTACTGGAACCACGAAGTTACCGAAGTCATTACGAAGAACTCGGAACTTATGGCCCTGGACCCGAAGGATCGGCTCGAAAGAGCTGCCGAAATAATTATTGATAATGACCTTGTTCGATATGAAATCGGCATCCGACAGTGGGCTATGAATGATAAGAGGG
>Ga0316194_10001605_pt1 | contig 15609 bp, 15 predicted proteins | sample CroRivsedime1_MG_FD_204936 | JGI IMG/M metagenome (GOLD analysis project Ga0316194, IMG submission 204936) | Coastal sediment microbial communities from Maine, United States - Cross River sediment 1 | ecosystem: Environmental > Aquatic > Marine > Coastal > Sediment | place: USA: Maine...
TTCCGGAAAACTGGCCAGGTTGCCGCGGCACTCGGGATGCACCAGCGCGGTAACCAGCCCGGCACCACTGCGCAGCGCGGCCTGCGCTGCCAGCGCAACAGCACCGCTCATCCCCTGGTCGCCACCGATAATGAGCAAATTACCGTAATGGTTCTTATGCGAGTTCCGTTTGCGCGGTGGCGGTAGCTGACAGGAATCGATAACCTTCAACGCGGCCGGGATAGCTTGACGCCGGCTGGTAGTGACCCCGAGATCTTCGTAAACCAGCTCGCCGCAATAATCCGGACCGTGGGCAAGATACTGGCCGGTCTTGGCGCCGATAAAGGTTACCGTTAGTTGCGCCTCAACCGCGACCGGCTGAGGATTACCGGTTGCCCCGTTAAGTCCCGAGGGAATATCGATCGCTATCCGCGGTACATCGCATTCGTTGATCGAGGCAATCATTTCCTGCCAATGATCGTTAAGTTCACGCTGCAAGCCGATACCGAGCAAACCATCGACAATGACATCGCCGTTCAATGCCTGGCCCTGCCAGTCTTCGTACTCGCCCCCGGCCTGCTCCCATAATTCTCTAAAATGTCTGGATGTATCCGACTGGCGAGATAAATCACCCTGGATCAGCAGTTGTACTTCGACGCCCTGCCGGTGCGCACTAAGCGCCACTACGAAAGCATCGCCGCCATTATTGCCGGCGCCGGCAAACACGGTAATTACTGATACCTCGGGCCAGCGCGTTACCAATGACCGCCAGACGCTTTGACCGGCACGCTGCATGAGTTCGATTTCGGCCAGCCCATCCTGCTCGACAGCGGCCTTGTCGAGTTGATAAACCATTTTCGGGAGATAGAGCAACATGCTGAATTTATACCCTAGCAATCGTTGCAAAGCTACTGTCATCGCCGATTTTATTGCGTCGCTAAATCGACGTCATGCAGCGGTTCTCCAACAAAGCATAGATTCAGTCCTGATATACTCGCGGATATAAAAAATACGGACCCCGCTTATGTCTATCCCGACCACCAGTTTTCATGCGAAATCAGACCAGGAGTTACGTTCGCGGGTCAAACTGCTGGGTAAGCTGGTCGGCAACGTATTGCTAAAGCATGAATCTGCGGAAGTTTTTCATGCGGTCGAATCGCTACGCACCGGCTTTATCCAGTTACGCAAGCGCGACAGCGAACCGCGGCGCAAGGCGTTGATGCAACTTATTACTGGACTCAGCCCACAGGTTACCAGCCAGGTGGTAAGAGCATTCACGATGTACTTCAACCTGGTGAACATTGCCGAAGAGGACTACCTGCACCGCCTGCGCCGGGTATCTGTACAGCAACACGGACACGCCGCCTGGGTGGGTTCGTTCTTTCATACGTTACAGGAATTCAAGGCCCAGGGTAGCAGGCCCGATGACCTGCAAACCCTGTTTGACAACCTTCTCTACAAGCCGGTGTTTACGGCTCATCCGACCGAGTCCCGGCGACGCACGGTAATGCATCATCAGCGTGAGGTTTTTAAGATCATCGATGAACTTACCGATCCCCGCCTGAGTCAGTTTGATCGCGACGACCTGGTCGACAGGCTACAGCTGCAGATCGAGACCCTGTGGCTGACCAATGAAGTTCGTGGCAGCAAACCGAGTGTTGCCGACGAAATCAAGATGGGTTTGCACTATTTTCAGCACAGCCTGTATGAAGCGGTCAAAATCGACTATCGGCACCTCGAGCGCGCCGTTATTAATACTTATGGTGAAGACGATTACGGCAATCCGGTGGTCAGCATTCCAGGCTTTATCGAATTCGGCTCATGGATTGGCGGCGACCGCGATGGCAACCCCTTTGTTACCCCTGAGGTCACGCGCATGGCCTTGCGCATGCAGGCCGAAGAAATTCTCAGCGAGCACGTGCGCCTGATTTACAAACTGACCCAGGTATTAACCATGTCCACCCGGTGGTTCACCCCGGGCGCCGAGTTCCTCGACAGATTGAGGCTGGACGAAGCCATGGGAATCAAATCCTTCGACCAGCGCCGGGATCAGTTCGAAGACGAAATCTACCGGCGCAAGCTATATCACATGCACTATCGACTGAAGAAAAATCTGGCGATGATTCGCAACCAGATGCGTGACCTGGAAACACCGCATAGCGGTCACGCTTACCCCGATGTAGAGAATTATCTCCAAGACCTATACTCGATACGTGATTCACTGATTAGCCATGGCGACTATGCCGCAGCCAATGGCGATCTGAAAGATGTTATTCGTATCGCTGAAACCTTTGGCTTTCACCTGGTATCCCTCGATCTGCGCCAGGAGTCGTCAACACATACCCGCGCGGTCAGCGAAATATTGCGCCTGTCGGGCAGCGTCGATTATGCACAGCTCGACGAAAGCCAGCGCCTGCAGTTTCTTGCCGAACAAATCAAGTCAGATCAGAAGCCGGTATTCGACCTGACCCGGCTCGACGACAAAAATCGTCAGACGCTGGAAGTTTTCCAAACAATCCGCGAGATGCGCATCCAGATCAGTCAGCGATGCATCGGCAATTACGTCATTTCGATGACGCATAACGCCAGTCATATCATGGAGGTAATGTATCTCGGCTATGTTGCCGGGCTGGCAGGCTGGCAGGACGGCAAGTATTTTTGCAACCTCGAAATCACACCGTTGTTCGAAACTATCGATGACCTCAATCACATCGATAGCGTGCTGGACGCGTTGTTGCAAAACGATGTTTACAAGCAGTTACTGACGCAAAGTGGAGGCACGCAGGAAGTCATGCTGGGATATTCCGATTCCTGCAAGGATGGCGGCATAATGTCGGCTGCCTGGGGGCTTTACCAGGCGCAGCAAAAGGTGATTCAGATAACCGCTCGCCATGCTACCAGCTGTCGCATATTTCATGGCCGTGGCGGCACTATCACAAGGGGTGGCGGGCCTACTCATGAAGCGATAATGGCGCAACCGCCGCGTACCGTACTAGGACAAATCAAGTTCACTGAACAGGGCGAAGTACTGTCGCATAAGTACGGTAACGCGGAAACCGCAAACTACGAATTGGCGATGGGCATCACCGGGCTGATGAAAGCAAGCATGGGATCATTGCGGCAGGACGAGGCCAACTACGATGAGTTCCACCCCGTCATGCAGCAACTGGCTGATTCTTCGGAACAGTTTTATCGCCAGCTGACCGACCATACCGACGGTTTCTTCGAGTATTTTTACACGACTACTCCAGTCAGTGAAATTGGCTTGATGAATATAGGTTCGCGGCCCTCGCATCGTCGTAGCGGTGATTTATCAAAGTCATCCGTACGTGCGATTCCATGGGTTTTCGGCTGGAGCATGTCACGCACCACCATGCCGGCCTGGTACGGAGTCGGTTATGCAATCCATCAATGGCTGGACAGCAACCCCGATGGCTTGAAACAATTACAGAAGATGAATCGACACTGGCCCTTCTTCGCCGCGATGATCAGCAATTTACAGATGTCACTGTATAAATCAGATATGCGTATCGCCCTCGATTACAGCCGGCTGTGCACCGACCGCAAGCTGGCAGATACGATTTACCATATGCTGCAACAGGAAAATCAGCGCAGTATAGACGGGGTACTCGAGGTCGCCGATATAAAAGCGTTGCTGGCTAACGAACCCGTACTGACGCTGTCATTGTCCCGACGCGACCCATACCTCGACCCACTCGCCTATCTGCAGATCGACCTGCTGCACAAGTACCGTGACGAAACCCGGCCGGCAAGCGACCGCAAGCAATGGGAGTCGGCCCTGTTGAGTTCGATAAATGGTATCGCCGCTGGTTTACGCAACACCGGATAGCCCAATTTACTCGTACCTGAATACCTCATGCAAAACGCGGAGTGAAGTAAAATGAAACTAATAAGTTATCGGCTCAAAGATGAAAAAATTCATCTCGGCGCTGTAATCGAAGATAAGATCGTTAATTTGCATCAACTCAGCGCTGGTGAATTGCCGGACAGCATGCTCGGGTTCCTGCAATCCGGCGATAGCGCAATGCAGGTCGCGAAAGATCTGCTTGACCATGCCCGGGGCGACATCCCGCTCGATGCGGTGAAACTACTATCTCCAATACCCAATCCGAGCAAGGTAGTCGCAATCGGGCTGAATTACATGGATCATATTCGCGAAGCCGACATCGGGGTTCCCGAGCTGGCCACCATGTTCTGCAAGTATCCCTCGGCAATCATCGGCTCCGGAGACGAGATACGCTGGTCGACAGGACTCACGCAACAGGTCGACTACGAAGCGGAACTCGCGGTAGTGATCGGTAAAACGGCAAAAAACGTGAGCGAGGCCGATGCTTACGATTACATCGCCGGTTATATGAACTGCAATGACGTCAGTGCCCGTGATCTGCAATTCAAGCCTGGTGATCAATGGTTGCGCGGCAAATGTCTCGACAGTTTTTGCCCGCTGGGACCTTACCTCGTCACCCGTGATGAAATCGATGACCCACACCAGCTATCGATAAAATGCGAAATCAATGGCCAGACGATGCAGGAATCAAACACAGACGAGATGATTTACCGGATCCCCTACCTGATCAATTATTTAAGCCAGGCTTTCACCCTGTTGCCAGGTGACGTGATTGCCACCGGCACCCCTCATGGAGTGGGCGCATTTCGTAATCCACCGATCTGGCTAGAACACGATGATGTCGTCGCCGTAACCATAGAAGGCCTTGGCGTGCTTAGCAATCGCTGTGCGGTAACCACTTAGTTATCATCGATGCCTGGATAGTTATTTAGAATCAGGGCTTCGATTCTGTCAGCCAAATTTAAATAGTAATCGAAAACAATAATCGCATAATGGCGTAAACCATAATCATAAATTGAGGAGTCGCTGTGAAAATTCATGACAATATTCTGGGTACGATTGGCAATACCCCGGTCGTAAGAATCAATAAACTGGCACCGCCACATATCAACCTGTTCGTGAAAATCGAGTCCTTTAACCCGATGAGTTCGGTGAAAGACCGGCTTGCACTTGGCATTATCGAAGATGCCGAAAAATCGGGCGATCTGAAACCAGGGCAAACTGTAATCGAAGCAACCAGTGGCAATACCGGGATCGGCCTGGCCATGGTATGCGCGCAAAAAGGACACCCGCTGGTGGTTACCATGGCTGAAAGTTTCAGTGTCGAGCGACGCAAGCTGATGCGTTTCCTGGGCGCCAAAGTGGTGTTGACACCTGCGCCGCTGAAAGGCAGCGGCATGGTGCAAAAAGCGCGTGAACTCGCCGAGCAGCATGGCTGGTTTCAAACTCGCCAGTTTGAAAACGAATCCAATGCCAACATGCACTCCAGAACCACGGCACCCGAAATTCTCGAAGCCTTCGATGGCATGCAACTGGACTACTGGGTAACCGGTTATGGAACCGGTGGGACGCTGAAAGGCGTTGCCAGGGTGCTCAAGGAAAAAAGCCCGGCTACCAGGGTCATCGTTTGCGAGCCCGAGTTAGCGGGCCTGTTAACCGGTGGCATCGAGCAGAAACGCAATGCCGACGGATCACCCGCCGAGAGTCATCCGAGTTTCAGTCCTCACCCGATGCAGGGCTGGACTCCCGACTTTATTCCTAAGCTTACCGGTGACGCGATGGATGCTGAGTACGCTGACCAGGTGTTAACAGTCGCCAATCCGAGCGCGATGGAGTGCTCGCGCAATCTCGCACAACAGGAAGGTATTTTTGTCGGTATCAGCGCCGGGGGCACTTTCGCAGCGGCCCTGGAAGTGGCCGAGACTGCGCCCGAAGGGGCGAACATATTGTGCATGTTACCGGATACCGGTGAGCGCTACCTGACGACACCCTTGTTTGAGGGTATCGAGGCCGAGATGTCCGCGGCGGAACAGGAATTATCCACATCGACGCCGAGCTGCCAGTTTGAAACGGCTTAAACGCGAAAGCTTAACCGTTAGAAAATACGGTTTCCATGCCACGCACGGGCGTGCCTGGCACCAACTGCGACAACAATAGCGAAGCAAACGCGATAATTGCACCGATGATAAACACCAGTGCCGGCGAAACCACCCACAGCAGGCCCAGTGCAAACGGCAACACGACCGCGGCGATGTGATTGATCGAGAATGAAACCCCGGCGGTGGCGGCCATATCGGCGGGATCGGCGATTTTCTTGAGGTAACTCTTTAGCGCGATTGCCATCGCGAAAAAGACGTGGTCGACGATGTAAAGCGACGCTGCAAACCATGCGCTCTCGGCAAATGCATACGCGGTAAATATGACTACCAGGCCGGCATATTCGAGTGTCAGCGTGCGTTTCTCGCCCCAGTAACTCACCAGGCGACCGATGCGCGGCGCCAGGTAAATCGTCAACACTCCGTTGACCAGGAACAGTAGCGTCATCTGTGAGACAGTGAAACCGAATTTTTCCACCATCAGGAAACCGGCGAAAACGACGAAAATCTGCCGCCGCGCACCGGATAGAAAAGTCAATAGATAGTAAAGCCAGTAGCGTTTACGCAGCACCATGGTCTTGTGTTGTTCGGCTTCACCCTTGAAATGCGGGCAGGCAAAGTACATCACACAGGCAAGCACGACGGTAAAGCAGCCAAACAAAAGGTAGATCCACAGGTAATCCAGCGCCAGCCATTCCACCAACAGATAGATGACGGCGAATACCGCCAGTCCGGTAAACGCACCGACTGCTAGCTGTCGGCCGAGCACCAGCGGCAGGCGCTGGTGGCTGACAAGCTGCAAAGATAACGATTGCGAAATGGTTTCCGCGTAATGAAAACCCACCGACATCAGCACCGTAGTGCAATAAAGACCGAGTACCGAAGGTAACATGCCGGTGATCGCGGTACCGATACCCAGTGCCAGCAGTGATACAAATGCAATGGTCTGTTCACGCATCATCACCAGCAGGAACACCACCCCGAAGGCCAGAAACCCGGGAACTTCGCGCAGGCTTTGCAGGATGCCGATTTCAACCCCGGTAAAGTTCGCCTGTTCAATCGCAAAATTATTGATCAGCGCCTGCCAGCTGGCAAAGCTGAGCGGCACCGCAGCAGCGAACAGGTAGAGAAAGGTTTCCGGTTTTTGCAGATGCTGCTTTAACATGCGCGCATTCTCCACCTTAATGGCGTTTTGTTCAATGCATGCTCTGCTATTCGGCTTTTCACTCGGTTTTTCGCTGATTCTGGCAATCGGCGCGCAAAACGCTTTCGTGCTGAAACAGGGCCTCAGAGGCGAGCACGTGTTCCTGGTGTGCCTGATTTGTGCGCTCTCTGACGCGGTGCTGATCCTGATCGGGGTCAGCGGATTCCATGTACTGGTGGCATCGTTCCCGTCGCTGGTGACGATCGCAGGCTTTGGTGGCGCCGCGTTCCTGTTCATCTACGGACTGATCAGTTTCTATAACGCACTGCGCGTACAACAGGGACTGCAGCCCAGCGAAATCAGGAGTAACAGTGCCTGGCAATCAGCTTTGACCTGCCTCGCCTTCACCTGGCTTAACCCCCACGTCTACCTGGATACGGTGGTTTTACTCGGTTCAGTTTCAACCCAGTTCAGTGAGCAAATTGTCTATTTCGCGAGCGGTGCAATGACGGCTTCATTCGTGTTCTTCTTCGCGCTAGGGTTTGGTGCACGCCTGCTACGCCCGCTTTTCGCGCAGGCACGAGCCTGGCGGGTACTCGATTTCCTGATCGGCTGCGTTATGTGGGCTATTGCGCTGCGACTTGTGACTATGACCTGAGTCAGGACTGGTCTGGATAAACTGTCCTGGCATTGTCGCGTTCACGCCGACAAACCGAGTTGCTGCCTGGCATGCGCAATTTTTTGCAATGCATCCTCAGGTAGATTTGCGCAATCTTCACCATACTGCATCAGGAACTGGGCATACATTCCCTCTTCGAACATCTGGTTACACTCCTCGATACAATCATCACGATTGGCCAGTACATCCGCTACGAGCCTGGCGCGATCAGCAACTGGTGCGCAGCTGAAGTCCGAGATGAGTTTGATATCGGTCATGGTTTCGAGAATGACACAGGCTTCGGCCCAGAAACCGGGGAACGAATCGCGCGCAAACTGACGCTGATAAATTTCTCCTCCTTCCATCTCGACTTCGATAAACGGTTTGCGAAACAACACATTACCGGCACGGATGCTGTTCGTTCTGCGTGATTTCGGAGGCCAGCAAACCAGTTCATCTATGATCGGGTTGTCGGCGTATCGTTCAAGCGCTAGATTCATATACTTATTTCACGGGTAGGCTATTGCTGACCGTCGTCGGTATCGAGAATACTCACATAATTGGCGATCAACCATTGCTCCTGTTCGGGCGTTTCAGGAACCCGAACGCCCCGCATCCTGGAGGCATAGGCAAAGGCCTGTTGCGGATCCATATCACAGTGCAGCAATACGCCAGCTACCAGCAAACCCGATCGTCCAATACCCGCCTGGCAATGTATCAGCGTATTTACCCCCGCGTTTACCTGGACGAACAGCTTTTTCGATAGTTGTGCAAAATCTTCCACCGAGGGCGGTAAACCCATATCAGGAATGGGAAATGATATGAAGCCCATTCCATGTGCCTTGACCTGTGCACGCTCGGAGTCGAGGCCGAGATTACGTGCCTCACTCGGTTCGAGCAACGAAACCACCTGCTGAATTCCAAGCCGCGCAATATTGATAATTGACGCGGCCGCATCGGCTTCCAGCGACGGTCGCGCCATGATCGCGACAAAACCCGCGCCGATCGAACCGATCTTGTACATTTCAACTGGCATGAGAATTAATTATAGTGCTTCCAGAACAATTGCCTGCGGGATAACTTGAGGTGCAGTAACCGACTCGTGATGCTCGCCAACCAGGGCAATTTTCATCGCGCGTTTACTCACCTGCTTACAATAGCGTATTTTTCCATAAACACACTATATGGGTCCGGCCTGTAGGATCCATACGGACCACGCTCCTGGTAGCCTAGTTTACGGTACAAACCCAGCGCTTCGGGCTGCTTGATCCCGGTTTCGAGGCGAAACAGGCTGACACCGCGGGATTGCAACTCGGTTTCAAGAAAGCGCATTATCCGGCTTGATAATCCCTTGCCACGATGGGCATCGAGTACAAACACGCGTTTGATTTCAGCATAACTGTCATCGTCCTGCATGATCTTGGCGGCCCCGCTGGCAACCAGCTCGCCATCAATACGGCATCCAATAAACAATATATTCGGCTTTTTCAGGTCGTCACTGCTTTCAAGATGATTACTCTCGGCCGGGTAGAGATTTACATAATAGGCATCAGACACGGCGATCAAGGCCTGTACCTCGGGAGAGTCCGGGTCGAGGTATTCGATATCCATGTCAGGCATTTTTATTTTCCCCGTTGATGAAGGAGTACATAACGATTTCAGCACGGTGAAACCAGCCACGACCGGACCAGAACTTCCGACCCGGTGCGTTATCGCCTAACACGTGTACATGTGACTTTTCTATGCCCTGCAATTTCAACGCCTCGAGACAAAGTTCGACCAGGCGACTGGCGATACCCCGTTCCCGTGCAGCGTTGGCAACCGCCAGATGCTGAATGTAGCCACGCTTGCCATCGTGCCCGGCCATGATGGTACCGGCGATAGAGCTTCCTTCCAGGGCAACAAAACTGAGCCCCGGGTTACGCTGCAGGTATCTGTCGATGCCCTCCGCCGAGTCCGCATCACGCAAGCTGACGCCGTCGCAATCCCGCCACAGGGCGATCACTGAATCGTAGTCCGAGATTTGCATGTTGCGGTAAATCATTGGCCGGCTATGTTACTGATTTTGCCCGTTGAAGTAACCTGTCCAGAGCCTCCGCATCCGGCATTTCGTCGAACTGCTCACCGATATCGGCAATCACATCCCAGGAGGCCCTCGACGCAACGTAAAGATGCGCGACAAGCTCGAGTTCACTGCTGCCTTCAAGTAAGCCCACGGGAATCCAGTATGCGCTGTCGTTACTGGTTAGATTCGGCACCGGTGAGCCACAGGTAGCGCAAAAATGTGATTTGAAACCGGATTCGGTGACGAACTCCCGGATCTGGCCGCCGCCACTTATCCACGCAAACTGATCGGCGGCAATTCTAAACGCGGCGTTGGCCGCCGCTCCGGTTACCTTGCGGCACAACGAGCAATGGCACTGATAAAGATTCGGCATATCACCATTCAACTCGAATTCAATCGCCCCGCACAGACATTTACCTCGCATGGCAGTTCTCCTGCATATCAGTAGTCAAGCCTGCCTTTCAGTTCATCGAAAGGAATCATTATCGTATCGGCGAAAGCCCTGCGTTTTGCCAGGCGCAGATACCACTGCTGCACATGCTCCGGTTGATCGACTGCAAGGCCCATCTGGAAATAGCGATAAAGACACACCGCCACCGGAATATCACCCATGGTAAAGGTTTCTCCCGCGAGGAAGGGTCGAGATTCCAGGTGCCGGTCCAGCAGTTCAAAATGCTGCGCACAGCGGTGTTGTGCCGTGGCGATGGCCTGCTGGTTTCGAGCTTCCGGCGGGGTTCGATAATAGCCCCAGAACAGGTCGATAAAATCGGGTTGTAACTTGCTCAGTTCCCAGTCCATCCAGCGATCCGCACAGGAACGGTCGAGTGCGTTCTCGGACCACAGGGTTCCGCAGCCATAAGCGGCAGCAAGATAGCGGACAATCGAATTCGACTCCCAGATTATCGCATCCCTGTGCCTTAATACCGGGATACGAGCATGCGGGTTGAGCGCCAGAAACTCCGCACTGTCAAGATCACCCACCATGCTACCCACATCGTGATGCAGATACTCAAGCTCCAACTCTGCCAGCATCCAGACTACTTTTTGCACGTTATAGGCGTTTTTTCTTCCCCACAGTTCGAGCATCGCTATATCTCCGCTTTAAAGGCGCACCGTACCTTCGATCAATATATGCGTCTGCCCACCGATCCTGACGGTAGCGGGATCGACAGGCGTGATGGCGACTCGTCCGTGGCGATTGATGCGAGTACCCTGGGCGACCACAATCGGTTTTTCGAGTTTGCCTTGCGTCTGTAACCAGTGGGCAAGCGCCGAATTGAGTGAACCGGTAATGGGGTCTTCACTCATACCGCTTGAAGGCGCGAGCATACGTACCTCGTAATCACATTCTGCGCCTGGTGGGTGAGCACCGATCATGCCGATCGATTTAAACGTCGGCCAACGCACCCTGGACGAATCAAGCGCAAGCACAGATTCGGCTGAAGCCAGTTGCATTACCTGCCAAAGTGGGCCATTTTCCAGTTCGGCAGTTTGCAGAATTTGTTCACGCGGTATCTCGAGAGCCGTGGCAATGGCGTCGAGACTATCCTGTTGCATCGGCCGAATAGCGGTTGGCGGTGCAGTGAATGCGAGCAACTGCGGGTCGCTCGTATCGATTTCAACAATGCCGACCCCACATTCCTGGCGCACGATGCCAGGCTCTCGGGCCCTGCCCCCCAAATGCATCCAGGCCGCGCAGCTGCCCAGTGTGGGATGCCCGGCAAACAGCATTTCCCGCGTCGGGGTAAATATTCGTAGCCGGTAGTCGGCCGTTGGATGCTGTGGTGGCAGGATAAATGTCGTTTCGGCGAGATTGGTCCAGGCAGCAAATTGCTGCATCGATTCCTCCGTCACACCCTCACCGTCGACGACGACTGCGAGCGCATTACCCAGCATCGGAGTCGGGGTAAAAACATCACACTGAATAAATCGACGAGCCTGCATGATCAGTCTCCTGGCAAATTAGTATGGCTACCATCCCGGCGCAATCACTAGTAAATCGTTTGCTGCATGTGTTCGGCATAATTTTCATCATAGGCGTCGGCATCGAATTCGGTGCCCTGCTGGGCGCTGAAAAACTGCGCCATTTGACCGGCACTGGGTAACTCGCTGCGCTCGATATAGGACTCCGCCTGCCAAAGCCTCGAGCGTGCGATGGCCTTCTGACACTGGTAGTAAACCTTGTGCACTTTTATCGACAGTACACTGCTGGCAGGTTTGCCCTTTATCATAAACGAATTGCAAAGCTCGGCATCTACCAGAATCTCGGCCTGCCCACTTATACGAATGGTTTCCCCCACATTGGGTATCAGGAAGATAATGCCAACTTGCGGATGCTGTATGATATTGCGCATCGTATCGAGTCGGTTATTGCCCCTGCGGTCTGGAATCTGTATGCAATCGGGCGCCACCACGCGCACAAACCCGGGTGGATCACCACGGGGCGAGCAATCCACACCCTTGTCACCATAAGTGGCCAGAATCAAAAATGGCGAAGCCTCGATAAACTGTTGATACAGCTCGTTTATGTGATCGATTTCCTTCCACAATGAGCGCTCCCCGACGGGGCCGCTGTAAATTGTCTCGAGCATTTCGATCGAGTCTATTTTCTGCATTCAACTGTCCTTTGATTGTTGCCGTCGCGATGTAATCGCTCAAACCGGTTCGCCTTGTCGTCATGCATACTAGAGTTCGCTCATGTGGTAATGCATACCTGCGGCCAGTCTCAATTCGCAGCGGCCGTTTCCGCTTCACGCTCCGATTCGTAACCGCTGCGCTAACCTGTTGAGAAAGCTTGCCAGATTCTGTCGCCGGTGGATATCCATATCGCTCAGGTGTGGGCGACGAAATCGTTACAGAGAATAAATTTTGCGCCTGTTTACTCATCGCGCTAATCCCAAAAGCCGCAGAATTAAAAGGCTCACGCTGTGTTCGCTATGGTCTATATATATTTACTAACAACATGCATTTGCAGTTTGAACAATGGCTCAAATTAATATTTCACATGAGATAGTTGCTGTAAATAATTGTTTTAATTGAACTTTATAGATAATGAGCACATGGAGGTTGCCTGGCAGTTGTTTGATTGAGCGCAAATGCAGACTAATTTAAACCAGTTTTTAACAGCGGCACACCCGTTTAAGCCGCAGTGAGTCACGACGATGGAACAAAGACCCTATTCGAAAAGCCTGCGCGGAAAGATAACCAACCGCACCCTTTTCATCGGTATTGCCCCGGTGTTACTGGTCGGCATGTTCTCCTGGTTTAGTCTCAACCAACTGACTTCAAGCGCAAATCTGGAGCTCGATAAAAGCCGCGCCGAACTGCTTGACTCGGTGGTGGGCAGTAATCTGAGCACTACCTCGGCGCGCATCGTCAGCGAACTGGACTCTTTCATGCTGGAACGGATTTCGGATGTTATCGTCTGGGCTTCCGCGCCAATTATTCTGCAGGCCGCCAAATCGGCCGCAGAGGCCCACAAGAAGGTTGGTCTGGTCGATCAATCTATTGACGAAATCGAGGCGCGTTTCAAGAGCCGCAAGAGTCTTAACGTATCACCGGCGGCGAACCGCTTCTTGATCCAGCAGATCAGGCGTTCATCGCATTTTGGTGAAGTCTTTTTTACCGACAAGAATGGATTTAATACCGCGTTGACCAATCCCACCTCCGATTTCGTGCAGCGTGACGAAAACTGGTGGAAAACAGCCTGGGAGAATGGCATTTCGGTCGGCGAAGTCGAGTTTGATGATTCCGCCAATATCTGGTCAATCGATATTTCGGTGCGTATCGACGATCCCACCTCAGGCAGAAGCCTGGGAGTAATGAAAGCCGTGCTCGGCGTAAGCCTGATTCAGGAAGTTGCCGACCGGGGCGCCCGTGATATTAACGGGGGTACGGTTACGGTTGTCAGTAGCGGTGGTCAATTGCTCGCCGAAACCGGTACTAAACATGCGAAAAATCGAATCATGGTCGAGTCGGTAAACCTGCGCAACAGCACAGATCCCGCCATACAGGAAGTATTTTCGGCGCGTAGCAAGGGGTATGTACTGGGCACCGGCAAGGTGCTGGGTTACGCCAAGTCGGCCGGACCCGAACTCTACCGAACAGTGGTTACCCGTTTCCCGGGTTTTAACTGGTCGGTTCTGGTGCAGCAGCCGACTGCGATTGCACTGGCACCTGTCGAGGGACTGTCTACGGTTCAGTCGAGTCTGCAATCGTCGAAACAACAAATGATTATCATCTTGTTAATTGTTGTAGTCGCTGTATTTATGCTCGCGTTTTTTGTTGCAGGCGTACTGTCGAAGGCGATTACTCGTCCGTTGCTTGATCTGCGTGAACTCGCCGATTCGGTAAGCAAGGGAGATACTTCACGCACTATAACGGTAAATTCGGATGATGAGATTCAGGACGTTGCGCAGGCCTTCGAGCGCATGCGCACCAGCGTTTCTATCATTATGAAACGTATCAAGGATATGAAGGAAGGTAGTTAGCTGAACGTGAATCGGCAAACAGTACGATGACCTATAATTACACTCATACCAGGTATTGGTCGGAACCAACTGGTCGCTCCAGGTAGCATTTTTAATGGCCCAGTCTCAATTCGTACCCAAAGTAAAACTGTTCGCGCAGCTTAACGAAATCATCAGCCGGCAGGAAACCGGTTTGCTGACCATACTGACTGATAGCGATCGTTCGATATTCCTGAGATTTTCACAGGGACGATTGACGCGACTGCACTGTCGTTCTGGGGAAGCGGGTGAAGCAATTCAGATGCTCGCGGAAAGTGCAATGGTCAAATATTCATATGCCGCTGCACCCGAGGATAGCGAACCGGAATTGATGCCTGCGGGCAGCTTTTTGCAGCTTATCGATCCAGGTGGCAATGCCAGTTCTTCGGGTCACGCAGCAACGGTCGTGTCCAGCGCCGCCCCGTCGGTCGGCGATCCGATAAAGCTGCAGATGCTCGAGATCGCCACAGATTACATGGGCGTGGTAGCCGAGATGATAGTTGATGAAGCCTTCGACGGTAATACCGACGTCGGCAAGGCCATCGATTACATCGGTAACGCCATTCCAGACGCTAATCAATCCAAGGCCTTTCGCAGGTCTGCCCTCGAACATTTCTCGTCAATTAAATTTTAGCCCTGGCGACGATCGCCAGGCGAATCGGTAATTCGATAATGCGACCCCGGTGAAGACCCGGGTATGGCTATGAGATCATCTGGTAATAGATGTTTTGCGGATGCTCGGCCTCGATAAAGAAATACCATCGCTCCACCAGCAAACCCAGGTATTGCAGTACGAAGGCACCGGCACATAACATCCAGGAAATATCACTACTGAACTGTAACAGCACGACTGGAACGATAAATCCCAGCACGAGAAAGGAACGCCGCGCCAGTTGAACCACGGACGCCCCGTAACTATGAATAAAAGCCCGCGTATTGAAACTTCCCCCCATCGCACCCTGTGCGATCTGGCGAATTGTCGGGTGATGCACCCCGATTGCCGATTGCAAGCTGGATGGGCTGCGCAAGTTTTTGTTACGTAACAGGCTCGCAAAGCGCGAAACCAATGCAGCTAGCGTGAGAAAAATCGCCATCCCCACAAAATAAGCGAACCTGCCATCCTGGGTATATGCCGATATGGCGGTGGCCAGGGTGAAACCTGACGCGCCGCCCATGAGGATAAAGTTCAATACCGTCAACGGACTATGCCATTGACGCAGAAATTTCAAACAGGCATAAATCATCGCAGTGCAGATGTAAAGCCCGCATAGCGCGAGCACAGCGCCAAAAC
>Ga0316194_10001606_pt1 | contig 15606 bp, 12 predicted proteins | sample CroRivsedime1_MG_FD_204936 | JGI IMG/M metagenome (GOLD analysis project Ga0316194, IMG submission 204936) | Coastal sediment microbial communities from Maine, United States - Cross River sediment 1 | ecosystem: Environmental > Aquatic > Marine > Coastal > Sediment | place: USA: Maine...
AGGTTGACGTACGCTCATGACAGCAACGGCACACAAACCACGCAGCACACCGGCCTCGTCCGCACGCCGACGTTTCCTCGTCGACGCGGCGCGTACCGGTGGCGGTGTCGCCTTGCTCAGCCTGGGCGTCGGCCTGTATGCACGTCAGGCCGCTTCACTGCCGGCACTGGCGGTGCGTCCGCCGGGCGCACTGGACGAGCCGCAGTTTCTCGGTGCCTGCATCCGCTGCGGTCTGTGTGTGCGCGACTGTCCGTATGACACGCTCAGCCTCGCCACGCTGGGTGACGAGGTAACCACCGGCACGCCGTACTTCACAGCACGCGACGTGCCCTGCGAAATGTGTGAAGACATCCCCTGCGTCAAAGCCTGTCCGACCGGTGCACTGGACCATGAGCTGACCGATATTGACGACGCGCGCATGGGTCTGGCGGTGCTGATCGACGAGGAGAACTGCCTCAACTTCCAGGGTCTGCGTTGTGATGTCTGTTACCGGGTCTGCCCGTTAATTGACAAGGCGATTACCCTGGAAATGCAGCACAACGCACGCAGTGGAAAACACGCAATGTTCATTCCCGCAGTCCATTCGGATGCCTGCACCGGCTGTGGTAAATGCGAAAAGGCCTGTGTGCTGGAAAAGGCGGCGATCAAGGTGCTGCCCACCCGGCTGGCGAAGGGTGAACTGGGACACCACTACCGCTGGGGCTGGCAGGAGAAACAGAAAGCCGGCGGCAGCCTGGTGACGCCGGATCAGCAACACCGCTACAACCTTCCCGAGGGCGAACGTTACGATTATGAAGGTAAGGGGCTGATCTTCGAGGAAAGCAGCGACAAGGTACCGTTCGGCAGCGATCCGCTGGATACTCTGAAGCGCGGCATGGAGGGACGGCGATGATCCGTGACCGTCGTCCCGGTGTTGAAGCCGTTGCCGTCAAAGGCTGGCTGGCTGCCAACAAGTGGCTGCTGGCGCGACGTTTCACCCAGTTATCGATCCTCGGTCTGTTTCTGCTCGGCCCCTGGTTCGGTATCTGGATCGTCAAGGGTAATCTTAACGCCAGCCTGACTCTCGATGTGTTGCCACTCACCGACCCCTACGTCCTGTTGCAGTCGCTGCTGGCCGGGCAGATGCCCGAGCTGGCCGCCATCAGCGGTGCGCTGATCATTGTGGCTTTCTATCTGCTGGTTGGCGGTCGTGTGTACTGTTCGTGGGTGTGCCCCGTCAACATGGTGACCGACGCCGCGCACTGGCTGCGCGAACGGCTCGGCATTACCGGTGCCGCCCGTCTGTCATCGACGACCCGCTACTGGATACTGGCGGCGACTCTGCTGCTGGCATTGTTCACCGGCACGCTGGTTTGGGAAATTGTCAACCCGGTGTCGATGTCGCACCGTGGCCTGATCTTCGGTATGGGGCTGGCCTGGCTGGTGGTGCTGGCAGTATTTCTGATGGATTTCCTGGTAAGCCGTCGTGCCTGGTGCGGTCATCTGTGCCCGGTCGGCGCCTTCTACAGTCTGCTGGCTTTACGCAGTCCACTGCGGGTACGCGCCGACCAGCGAGAGCAGTGCGATGACTGCATGGATTGCTTCCTGGTATGCCCTGAGCCACGCGTGATTCGTCCCGCACTGAAGGGCGCCGATAAAGGCATTGGCCCGGTGATTACCTCGGCCAACTGTACTAATTGCGGGCGTTGTATCGACGTCTGCGCAAAAGACGTATTCCGTTTCGGCAGCCGTTTCGGCAACTGGACGGACACCGATGAACAAACAACACAACATTCCCCCGGAGTGGAGGTTCTGCGATGATCAAGAAACTGTCTATAGCATTGGTATTGCTGGGTGCGACCGGACTGGCGCTCGCCGAGGATGTGCAATCGCTGCGCGGGCATAGCGATCTGCAGGAAGATTCCCTGCCGCCGGAAACGAAAATATTTGCCAAGGATGGAGAGCCGATCGCGCGCGACTATGTGCAGCAGCCGCCGCTCATTCCACACAAGATCAAGGGCTACCGCATCGACCAGAATTCCAACAAGTGTCTGAGCTGTCACAGCTGGGCGAACTACCGTGAGGCCCGTGCCACCAAGATCAGCCAGACGCATTTTGAGGACCGCGACAAAAACGTTCTGGCCAACGTGTCGGCCCGGCGTTACTTCTGCACCCAGTGCCACGTACCCCAGGCGGGCGCCGCGCCACTGGTCGAAAATACTTTCCAGCCGGTTACGGCGATTTCCGGCAAATAACAATCACCACTGCGAACAGGATGCGTCATGACAGATAACAACTTGAACCAGTGCAAGGGTTTTCTATGCGGTCTCTGGGGTATGATCAGGCGTCCATCGATAAAATATTCGCTGGGCACGCTGCTGGTTGTCGGTTTCGTATCGGGCATCATCTTCTGGGGCGGCTTCAATACCGCCATGGAGATGACCAATAACGAAGAGTTCTGTATCTCCTGTCACGAAATGAACGACAACGTGTTCCAGGAATACAAGGACACCATTCATTATACGAACCGCACCGGCGTACGAGCCACCTGCCCGGATTGTCATGTGCCCAAGGAATGGGTCCACAAGGTGGTGCGCAAGATCCAGGCGACCAACGAGTTGTATCACAAGGCGCTGGGCACCATCGATACCCGCGAGAAGTTCCTGGAACACCGTCTGGAACTGGCCAAAAACGTGTGGCGGGCCATGAAAAAGACCGATTCGCGCGAATGCCGCAACTGTCACAACTATGAATACATGGACTTCGTCGAACAGGGCCGGCGCGCGGTGGCGCAGCATTCGCAAGGCCTTGAGGAAGATAAAACCTGTATAGATTGCCATAAGGGTATTGCGCACGAACTGCCGGACATGAGTGGGGTGGATCCGTCAGAGGTGTTGGGTAGTAACTGAAGCTTTGCGCCGGCGTGGTGTGTTTCAGCCGCCGGTCGTGGACATGAAGCGCAGAACCTGCTCCGGTTTTTCATTGAACTCGTGGCGCTCCGGTTTGAGCGCGATGGCGTCAAGGATAGCCTGCTCCAGATCTTGATCGCTGGCGCCGGCCCGCAGTAGCGGGCGCAACTCAAGCCTGTCATTCTGTCCCAGGCACAGGTAAATAGTACCGTCGACAGCCAGGCGAACACGGTTACAGGTTTCACAGAAGTGTTGTGAGATCGGAGTGATGAAGCCAATGCGCAACTCGGTACCGGCAACCCTTACATAGCGGGCGGGTCCGCCGCCGGGCATCACGCCGGGGATGAGGTCGAAGCGTTTTTCCAGCTGTTTGCGGACAACCTGGAGGTTAACGTAGTGTTCTCTTGCCGAAACACCGGTAGTGCCCATCGGCATGGTTTCTATAAAGCGCAGGGTAAAGTCATTCTCAATACAGAAGTCGACCATGTCTTCGACTTCATCATCGTTGACGCCGGCCATTACCACCATATTGATCTTGATGGGCATGAAGCCGGCATCCTTTGCCGCCATCAGTCCCGCCAGCACCTTTTCCAGTTTGCCCTGGGTGATGTTTTTGAAGCGGTCAGCGCGCAGGCTGTCCAGACTGGCGTTGATACGGGATACACCGGCTTCCCTGAGAGCCACTGCATGTTTGACGAGACGCGTTGCATTGGTGCTGAGTGAGAGGTCTTCAATGCCAGGCAATGCGGCAAGACGCGCCGCCAGTGCTGGCAGATCCCTGCGCACCAGCGGTTCGCCACCGGTCAGGCGAATGCGCGTAACACCCAGGCGTCCGAATGCGCCAATCACACGCTCGATTTCTGCAAACGTCAGCCAGTCTTCCGGTTCCTCAAAGTCCTTGAACCCTTTGGGAATGCAGTAGTTACAACGCAGGTCGCAGCGGTCCGTGACGGACAGACGCACGTATTCGATGGGTCTTCCAAATGGGTCAATTAGCCGCTGCACACACTGAGCATAGTCCAGGTTGTTATAGCTGACAATATGACCTTTTGTAGGGTCATGACAATAACCTGAGTCAAGTGGCAATGTGCCCCTTCCGGATCTCTCCTCACTGCAGGATTAAACCGTCTGGTAATACAGGTTCTGCGGGTGGTTGGACTGGGCGAAGAAAAACCAGCGTTCTGCCAGCAGGCCCGCGTATTGAACCGCGAAGGCCAGTCCATAAAGAAACAGGACATCTGCTGTCAGTCCCAGCGATAGCAGGGAAATTGGAATCGGGAAGACCATGATCAGGAAGACCCACTTGATCAAGCTGAAAGCGGTTGGCGAAACACCATGGAAAAACTCGCGCGTGTTAAACGAGCCGGACATGAACCCCTGTGCTTTCTGTTCAATCTTTGCGTGACGAACGCCTATGGCTGTTTGCAGGGTTGATTTGTGCTTGATGCGCGCATTGCGAACCAGGCTGGACGTGCGGGATACAAGTGAGGACAGGGTAAGAATAATGGCCCAGCCGCCATAAAAGCTGGTGAGTTCGGAACCCTGGTGTGATGCAAACGCGGTGGCCAGCATGAAGCCGGATGCCGAACCCAGCAGCGTGTAGTTCACAACCGTCAGCGGCGTGGCCCATTCCTGCAGAAATTTGATACAGGCGTAAATCATGCCGGTACACAGGAACAGGGTGAAGGCCAGCACCGTGTTGGCTGCGCCGACCAGTAGCGATAAATCGATTTCAAAGGTTTCACGAAAGGTAAACAGTACCGGGTTCCAGCCCAGGTAATGGATCAACCCATAGATAGCGGTCATGCCCATAAATGCCGGTAACACGATGACTTCACGCGACAACCACGAGGTGCGCCAGCGCGCGGCGGAGCGCCAGGCACGTTCCGGGTGGCCCAGGTGGAAGAAGGAACTTAATAATCCGGCGGCCAGGAAGGCGATGGCAATGAGGCTGCCCAGACCATAAAAGTTTGCCGAATCCTGAACTGGCAACACCTTGACGACCGAGTACAACTGGCCGGTGTACAGTGCCAGGAACAGGCCCTGGCCAACGCCGATCAACGTGGTCAGGAAAACGACAGAGAATGCGGGATGCATGATTTAACTCCTGTTACCACGAGGTGACATCGTCGAGTGTCGGTTCATCGCTGTCCGGCATGGGCAACTGACGCTCTTTCCTGAGCGGGTTGTCGACGCGGACCAGTTCATCTTCGTGGATGGTGATGCGGGTTTTGCGGCGCGGCAGATAATGGTTGGCCGGTTTGGTGCCCCACTCCGGCATCAACTGGTAACCACCGCGCTCACGAATGGCAATCGCAGCTTCCGAGTCGGGGTCGTTTACATCGCCGAACAGGCGCGCACTGGTCGGACAGGCCATGACGCAGGCCGGTTTACGCTCGTTTTCCGGCAGCGACTGGTCGTAGATGCGATCCACGCACAGCGTACATTTCTTCATCACTTTCTGATACTCGTCGAGTTCACGCACACCGTAAGGGCAGGCCCAGGAGCAGTATTTGCAGCCGATACACTTGTCGTAGTCCACCAGCACGATACCGTCCTGCTCGCGCTTGTAACTGGCGCCGGTTGGACAGACCGGCACGCAGGGCGGGTCTTCGCAATGCAGGCAGCTCTTGGGAAAGTGAACGGTTTCCGCGTTCGGAAATGTGCCGACTTCGAATGTTTGCACACGGTTAAAGAAGGTGCCGGTGGGATCCTTGCTGAACGGGTTGAAATCGGCCATGTAGCCGGCCGTTCCGGAGGTGTTCCACTCCTTGCAGCTGGTCACGCAGGCGTGACAGCCGACGCAGACATTGAGATCGATGACTAAAGCTAACTGTGACATTCAGTATTTCCCTCGTAGCAGCGGGCTTGCCCGCGAATAGGCGGGTGTCTAAACCTCTTTCGCGGGCAAGCCCGCTGCTACGGTTTTGTTTAAGCTTTTTTCCTGCCGGCAAAATAGGTCAGCCAGCGACCGCGTTTCTTTTCCTGTGACTGTCCGGGGACGGCGTGCAGGGTGTCGAACTGCGGGGAAGAAACCTTCGGTTCGTCATCACCTGCGGGGTAGATGCGCACATGCACATCGTACCAGCCGGCCTGACCCGTAACCGGGTCGGAGTTCGACAGGTGTTCGCCATTTGCACCGGCCGGCAGTTCTTCGCTGATGACGTGATTCAACAGAAATCCTTGTTGCGATTCGTTGGCGTCGCCGTCCAGTCCCCAGGCGCCGGATGCCTTGCCAATCGCATTCCAGGTCCACACTGTGCCGGGTTCCACGGTTTCAGAATAACGGCACAGGCAGCGTACCTTGCCGTGCATGGATTCCAACCACATCCAGGCGCCGTCTTCGATCCCGGCCGCGCGCGCGGTTTTTGAATTCACGTGCAGGAAATTCCAGGTGTGGATCTGCCGCAACCAGGCATTTTGCGAGTCCCATGAATGGTACATCGCCATCGGGCGCTGGGTAATAGCGTTGAGCGGGTACTTGTGCAGGTCCGAGGCTTCCGCTTCCAGCGGCTGTGAATAAAACGGCAGTGGATCAAAGTGCGTTTCGATGCGCTTGCGCAGGTGATCCGGTGGTTGCTTGCCGTCTGATTTGCCCTGCGCTGCAAGGCGGAACTTCTGCAACACTTCGGAATAGATGTGAATGTTGATGGGTTCGACGAAGCGCGTCAGGCTGTGACGTTTCGACCATTCCAGGTAGCCCTGGTTCCAGTTGCGCATGTACTGGTAGGATTTGGGCAGTTCGTAGTGGAACACACAGTTGTTCTTTTCGTACATCTCCCACTGCTTGGGGTTGGGTTCGCCCTTCATGAACTTCTCGCCGCCCTTGCCGCGCCAGCCGGCAAGGAAACCGATGCCCGAGCCCGGTGTGGTTTCATAGTTAATGACAAAGTCCGGGTAGTCGCGGAATTTACGCTTGCCGTCGGCCGTGGTGAAAGCGGGCAGTTTCAGGCGCGAACCGAGTTCAATCAACACTTCCTGGAAAGGTTTACAGTCGCCCTTGGGCGGCACCACGGGAATGCGTACCGAGTCCACAGGGCCGTCGTATTCCGAAATCGGGCGATCCAGCATGGACATACAATCGTGCCGCTCCAGGTAGGTGGTATCCGGCAGAATCAGGTCTGCGTACGCTGTCATCTCTGACTGGAAGGCATCGGCGACAATCAGGAACGGGATCTTGTACTGGCCGTCCTCGTCCTTGTCGTTAAGCATTTTGCGCACTTCGCTGGTGTTCATGGACGAGTTCCACGCCATGTTGGCCATGAAGATCAACAAGGTGTCGATCTTGTAGGGGTCGCCGCGCCAGGCATTGGTGATGGCGTTGTGCATCAGGCCGTGCACGGAAAGCGGGTACTCCCAGGAAAATGCCTTGTCGATACGTACCGGGCTGCCATCGTCATTGACGAACAGGTCGTCGGGATCAGCGGGCCAACCCAGCGGCATGCCATCCAGCGGGGTGTCGGGCTGCACGGCGCGCGGGTCGTTCGGTGTTTTCGCGCAGGGCGGGATCGGGCGCGGGAACGGAGCCTTGTGACGGAAGCCGCCGGGACGATCGATGGTGCCGAGGATGCTCATTAATATAGACATGGCACGGATGGTCTGGAAACCGTTGGAGTGCGCCGCGAGTCCGCGCATGGCGTGGAAGGCGACCGGGTTGCCGGTCACCGATTCGTGTTCATTTCCCCAGGTGTCGGTCCAGGGAATCGGCAGTTCGATTTTTTCATCGCGCGCGGTGATGGCCATTTCGTGTGCCAGGCGCTTGATGGTCTGCTCGGGAATGCCGGTGATGCTGGATGCCCACTCGGCGGTGTATTCCTTGACACGGTCCACCAGCAACTGGAACGCCGGCTTTACCGGCGTACCGTCATCGAGTTTGAAATCACCCAGGAAGTAAGGGTCGGCACCGGGTGTGTGGGTGGAAATCGGCTTGTCCAGCTCTCGATCCCACCACAGCTTGTTCTGTGGGTCGAAGCAGCCTTCTTCAGGCGGTACCTCGAAGCGCACGAACATGCCGTATTCGCTGGAGTCCGGGTCCATGTTGACCAGTTCGGCAGAGTTCGAGTAATTGACCAGAAAATCGCGATCGTACAGGCCTTGCTTGATAATCTCGTTGGTCAGCGCCAGGAACAGTGCGCCGTCGGTTCCGGGTTTGATGGGGATCCATTCGTCGGCGATAGCCGAGTAACCGGTACGTACCGGGTTGATGGAAATGAACTTGCCGCCCTGACGCTTGAATTTGGAAAGGGCCATTTTCAGCGGGTTGGAATGGTGGTCTTCCGCTGTGCCGATCATGACAAACAGGCGGGCGCGATCGAGATCGGGGCCACCGAATTCCCAGAATGAACCGCCGATGGTATAGATCATGCCAGCCGCCATATTCACGGAACAGAAACCACCGTGTGCAGCGTAGTTCGGCGTGCCGAACTGCTTGGCAAACAGGCCGGTCAGCGCCTGCATCTGGTCGCGGCCGGTGAACAGCGCGAATTTCTTCGGATCAGTCGCGCGAATTTCGGCGAGTCGCTCAGCGACCAGGTCGAAGGTTTTCTCCCAGGAAATCTCCTCGAACTCATTAGCACCGCGTTCGCTGCCCGGTTTGCGCAACAGGGGTTTGGTAAGGCGCGCCGGCGAATACTGTTTCATGATGCCGGACGAGCCCTTGGCGCAGATCACACCCTTGTTGAGCGGATGGTCGGGGTTGCCCTGTATGTAGCGGATCTCGCCATCGCGGAGCGTGACGCGAATACCGCAACGGCAGGCGCACATGTAGCAGGTGGTGTTTTTGACTTCGATACGGCTGTTCTCGTCGAGATCTTTTGACAGCGGGTCATGAATTGGCTTGGACATGGTGCGATCCCTGGTGAACGGTAGTGTCGATCAAAAGACCGGGCAATTTACTGGACTAGTGTAGACCCTGGCTAATCAGCGTTACTGAAAGCGCCATAAAATATCATAATATTCTAATAAAGCATCCACTGTAAACATACATAAAAACAAAAAGTTATATAAATATCAACGGGTATGCCCGGAGCATCTGGAACCTGATTTGATGCGTATTACGGATTACCTCTCGGGATCATCAATATAATACAGGCTAATAGAGTGGTGAACGGTTCCAGATTAGCGCTGCTTGTCACAGCTCTGAGTAAAGGACCCTATCTGACCGTAATATCAGGATTTGCGCTGATCACGCCACAAGTTGGAATTCAGAATGAGCCGTATCCCGGGGATGGACGATAGAGTGTAGTCGTTTGTGCCGGGAACGTCATGCAGACCAGGCATGGCTATTCCTGTGCAGATTCAGTTCGCTTCCTGTGAAGCATTGCTTTTAGTGAGCCAACAATCCTGTCTGACGCCTGCTGGTCCAGCTTTGTTAAGCCCTGCTTCGACAGCACGTTGCGACGGGTTGATCAGTTTGTTTATGAATAAGCTGAATATCGGAAAAATGGCGGGCATTATCAGCCTTTCGGCCAGTGGTGTTCCCTGGCCGGCTGTTCGAAGGGCCTGAATCGGTCGAGTCTTGAAGTGCTAATAAACCCAGCGGGCTTTTTCGCAGTAGTGGCTCATGGGGATGCTGATCAGCCTGGCAGGGGATTTATGGGCCATGTCCTGCCTCTGCCGTTTTCATGCAGGTGGTGAACTTCAAGTGATGCACTTCAGTATCGATGTTTTCCCAGCCGGTGGTCCTGTACCCGACATTGCCAAATTGACCCTGCTGGTTCTCCGGGGGATCCGCTACATCAGTCCGGTCGCTCAGATACAACCAGGGCTGAATCGGAAAATCGTCTGGAATGTCCAGCTTTACAAAAACGGAACCATAGTTGCTGTGCACCGAAAAACGGGTATCGCTGATGGTATTGAACTGTTTTTTTTGTTCAGACATTTGTCCGTTTACGACAATTTTTGATGTTGAGCCGGGTGAAAGTATTGTCAGTTGTGGCAACGTCGGGTTATTGCGCCAGTCAACCGTTGTCAGTGTTTCAACGTCGCTGAAAAACAGCCCCAGGTTGAAAGGAATATCCACAATAGTATCCATGACGAAACTGTCAGGCATCATCACGTAGTCAACATACAGTGCCGGGGTTTTCATCTGCCAAACTATACGAACGCGGTTTTCGGTGCGACGAATAACGCGTAGCGGGCCGGTTTTCACGCGGGTTAGTCGAGAGCTGTAATCTTCCGTCGTGCGCTTAAACGGTATAAAGCCAAACATGATGCCTTGATGGCGAATCTTCATGGCATCAAGTACGTTCGGACTCCAGCTGTTCCGGGCGAGTTTCCAATGGAATTTATCGATCAGGAACGGATGCTGGCTGGAAAAACTGATTTTATAGTTTCCGGTCTCAACACTGTCGGTGGCTGCCTGATAGGTGACTCGTTTGTGGGCGTGTCGCTTCGCTGCGGAGCCGGTCAGGCCAGCATATACCCAGCCTGTCTGCCCGGTCTGTGAATCATTAACTTCAATCTCAACCAGTGAAGAGCCTTCTGCGCTTGCAGACCCGGGTGGTAACCGCGTAGCGCGATCGGTTAGTCTGAAAACGATTTCGTCATCAGTACTCAATACAGGCGTTCGGCCGGCAGTTGAAGTCTCGCTGTCCAGCAGGAAGCGCCCATCGGTATCCCGTTGATCGATTTGCGAAGTGATCGGTGATAGCTGTAGATTCCGGTAGTGCAGCAGGGCAATCTGCCGAATCGGCTTGCCTAGCAGTGCCGGCAGTTTTTGAGCGGGAACGATGACGAGTGCGTTGGGCGATTCGCAGCTCGAAGCGGGCATGGCGGTGGACCGCGCCAGCGCAGATGTACCCAAAAACAGGCCAATGCCTCCCAGGTAACAGGCGAAACTCAAAGTCATACAGCGATGCACAAGAGAAACCTCACTGGTTTGCCGGACGTCATCCGGCGACATAATTTTGTTAATGTAGACATTTGCTACTTTTTTGCAGTCTAACGCTTAATGTAGAAAACGTCTACTTCATGGCTAAAGTCTGCCGTCAAGGCGCTCTCTGCCAGGCTCCCCCCGGCATTTATCCGACTTTTAATTCTATTGTAATCATTAAGTTATATTTTTTTGTATGGTGTAAGCCAAACAATAAGGTGGCTTTATGGTGGAGTAAATTTAACTGACTGGATTTCCCTCTTTACATCATTAAGGTTACACACCCTGCCGGGAGTCCGGTATGGCGCAGTTGCGCGCGAATAACATTTATATATAAGCCAGATTGGTAAGGAGTCTCATGTCCAGTTTAGTGAAGCCCCATGGTGGTGATGATCTTAAGCCGCTGCTTCTTGAAGGCGACGCGCTTGCATCTGAAAAAGATCGCGCAGCATCACTACCTAAAGTAAACATCTCTTCGCGCGAAGCCGGTGACATCATTATGATGGGTATCGGTGGCTTTACGCCTCTGGATGGCTTCATGACGCATGCCGACTGGGAAGGTGTCTGTGACGGCATGAAGATGGCCAATGGCCTGTTCTGGCCAATCCCGGTCACCCTGTCCACCGACACGTCTACGGCTGATTCCATTAGTGAAGGCGATGACGTTGCGCTGTACGATGCAGAGCGCGACGAGATACTCGCTACCATGAAAGTGAACGAGAAATACAGCATCGACAAGAAGCACGAGTGCATGATGGTCTACAAGACCACCGACATGGAGCACCCGGGCGTGAAGATGGTCATGGATCAGGGCGACGTCAACCTCGCCGGTTCGATCAGAGTGCTGTCCCAGGGCGGTTTCCCCGAGCAGTACGGCGACCAGTTCATGACGCCGGCACAAACCCGCGCCGAATTTGAAAAGCGCGGCTGGAAAACCATCGCAGCCTTCCAGACCCGCAATCCGATGCACCGTTCCCATGAATATCTTGCCAAGATCGCTATCGAGACTCTCGACGGTGTTCTTATTCATTCGCTGCTGGGCAAGTTGAAGCCCGGCGACATTCCGGCTGATGTGCGTAGCAATGCTATCGGTACACTGATTGAAAAATACTTCTCTGACAACACCGTGATCCAGGCCGGTTACCCGCTGGACATGCGCTACGCCGGTCCGCGCGAAGCGCTGCTGCACGCCCTGTTCCGTCAGAACTACGGCTGCTCGCACCAGATTGTCGGTCGTGACCACGCCGGTGTCGGTGACTACTACGGCCCGTTTGATGCCCACCATATTTTCGACGAAATCGATCCCGATGCGCTGGAAACCGAGCCGCTTAAGATCGACTGGACCTTCTGGTGTAACAAGTGCGATGGCATGGCCTCAATGAAGACCTGTCCGCACGAAGGGCCGGACCGCATCCTGCTGTCGGGTACCAAATTGCGCAAGGCGCTGTCCGAAGGCGAAGACGTGTCTGACAAGTTCTCGCGCCCTGAAGTACTGGAAATCCTGCGCGCCTACTACGGTGGCCTGAAGGACGAAGACAAGGTCGAGATCAAAATGTCGGGTCACTCGGCCAAATAACGACTCTAGAGACCGTTGACGGGCAGCCGTCAACGGATGATATATCACTGAAGTAAAGTAAAAACGGAGAGAAACCATGCCTACATTTGTACGTACAGACAAGTGCGACGGTTGCAAGGGCCAGGATAAGACAGCTTGTATGTATATCTGCCCCCACGACCTGATGAAGCTGGACAAGGACGGTTCTGAAACCGGCCACGCCATGAAGGCGTTCAACCAGGAACCCGAGCAGTGCTGGGAGTGTTACTCCTGCGTTAAGATCTGCCCTCAGCAGGCTATCGAAGCCCGTCACTATGCTGATATCGTGCCGCTGGGCGGTTCCGTACAGCCTCTGCGTGGTACCGACTCCATTATGTGGACCATCAAGTTCCGCAACGGCACCATGAAGCGTTTCAAGTTCCCGATTCGCACCACGCCTGAAGGTTCTATCGAGCCTTATGCAGGTAAGCCTTCCGCTGATATGTCCAAGATCGAAGACAACGGTTTCTTCAATCATAACGAGCAGAACGGTTACCGCGAAGGTGATCGCAGCGAGCTGATCAACCTGTAAGGTTGCGGACATCAGAATTCACATTTAGATTAAAGTACTTAGAGGTAAATTCAAATGGCAGGAGAATTCGGAAATCCTGAAGTCGTCGAAGAAGAAGTTGACATTCTTCTTATCGGCGGTGGTATGGCGTGCTGCGGCGCTGCATTCGAAATCATGCGTTGGGCCGAAGGCACCGACCTGAAAATCAAGCTGGTCGACAAGGCTGCTATGGACCGTTCCGGTGCCGTAGCGCAGGGCCTGTCCGCTATCAACACCTACATCGGTACCGAGCAGGATCCGGCTGACTATGCACGCATGGTCTCCAACGATCTGATGGGTATCACCCGCGATGACCTGGCCTACGACCTGGGCCGTCACGTTGACGAATCGGTTCACCTGTTCGAAGAATGGGGTCTGCCGATCTGGAAGACTGACGAAAATGGCGAACGCCACGACGGTTCCAAGGGCATGACCCCATTGAAGGACGGCGGCAAACCTGTACGTTCCGGTAAGTGGCAGATCATGATCAACGGCGAATCCTACAAGTGGATCGTTGCTGAAGCCGCCAAGAAGGCCCTGGGTATCGATAACATCGAGGAACGTATCTTCGTCGTCGAGCTGATCAACGACAAGAACGATAGTAACCGCATCGCCGGTGCTGTCGGTTTCTCCACACGTGATCACAAAGTGGTCGTTTACAAGTTCAAGGCTTGCCTGCTGGCGGCTGGCGGTTGCGTCAACCTGTTCCGTCCCCGTTCTGTCGGTGAAGGCCAGGGCCGTGCCTGGTACCCGGTCTGGAACGCCGGTTCCACCTACGCCATGGCGGCCGAAGCCGGTGCCGAACTGACACTGATGGAAAACCGCTTCGTACCGACTCGCTTCAAGGACGGTTACGGCCCTGTAGGCGCCTGGTTCCTGCTGTTCAAGGCCAAGGCTACCAACGCGTTCGAAGAAGTGTACATGGATCGCAACAAGGAAATGCTGGACGACTACCCGCCCTACGGCCATGCTGCGGTGCCGGCTTCCTGCCTGCGTAACCACCTCATGCTGAAGGAAATGCGCGAGGGTCGCGGTCCGATCTATATGGATACCGTGACGGCGCTCGCCACTCTGCGTGAAACCCTGTCTCCTCGTGAAGTTAAACATCTGGAAGCAGAAGCCTGGGAAGACTTCCTCGACATGTGCGTCGGCCAGTGCGGTATCTGGGTTGGTGAGAATATCGAGCCGGAGAAGAAGAACTCCGAGCTGATGCCGACCGAACCCTACCTGTTGGGCTCGCACTCCGGTTGCTGCGGCATCTGGGTTTCCGGTCCTACCGATGTTGGCGCGCCGTCTGACGAAGCCGAAGCTGGCGTTCCGGAGCACTTGCCGAAGGGCTGGAACTGGGGCTACCGTTCCATGACCACCGTCAAGGGTCTGTTCACCGCCGGCGACGGCGTGGGCGCTTCCGGCCACAAGTTCTCTTCCGGATCTCACGCCGAAGGCCGCATGTGTGCCAAGTCCATGGTTAAGTACTGCCTGGACAACAAAGACATGAAACCTGAGCTTGACCGGTCTGTCGAGGATCTGGTGGCAGATGTCTATAAGCCAGTCAGGAACTACCTGGAGCACAAGGACTACACCACAGCGATCGACATCAACCCGCACTACATCACGCCCAAGATGCTGCAGTTCCGCCTGCAGAAGATCATGGACGAGTATGTGGCCGGTGTTGCGACCTACTACCAGACCAATGGCAAGATGCTTGCTGTTGCTGGTGAGAAGCTCGACATGTTGAAGGAAGACGCGGAGAAGATGCGCGCCAAGGACCTGCATGAACTGCTGCGTGCCTGGGAGAACTACCACCGCATCATCACGGCTGAAGCCCACATGAAGCACATTGAGTTCCGTCAGGAATCCCGTTACCCGGGCTTCTACTACCGTTCCGACTACAACATCGTCGACGAAGACAACTGGAAGTGCTTCGTTAACTCGATCTACGACAAGGAAAGCAAGAAGTGGACCTGCTTCAAGCGCAAGCATGTGGATCTGGTCGACAAGAGCAAGCTGTTTAAGTAAGTTTTACTTAACAGTAGCTTGAATAAGGAGTCCGGGTGCCTTTGGGTGCCCGGACTTTTTTATTTTCCGTGGCTGATTTGGAAAACATGACTCGTGGTATCCTTGCCAGCCCGGCGACATACAACTTTCATCAAGAGGTAAGCAGCTATGGCCGATGTTGAAATCGAAATCGGAGAGTCACCATTTGAAGCCAGTCCCGTGACGCCGGAAACCTTTGATGAGAACCATGTCATCAAGTTTCGCTGTTACAAAGGTATAGAATGTTTCAACGCCTGTTGCAGCAACATCGATATTACACTTACCCCCTACGACATTATTCGCCTCAAGCAGCGCCTGGGATTGACTTCAGCGGAATTTCTCAAGAAGTACACTATCCCGTTCGAGTTCGCCGCCAACAGTATTGCCGGTGTGAAATACAAGCCGGTGGAAGGGGGTACCGCCTGCCAGTTCATGACGGACGAAGGTTGCAGCGTGTACGAAGACCGGCCCACCGCCTGTCGCTACTACCCGGTCGGTCTGTTGTCCATGCGCCGCGCTGACGAGAATTTCGACCGGGCGTCCTATGCCATGGTGCAGGAAGATCACTGCAAGGGACACCTGGAGGATCGGGAAATCACCATTGCCGAGTATCGCAAGGAACAGGGACTGGAAGAGTACGACGAGCAGGGACGTGCCTGGCGCC
>Ga0316194_10001607_pt1 | contig 15605 bp, 13 predicted proteins | sample CroRivsedime1_MG_FD_204936 | JGI IMG/M metagenome (GOLD analysis project Ga0316194, IMG submission 204936) | Coastal sediment microbial communities from Maine, United States - Cross River sediment 1 | ecosystem: Environmental > Aquatic > Marine > Coastal > Sediment | place: USA: Maine...
GCCAAGAAATTGTGGAAGGTCTCGGATTTCCAGTGGGACGATGATGTCACCGTCGAAGGCATGCTCCAGAATTTCGACGTCGGAGCGTTTTCGGCCAGCACCTACCAGTACTACCTCGAAGAACGAAAACAGGGCGACGACGCGTATCTGTTGGGCGGTCAGGTCCGGGGCAACCTCAAGCTCGCCTCCAAACACAAGCTGACCGTCGGTGGTGGGTATGACGACTGGGTCAATCCCCAGTACGTCGCCGATCTGACCCTCGACGGCAAGATTCGAGGCAACCGAGTCACAAATATTCTGGATGATCAGGACATGCTCATCTCTGACTTCCAGGTCGGCAACATCTTCGCCGAGTGGCAGTACAAGATGAGTGATCGCTGGCCCATCAAACTCACCGCCTTCGGGTACCATAACTTCGGCGCCAACGAGTTCGAAGGCAAGAAGTACGACGACGGCTACTTCATCCGATTCCAGATCGGCGACTACCAGGAGAAAGGCCACATCGCCTTCCGCGCCAGCCGTTACTTCTCGCAGCCCGACGCGCTCTTCTATGTCTTCACCCAGTCGGACACGACCATGGTCTCCGATGTCGACGGCTACCGTTTCGATCTCCGCTTGGGGTGGATCATGAAGAGCTACTTCAACTTCACCTGGTACCACACCAAGCCGGCGTCGGATCTCGAGGACATCCCCACCATGGATCGTCTGCAGGTCGACTACATCATTAAGTTCTAGATTCTGACCCGAGAGCTCTACGACCTCGCAACCATTGAGTCGGGCCAGCTCGAACTCGAGCTCGAAGAGGTCAGTCTGAAGTCGGTGATCCGCGATGTTCTGGTCGACTTCGGACCCGAGGCATCCGCCACGGGTGTCGATTTTCGCGATGAGGTGCATGAGGGCACCGTCGGGTGGTGCGACCGGCGTGGGCTCCACCGCGTGCTCAGTAACCTCATTGACAACGCGGTCAAGTACAACCGTCGTGGTGGATGGGTGGAGATCTGGGCTCGAACCGAGAACGATGAGATCACCGTCCGGGTCTCGGACAGCGGTGAAGGTATTCCGCCGGGAGAGCTGCGGGCGGTGTCGCAGCGCTTCTATCGCGTTGATCGTGCGCGGACCCCGGGCCGGGGCGGTCTCGGTCTCGCCATCGTCACGCACATGGTCCAGAACATGGGTGGGACCCTCGATCTGCGGTCGCGGGAGGGCGTTGGTACGACGGTGACCATCACCCTTCCCACCGCTCCTTGATGGTCAGCGATTCGTTTCCGATCGGTCAGGCAGTCGACGGATCCGGCTCGCCGGACGAGCTCTCGCCCCGACTCGCCCCCTCGGGAGCCGGCATGGACTCCTCAAAGACCGTCAGCACGTGGGTGGCGCTCTCGGCAATCTTGAGCGCATCCCAGGCCAGCGAGTAGAAGAGAATACTCAGCCGGGTCTTGGATGAGTTGTCCTGGATCCGCAGGACCTGGTTCTCATCGAACTCGTCGACGAGGATTCGGATCTCGCGGTTCCTCGTCGCGATCTCCGAGCAGTCCGGGCAATCACCGGTTCGCATATTGCGCGACGTGCGATCGAGGATGTCGCAGACGATGTCGCGGATTTTGCCGAGTTCGACGATCTGCTCATCGAGCAGGCCCGAGTGGTTGTTGGCGACATGGAGGTAAGCCCGGACGACAATATCCCGCAGGCTCTCGGAGATCTCCTGGAGCGTGCTGATGGTGTGGGCATAGCGTCGCGAGTCCTGCACCGCCTCCCACTTGAGCAATCGGAAGACCTTGAAGACGTTGGCCGCGATGATGTTGGACCAGCGCTGCACCCGACGTTGTTTCTCCCGCGCCTCCTTGAGCAGGGCGCGGTCCTGGGCGAAAAGGGCGTTAAAGCTGAGATCGATGACTTTGCCGACCTCGGCGAGGAAGATCCCGGCGTGCTGCGAGGTGACCTCGGAGGCCGCCTTGGAGTTTTTGATCTTGCGCAGATTGAAGACCTCGACGGAGTCTTCGATCTCCGCCCGTTTGCGGTGGAGCCGGTGGTTGCGGTAGATCAGGAATGCGGCGAGGGCGGTGATCCCCAGGACCGCCCACGCGCCACCGAAGAAGATGATGGCTGCGAAAACCGAGGACACGGTGAAGGCCATCATGGCGGTGAAGAACCAGCCGCCGACGACGGTGAGCACGCCGCTCACCCGGTAGACCGCGCTGTCCCGCCCCCACGCTTGGTCCGACAACGAGGCGCCCATGGCCACCATGAAGGTCACGTAGGTCGTGGACAGGGGCAGCTTGAAGGATGTGGCGAGGGAAATGAGTGCGCTGGCCACCATCAGGTTGACCGCGGCCCGGATGAGGTCGAAGGATGGCACGTCACCATCGGCGTCCGGCGTGGGGCGGTGTCCGGAACGGTCGAATCGACGATTGACCGCCTGCCTGAGTCTGGTCGGAAAGAGTCTGCCGGTGGTGTCGATCCAGGACGAGACCGAACGAACGATGGTCTGTGACAAGACCGTTGATTCGAAGCGTTCGAAGCCCTCTTCCTGGCGGCCAAGTTGAACGGTGGTGGCGGTGACCGAGCGCGCCTTGCGCGAGAACCACAGGGTGATCACCATGACCACGCCGGCGAAGAGCAGAATCAAGGTATTGCCGTGAACCGGCTGGATCAGGGCCTCCATGGTGGCGTTCAAGGGATCGGCGGTGGCGGCCGCTTCCTGGTAGGCGCTCAGACCGGCCAGGGGGACGCCGATGAAGTTCACCAGGTCGTTGGCGGCAAAGGCCATGGCCAGGGCGAAGGTGCCCACCAGGACGATGAGCTTGAGGATGTTGACTCTGGTGAAGCTGAGCAGAATCTGAAGAAAGACGGCTGAAACCAGAAACGACGCGAGAAGGATCAACCAGGTGTTGCCCTTGATGAAGGTGAGGGTCTCCGGAGTGATGAACGACGCGCCCTTGGATCCCTTGATGAGGATGAAGTACGTGATGGAGGCAAGACCGACGCCGCCCCAGATCGCGCCGTAACGCCGAATTCTCTTCTGGTAGTCGAAGGTGAAGATGATCCGGCTGATGAACTGCACGATGGCGCCGACGGCGAAGGCGACAACCACCGAAAGCAGGATTCCGAAGATGATGGCGAGTGCTTTTGCGGTGTTGATGTACTCCACTACCCGGGCGAAGCTGTCGCCGGCCTCGTACAACTTGAGCAACGACACCGCAACAGCGGCGCCGAGGAGCTCGAAGACGATGGAGACCGTGGTCGAGGTCGGCAGACCGAAGGTGTTGAAGAGATCGAGCAGGAGAATGTCGGTGAGCATCACCGCCAGAAACACGGTCATCAGTTCGGGCATGGTGAAGAACTGCGGGTTGAAGATGCCCTTCCGCGCCACCTCCATCATCCCCGACGAGAAGGTCACACCCGCGAGCATGCCGAGGCTGGCGATGATCATGATGACGTTGCGCGGCGCCACCCGTGAACCGATGGAGGAGTTGAGGAAGTTGACGGCGTCGTTGGAGACACCGACGATGAGGTCGGAAAGAGCGAGGCCGAACAGGATCAGAATCGCAATCTGGAAGAATTCCATCTGCCACCCTTGCGAGGTTTTTGGTGGCATGGGCGCCACCGTAGTTGACTGGTCGATGATCGACCCAAAACACAGTAGTACAGCCCTCGATCGAACACAATCGGTTGGAGGACCCAAGCCGGGTCGGATCATAGCGCCTGGAAGGGCTTCGTCAAGAGATGGTAGGCTGATCTGGTGTTGACCATCGTCAACCCGGCCGCGGCAGGCGGGCGACTCGGCCGCGAGTGGCCACGGTTGCAGCCGAAGCTCGAGGAATCCGGCCTCGATTCGGAGACGGTCTTCACCGAGGCGCCGGGCCACGCCTCCGAGCTGGCCGCCCGGGCGGTGGCCGGCGGGACTCGACGTGTGCTCGTCGCCGGGGGTGACGGCACGGTCTGCGAGGCCGCCGAAGGGATGGCCGGAATCGGTGGATGCGAGCTCGCCATCCTCCCTCTGGGCACCGGCAACGACGGCGCAAGGACTCTGGGTGTTCCCACCGATCTGAGTCAGGCGGCGCGGGTCGCCACCAGCGGCATCGCCCGGCCCGTGGATCTCATCCGGGTTGGCGACCGCATGGTCCTCAACGCCATCGGAATCGGTCTGACCGCCGACATCAACGAACGTGCCGCCCGCGTCAAGTGGGTGCGCGGCATCGCGGTCTACCTCGGGACGGCGGCGGTGTCGCTCTTCAAGTTCAGGGCACCGCAGGTACGGATCGTGGTCGACGGTCGGGTCATCGACAGCACCATGACCATCCTCGCGGTCCACAACGGTCCCACCACCGGCGGCGGCTTCGCCCTCACTCCGGAGGCAGTGCCCGACGACGGGCTCCTCGACGCCACGCTGGTGCCGGATGTGCCGGTGACCGGGAGGCTTCAGCGGCTCATCGGTGCTCTCCGGGGAAACCTCCACACCATGGACGGCAGCATCGCACTCCAGACCGCGCTGCTCGAGCTCCACCACGACGAACCGCTGGCGGTCCACTTCGACGGCAATGCCGGCATCCTCGAGGGCCCCGTGACGCGCTTCGAGATCGTCCCGAAGGCGCTCAAAGTCGTGGTGCCGGGGTAATCGGATTCCTCAGCTCCGGCCTTCTGGTCCGCCTTCGGCGTCCCAGCGTCGCCCAAGCAGCGCGGTTATTCGAGGTGGCCGGAAAGTGTGTGACCACGCTGCTCGGACGCCGGCGCAATGCCGGACGCTGGCACTCCCGCCGCGCGCCCCTATCCCGCGTTCTGTGGAGGGTCTGTGAAACTGGCCTTGAACGGACGTGCCGTCCTTAACATTGTTCGGATTCGGTTTGGCTTTGTCGTTGGCGAACAGTTGAGGCCGAACAATGTTAAGGGGGGCTCTCTCGGGAAACCGCGACGAGGTCATCGGGTCGGGGTCGCGCTTCAGGGTCGTCCGGACGTGCGCCAGTCTCAGATCGGCGACGGATTCGGCCGCTGCCATAGCCACGGATCCGGCCACGGTAGCGGACTCGGTCACGGCTTCCCGGGGCACCGGCCTTCTGGTCCGCCTTCGGCGTCCCAGCGTCGCCCAGGCAGCGCGGTCATTCGAGGAGGCCGGGAGGTGTGTGACCACGCTGCTCGGGCGACGGCGGCCTTCATCTGAGCCGGAACAGATGGCCGGGAAGGTTGTTGCCCGTGGTTGCCCCCCTTGACGTTTTTCTCGAGGCGGGGCCGGCGTGAGCGCGTTTCCGTAGAAAAACGTCAAGGACGGCACGCCCGGTGTAGCGCCATACGCCCGCGGGTTCAGAGACGACTCGCCTGGAAGACACTGTCAACCCTTCGAGAGCCTGAACGTCCTATGATCGTGTTGAGAGCCACTTCTATGACGCCGACCCGATCCGATCTTTCACACGATGACAGCGCCCTCGTTCTGATGGCGCGCAACGGGGACCGTGACGCCTTTGGTGAATTGGTCCGGCGCCACCAACGAAGGGTGTGGATGGTCTGCCGGCAGTATGTCGGAGCCGACGAAGCCGATTCGGTGGCCCAGGACAGCCTGGTCAAGGCGTACACCAAGCTCGGTTCCTTTGACTCGCGGGCGGCCTTCACCACCTGGATCACCCGGATCGCCATCAATACCTGCCTCGATCTGATTCGGCAACGCAAGAGGGAAGGCCTGCGGGTGGTGGCGGCCGACGACGACGGCGATCTCGACATGATCGAACAGGTGGCTGCTGACGAGGTCGATCCCGAAGGACGATCCATGCAGCTCCAGGCGGTGGACCGGCTCAAGGAGTGCGAGGCGGGGCTGCCCGAGAGGCAACGAGAGATCTTCCGCTTGAGGTTTTACGCGGAGATGGATCTCGACGAGATCGCCACCGCTCTGTCGGTCCATGTGGGGACGGTGAAGACGCAGCTCCACCGTGCGGTTCACCGGATGCGGAGAGAACTGGGAGACGTACGATGAAGAACCATCTGACGACCGAAGAAGTCGCGGCAGCCGTGGCCGGCCTCGAGATCGAGGCCTCGGTGAGCGAGCACCTCGAGAATTGCGTGGCCTGCCGCGCAGAGACGACGGATCTTGCGGGGCTCATCGCAGCTCGCCGCGAGGCGATCCTCGCCGATGAACCCGATTGGGCCGCCCAGACGGAGCAGGTCTTGGACCGGTTGCCCACAGGCGTCGCGACCGTTGGTCGTCAAAGGACGAGATGGTGGCGGCCGGTCCTGGCGGTGGCGGCGGCGGCCGTCATGGCGGTGGGTCTCGGCTTGCTGCGGCCGGACCGATCGGTGGAGCCGCCCGCCGGTGAGCCCTCGGTGGAGGAGATCCTCGCCGAGATGGACGAACTGCTGTCCGACAACAGCATCCCAGGGTTCGAGATCATCGATCCCGAGCTCGACGACTTGAAGACCTTTTTCGACAACGGAGCATCCTGAGCGGGGGCATTCGGGAGGAATCATGAAACGGAAGATGATGATCGTGGTGCTGCTCTTCGCAGCCACCACCCTCGGGGCGGCGGAGTTCAATCTGCCCAAGGGCAAGTGGTGGGAGAACGAACAAGTGATTCAGCGGATCGGGCTCACCGATAAACAGCAGAACGCGATCGGCGAACTCGTTCGTCAGCACACACGAACGATGATCGATCTCAACGCCGAGCTCAAGAAGGCCGAGTTCGAGCTCGGTGATCTCGTCGATCGTGACGAGTTCGAACCGGCGGCGATCCGCAAGGCCTTCGGCCTTTTCCAGACGGCGAGGCGGAACCTCGAGCACGAGCGGTTCGAGATGTTGCTCTCGGTGCGGGGGGAGTTGACCTCGGAGCAGTGGCGGAGCCTGCTCGAGATCCGGCGCCACCTCGAGAGGATGCGGGAGAACCGGCGGCCCGGGGAAGGAGCGCCCGGGGGGCCGCGATCGCCACAGGACGGTCAGCGCCGGCAGCCCGTGGATGGAGAGTTCGGGTAGAGAGTCGCTGAAACGCATCTATTTGACGCCGCGTGCAGATCGGGCGCGCGGCGTTCTTCTCGTCCCTCCCCGGTGGCGCGATGGGAGCGGAGCCAGGCCCTGGCCGAAGAAACTCTCCGGCACGGGGATCTCGGCCACACTCATGCCGCGAACCCCCGGCATCCGTCGAGCGCTTGAGCTGCGGTCGAGGGTCGCCACCATGGTCGACGCCATGTCCCTGTTGAGCATTTCCGAGGGGACCGACGACGATGGCCACGAACACCATGTCGACGTGCTCTGTGTACTTCAAAAAAGATAGGCGCGTTCCCCGAGGGTGAGAACGCCCCGGATGATCGGGATGAGGGTCCTATTCATGAGGAAACATCGAGGCGACGGACCCGTGACAATCGGCGTTTACCAGCCCCTGTGGTGCAGGATATCCTTGATTCTCTCCTCGATTTCCTTCTCGACGAGGACCATCTTCGTCGCCCTGGCCTTGTGGATGGCATCGGTGAGAGATGAGAGATCGACCGGTTTCTCGAGAAACTCGAGCGCGCCTTCCTTGATCGCCTCGACGCCCTTCTCGACCGTGGCGTATCCGGTCAGAAGAACGACCTGAATATCCGGGCGACGGCGCTTGATCCGCTTCAACGCCTCGAGGCCGTCAACGCCGGGCATCTTGAGGTCCAATACCACGACGTCAAAGTCCTCGTCATCCACGAGTTGCAGCGCGTTCGCTCCCGAATTGGAGGTGGACACATCCATCCCCCGGGTGCGCATCCGTTCCGCAAGGGTTTCGACAAACTCTTCCTCGTCGTCTACGAGCAGCACCTTTTCGTTCATTGGTGACTCCCACTGTCACAATATTGGCAGTCGCTGACCTCGAATACGATCTCGCCACGTTCGCGATCCGCCGTCATTCGTCCCCCGAGCACCGCCAGAATCGCGCGGGCGCCCGATGCCTCTCCACCGAGCTGAACATCGGAGTCGTTGACTCCCTCGAGGTGCTGGAAGCGAACGATGGCGCCGTCGCCGCTGGGCTCGGATGCGATCGCCAGGATGCGCGAGCCATCGACCCGCGGCAGAGAGGCATCGATGCAGGCGCCGATGAGATCCACGAGCAGAAAGGGGTTGGTGATCACCGATACCCCATCCGCCAATCCCGTCGTGTCGATTGTGATCTCGGCCTGGGAGGCCTTGCGCCCATACAGTTCCGCTACCAGACCTACAAGCTTCGTCATGTTGATGCTGGTTTGCGAGGCGTCCACACTGTGACCCAGACGACCCAAAGCGCCGACGATCCGGTTGGCCTGGCGGATCTGGTCGATGATCTTTCCCGCCTGGACCTCGAGACGTTCCGGGTCGATGGATCGGCCCGACTTCATGGCTGCCGCGATGTCCTGAACAAGCCCGGCCTTCTCGTTGATCACCGCCAGCTTGTTCCGGATCTCATGACTCACCGAAGCCGACATCTCGCCGAAGAAACGGAGACCTTCATCGGAGACCGACCGCCAACACTCAGCATTCGTTGTCGTCATGGCTTACAACCTCCATCAGGGTGGCGACGAGCGCGTCGATGTCGAGGGGCTTTGCGAGGTATCGGTCTGCCTCGGCCGAGCCGATGCGGAAGTCCTCCTCCGAACCGTGTCCGGTGAGGAAAACGAACTTCATCTCGGGTCGGATTCGTTCCAGTTTCTTCTTGAGCTGGATGCCGTTGAGGTGCGGCATCTTGACATCCAGAACGACGACATCGAAGGACTCATGTTTGGTCAGATCCACCGCATCCTGACCCTCGGTCGACCACTTCGCCTCGACGCCTCTGAACGAGAGACGTTCGGCAAGGGTCGCAACCAGCTCTTCTTCGTCATCGACAAGGAGTACCTTCATCGTGCGACGCTCTCATTTCTGGCACCGTCAATCGGGAGCCTGATGAGAAAGCTCGTTCCCACCCAGAGTTCGCTCTCCACCGACACGGAGCCCCCCAATTCGGCGACGAGCGAGTAGGTGATCGACAGACCGAGCCCGACTCCGCCACTGCCGCTCTTGGTGGTGAAGAACGGCTCGAAAACCCGCGCGAGCTGCTCCTCCGACATCCCGCAACCATCGTCGATCACCTTGATCATGACCTCGTCCGGACCCTTGCGACCAACCCCTATGTCGATGTGGCCTCCGTTGTCGACCGCGGCAAAGGCATTGTTGGTGACGTTGAGCAGGATTTGCTGCAATCGACCCCGGTTTGTCGAAATCTTCGGGGTGTCGTCGTCGATGATGACGTTGACATCGATCGACCGGTACTCCGCTTCCTTGCCCACGAAACCCAGAACCTCGGTGATCGTCTCGCCGAGATCCACCGAGACCGGTTCGGTGTCCGTGTCGCGCGCGAAGTTGAGCAGCCGCCTGGTGATCGCGGAACATCGATCGACCGAAGCGAGAATCGAGTCAACGATTCCCATCAACTTGGCGTCGTCGGCATAGCGGCCGCTGAATCTGAAGAGGTCCTTGATGAGACCTGCCTTTTCGTTGATGATCGCGAGCGGGTTGTTGATTTCGTGGGCCACACCGGCGCCGAGTCGACCAAGGGAAGCCATTTTGGCGGTGTACTCGGTCTGATGAAGTGCGGCGACGCGCTGCTTGTCCGCCCAGTGAATCTTGTTGACCAGGTAGCTGGTGACTCCCACGACCACCAGCACGATGATCGAAAGACTCAGCACCAAGAGCCCGATGAGGAGGCGACGGGTCGCGCTCCACGGTTCCATGAGCGCGGCCTTCTGTTTGACGATCATGAGAATGAACGGGGTGTGCGGGATATATGAGTAGCCGACGATCAGCGGCACACCATCCGGCGTCAAGGTCTCGTACACCCTGGTCACTTCCGAATACTCGGGCACCTGTAGATCGAGGACCTCGAGCACGTCACCGTGTCGGCGAGACGACGTCTGGAGGATGCCTTCACGGTTGATGACGAATGCATCTCCTTCGCCGCTGATCTCGAGGTTCGACAGGAGCTTGTTGAGCAGCGAGGTCTCCACCGACGTCCGCAGAACGTAGAACCCCTCGTCCGGCAGGTTGTGCCGGACGGCGATCACCATGTGCGGGACATGACGAAAGCCCGGAAACACGTCGCTGACATGAGTCGTATCCTCTCGGACCTCTTCGAACCATTCCTGATCGCGGTAGTTGACGCCGGCAAGATCATAGGGACCGACGTAGCAGAACTGGCGGCCCGATTCATCGATCACACCGAGATCGACAAAACCCGTAAAGCTCGTCTGGAGGTTGTCGAGGATCTCGCCGACCCGTGCACAGTCACGGAGTTCGGCGAGGCTGTTGTCCTCGACGATGAAATCGAGCGCAGCCATCCGCTCCACCAGCGAGAATTCGACGGCCAGCTTGGTGTTCGACACTACCCGAGAGGTGTGGAGCAGAATCTCGGACTCGGCCGATCTCTCGGTCACCCGATAGTCGATGGCGGTCATCACGGTGAGCGGACCAACCGAAACCAATATCATCAAGAGCGCGGTCAGCTGCCACATCCGGCGCAGGTTGAGCGAGTACTTCTTTGACTCGACCGGCACCATCGGCGGCACAGGTTTCCCGTCGCGATCCCTCACTCCGGTTGGCCCACGGGTCGTGATCGGCTCGCTCATGTCGAGTTTTCGCCTCCTCCACTTCCGGCGTCCGCCGACATCCTGGCCTTTTCGTTGGCTTTTCTGAGGGTCTGGCTCAGAGCGTCGATGTCCACCGGCTTCTGGAGGTAAGCGAACGCGCCGAGCTCCATACATGTCTTGCAGTCCTCATCGGATCCGTGTCCGGTGAGAATGATGACTTCGATATGTGGATTCGTCCCCTTGACGCGACGCAGGACCTCGATCCCGTCGATCCCCGGCATCTTCAGATCGAGGATCATGACATCGGGCTCATCGTCTCTGACCATCTTCAGGGCCGACTCGCCGTCATAGGCGACCGCCGAGCCGACATCCCGCATCTGCAACCGCTCGGAAAGCGTCTGCGCGAACTCACGCTCGTCATCCACGAGCAGCACCCGGGATGGCGTTTCGAAGTCGATCCTGCGGTAGATGTCGGTCCGGTAGAACTCCTTGCCGACCTTGGTTTCCACCGAGCGCACGCCTTCAACCGGGCCGGCGATCTCCCGGAGCTCTTCCTCGAGCCGCCCCAGCATCAACACGTGTTTGTTGATCGTGAGGGTGACGTTTCCATCCCGACACGAAACCTCGGTGTGGTGACCGGCTCGGGCGAGCGCCTGCTCGACTCGTGCCGCGACCAGGAAATCTCCGACCACCAGATCTGACTCGGCGGTGGGTTGCACGGCCTCGCTACCGAGATGATCGACGATCAGTCGGACCCCGTCTTTCGTCGACGTCTTGTCGGTTGGAAGCACGATGTCATAGAGGGAGGGCGACCACGGATCCTCAATGTTGCGGTGGTCCTTGACCCAGGCCGCGAGGTTTTCATCCTGCCGCCGAATCTCGCGTGCGGCCGACTTGTCGCCGACCCCATCCAACTGTGCGTTTTTTATTCGCGACTTCATGTCGGCGACGAGACAGACGCGGAGCGCGTGGTGGATGGTGCTCGGCAGCAGGTGGGCGCAGAACCCTGCAATCACGACACCATCACTCGCCACGACCTCGGCCAACGCCACCTTGAGGTCGGCGACCGCACGTTCCCGTTCTCGCGTGAAGCTGTTGAAGACGGACCGTCTGGCCGAGAACGCCTTGGCGATCGCGGTCTCGGGGATCTCCGAGCTCCGGGCGACCCGCGCGACGAGATCGCCGTCGGTAACCAGCGGGAACCCTGTGCTCTGGAGAACTCCGCGGATCATCTCGTCCTCACCGCTGAAAATCGCACTCACAATCGAAATGAGAGACATCACCCTTCTCCTTGCCCGGTCGTTTCCCGACCGGCCGGCAGGGCGCCGGCCAGCGGACACGATGTCTCGCGTCCGTCGGCATGCGCATCGCCATAGACGGCCCGGACCGCCCGTTCCATGGTCGGGAAAATTCGGTCGCGGCCGATTCGTTCGATGAGGTGGGTCCGCTCGAGAACCTGCATGACCGACTCGTTGACCCCGCTGAACGAGATCTCCACCCCGGAGCTTCGAACACGGTCCACCAGCAGGGACAGCGCTTCCTCGCCTGAGGCGTCGATATCGCTGATGGCGTTGCTCACGATGATCAGGTGCTGCAGGTCCTGCTTGGCCCGCAGCCGCTCGTTGATTTGATCCTCGAGGTACGTGGCATTGGCAAAGAACAAGGGTCCGTCAAAACGCACGAGGTCGATGTAGATGCACTCCTGCAGATCATGAATGAAGGCCGAACGCAGCGTGTCGTCGCCGTGGCGGGACAGACTCGTGACGGTTGGCCGCATGCTCTTGTACAGAAAGACGCCCAGGGACAGGATCACACCGATCATGATGCCTCGATCAAGGTGCGGAGCAAAGGCCAACGTGCTGACAAAGGTCACGATCGATATCGTCCCGTCGTACCACTGGGCGCGCCACGCATGGACGAAGCCGCTGACGTTGACCAGGCCGATCACCGCCATCATGATCACCGCGGCGAGCACCGCCTGCGGAAGGTGGTACAGCAGCGGCGTGAAGAAGAGCAGGACGATGACGACCGTGAGACTGGTGATGACACTCGACATGCCGGTGAGGGCGCCGGCTTGGAGATTGACCGCACTGCGGGAGAAGCTCCCCGAGGTCGGATAGCTCCGGCCGATCGAGCCGCAGATATTGGCAATCCCCTGACCGATGAGCTCCTGGTTGGGGTCGATCCGTTGGCCGGTCTTGGCGGCCATTGCCTTGGCGATGGAGATCGCCTCCATGAAGCCGAGGAGGGAGATGATCACCGCCGGGACGATCAGCCTGGGGATCACCCTCATGTCGATGTGCGGCAGGCTCGGATCCGGCAGTCCACGCGGGATGGTGCCGACCACAGCCCCACCGCCCATCAACAGCAGGTGGCCGGAATCGAGCGGCCGGTTGCCGACCTTTAACCGCCAGTGCCTGTGGTCTGTCGGCGCTCCCTCGGGCACGAGGTCCGGTTCATAGAACCCAGCCGACGGGTTCCCTTCCGGTACGCGGGCGAATACCAGCGCGCGAAGCCTGGTGCGCGCCGTCGAGACCTGTTCCTTGACTTCGTTCGCGTGTGCGTCGAGGAGACCGGCGAGCTGGTGGAGCGCGAGCAGATGTTCGGAGGTCGCTCTGGCATCGTCGACGGCGGCTCCGAGTGTCAGCCGCTCGATCGGGCGCTTCGAATGGCACCGCTGACAGAACTCGCCGGCGCCGCCCTCGACCGCAGTTGTGATCTCGGTGCCCTCTGAACGGACCTTGTCGATCTCGATACGCGCCGTGATGGCGCGGTTGAACTCGTCGACGAGCTCGGTCAGACCGGGCGAGACGACGCTCCCGCTCGGCACCGTTTCGTCGTGTGCGAAATCGACCGCAGCCGCCAGAATGGTGGTGATGACGACGGCAATGAGGACGTTCGGCAGGCGGGGATTGAATCTGCGCACGCCGAGCATGACCGCAAACGCCAGCACGGCCATCCCGAGGGTCGGCAGATGGGTCCATTCCATCGCGGCCGAGACCACACGCAACACCGTCTCGTAGTGGTGCTCACCACTCTCGACCGAGACGCCGAAGATCTTGCTCAACTGCGAGGTGGCGATGATGAGTGCAGCCGCATTGGTGAACCCGTTGACCACCGGGTGCGACAGGAAGTTGACCACGACACCGAGGCGGAGCGCGCCGATGGCGAACTGAAACACACCGACCATCAACGCCAGCAGGATGGCGTACTCGATGAATCCCTGTGAGCCCGCCGCGGCGAGTGGCTCCAGGCTGGCCGAGGTCATCAGCGACACCACCGCCACCGGCCCGGTCGCCAGCTGCCGGCTCGAACCGAAGAGGGCGGCGATCATCGGCGGTAGGAACGATGCGTAGAGCCCGTAGTGCGCCGGCAACCCGGCCAGCTGGGCGTAGGCCATGCTCTGCGGTATCAACACCAGAGCGACCGTCAAACCGGAGACGAGATCGATCTTGAACGGTCCCCAGCCGTAGTCGCGGAACCAGGCCGCAAATGGGAAAATCCGTGAGAGCCGGATCATCGATTACTCCGCGGAGCCACTGCTCGCGACGAGCTTTCGGCAGGCACTCATCAATTCAGGGAAGACCGCACTCGCCTCGTACAAACTGCAATCCCGCAATCGTACGAGTCCATCGACCATGGTGAAGATCAACAGAGCCATCGTTTGAGTCGCCGTCACCTCGATGGATCCATCCTCCTGTCCTTTGACGAGCGCTCCCTCGAAGACGCCCACCAGGCAATCGAATATCGCCTCGAGCTCCTTTCGACACTGCTCGTTCACCCGGGCCAGCTCGTATGCGTCGGATCGGTGGAGCAGCAGGAACAGTTCCTCCTTTTCGGTTGCCAGTTGGAGAAAGAAACCTGCGGCCTCTTCGAGCTTGATCAGACCGGACGAAGCGCCGGCTGTCTCCAGGTACTCCGCGAACTCCCTCTGGAATTCCCGGCGCACGTGGCCGAGGACAGCGAGGAACAACTTTTCCTTGTTGCCGAAGTGATAAAAGACCGTGCCCTCAGCAACGCCGGTCATCTGGGCGAGATCGGTGGTCGAGGTCTCGCGAAAGCCCTTGGTGGCAAAGGCGCTGGTCGCAGCGCACAGGATGGCGGATCGCTTCGACACTCTTGTTCCTGCCTTTCAGGAAAACTAACTGAGTGCTCAGTTAGTTTTTAACCTAGGTCTCGAATGCCACCGTGTCAAGTCCAGATTTGTTTCTGAGATCAAGAATCCATTACATACATCGGAGTCATATCGATGCGATGGGATGCCCGGAGCGTGCCGTTCCGGCACATCGTGCAACGATCGCGACCATCGTTCGCCACCGTGGCCGGCACCCTGTTTGCATTCGGATCGAGGGGTCTTGGCAGTCAGGATGATTCCCGTAACCTTTTCCGCGCCCGCATCTCCATCGATGGCCCGTGTGTCTGCCGATGAGCGGCAAGATCCGCCGCCGGTCGGTCTTCCTTTGGGCCCCGTCCTCGGCCTGACGATTTCGTTGCTCGTGGCGCTTCTTCTCGGCGGACTCACCGCCGTCCAGCTGCATCGCGATGAACGAAGGGAGCTCAGGACCCGCGAGGCTCTTTTGTCCGAGTCACTCGCACCTCTGGTGAAACAGGTTGAGGACGCGATGAGTCTCGGCGAAATCGAGCAGTTGCTTTCATCCAGCCGCCTCGCCGAAATCTCACTGGGTCGCCCGGACTTCAACGTTGTGCTTCGCGATGCTGACGGGCGCGTACTGGCTTCGTCCGTCTCCACCGGCGACCCGTCTCCTCCCGAAGAATCCCTCCAGGCGAGCGTCTCGGTGCAACCGGGGGCGGTCACATCGGGAACCGGTTCGTTGGTGGTGTGGCAGGACGGTTCAGAGCTCGCCTCCGAAATGGTGCTCCGCCGTCGCGAAGCCCTGTTCGACATTGGGATCACGGTATTGGCGATGATCTTCGTCGTCCAGCTGGCGATCTCCCGTCTCGTCTCCCGACCATTGCGTCGATTACTGACGGCCATCGACAAGTTCGAACAGGGTTACCCGGCCGGGTTCCGAGATGGCTTTTTTGCTCGTGAACTGAGCTGGCTCGAG
>Ga0316194_10001609_pt1 | contig 15601 bp, 11 predicted proteins | sample CroRivsedime1_MG_FD_204936 | JGI IMG/M metagenome (GOLD analysis project Ga0316194, IMG submission 204936) | Coastal sediment microbial communities from Maine, United States - Cross River sediment 1 | ecosystem: Environmental > Aquatic > Marine > Coastal > Sediment | place: USA: Maine...
GGTCGTAATGGACTTGTCCTGGTGTTGTCATAACACGTTACTTGCTGAAAATTCGGGGCGGAATGATAACCGAAATTGCGCTCTAAAACCGCCGCTCGCTGCGACTAACAGGGACAAAATATGGTTACTTACCGGCCGTGCCGGGTATGGCGCTTGTTCAATAAAAAAGTTTATCGCGCATTAGTGGGAATTAGAATGTGATGGAGTCTTTAGGGCCAGGCTGTCAGCCGGTCAGCCGGTCAGCCGGTCGGTCGGCCGGTCGGCCGGTCGGCCACATTGGTGTATACCCCCTGCGTTTCGAACCCCAGGCACTTCGGGTGTACACACCAATGTGGCCGACCTCCTTGCATCATTACTCGAACAGCCACTACCTATTTCTTTTGCGTGGTTCCAAGGTCGTTGGGCGAGTGCCTGAATTTCACGTCTGATCGACGCGCCCCTGCGGGGTTCCCTCGGTCGGTTGCGAGCCAGATAAAGCCCTGTCTCGCGCCGCTCCCTCGGCGCTGATTTGCGACGCGAAATTCAGCCGCTCTCCCAACTCACCACCGGACTCGCTGCAAGTCTGTAGCACCCTGGATAGGAGTCGGCGGTGCGGCTGAACCTGCCGTCGCAAGTGCGCGCAGAGGAAGGGAGCGAAACGGCGCTTTTCCGGTTCGCGACCGACCGAGGGTACCCCGCAGGGGCGCGTGTACAAGACGGCAGGTTCAGGCACGCCGCCGATGGCTTCGGCGCCAGACGATAGTATAGGTAGTGGATGCCTGGGGTAATGCTGGAAAAAGGCCAGCTCGATCGCGGTGTACCACCGAAGTGACTGGGGTTCGGAACGCCGGGGGTATACCGCGATCGAGCTGGCCGCCTGGCACAAAAGATCCGCTACCAGCTATCCAGCTATCCAGCTATCCAGCTAACCAGCTAACATAATAAAGAACCAAAAAAGGCCGGAACGCGCGCGCTCCGGCCTGGGATTATCCGCAGAGCAAGTCAGCCTAGTCGCAACGCTCGAACAGCGCCGCGATGCCCTGGCCACCGCCTATGCACATGGTGCTGACCGCGTAACGACCGCCCGTGCGCTGCAGTTCGTAAAGGGCCTTCACCGTGATCAGCGCGCCGGTGGCGCCGATGGGGTGACCCAGGCTGATGCCCGAGCCGTTGGGGTTGACCTTTTCCGGATCCAGACCCAGTTCCTTGACTACAGACAGCGCCTGGGCGGCGAACGCCTCGTTACACTCCCAGATATCAATATCCTCGATGCTGACACCGGTTTTCTCCATTAACTGGCGCACCGCCGGAGCGGGTCCTATGCCCATAATGGCGGGATCCACCGCCGCCAGCGAGTAGCCAACCATGCGGGCCATAGGCTTCAGGCCTTTCGCTTCGGCAGCACTCCTGTCCATCAGCACCAGCGCCGCGGCGGCATCGTTGATCCCCGAGGCATTGGCCGCGGTAACCGAGCCATCTTTCTTGAACGCCGGACGCAGTTTGGCCATGTCCTCGGGCGTGGCGTCGAAACGCACGTGCTCATCCTGCTCAAATACCGTCACGCCCTTGCGGGTTTTCAGCTCCACCGGGAGAATTTGCCCGGCAAAACGGTTTTCCTCAATAGCGCGCTGCGCCCGACGGTGGCTTTCCACCGCCAGCGCGTCCTGCTCTTGCCGACTGACCTGGTATTTGTCCGCCAGGTTCTCGGCGGTGATGCCCATGTGGGTGTCACCCATAGGACAGGTCAGGGCTCCCATCATGGCATCTTCCATTACCGCGTCGCCCATGCGCGCCCCGAAGCGGGCCTTGGGCAGCCAGTAGGGAACGCGGCTCATCGATTCGGCGCCACCGGCGACGGCCGCATCGCAATCACCCAGCAGGATCATCTGGGCAGCGGAGATTACCGCTTGCAAACCTGAGCCACACAACCGGTTCACGGTGAGCGCGGGCGTTTCGACGGGCAGGCCACCCTTGAGCGCAGCGACGCGGCTCATATACATATCGCGGCGGTCGCTGTGGGTCACAGTACCGATCACGCAGTGGCCGATATCCTCCGGGGCCAGACCGGAACGCTGCACGGCTTCTGCGACGACCTGACCGGCCAGTTCCGTAGGCGGCATATCTTTTAAACTGCCACCAAAATCGCCTATTGCGGTGCGCACACCGCTCAATACCACTACTTCACGGTTACTCATACCCAACTCCTGTTTCAAAAAACCATTTCCGGAACACTGTCCGGAACTACCAGCTCACCCGCTGTAAGCTCGACGATTTCCTCGACACTCACACCGGGAGCCCGCTCGCGCAGCACGAATTTGCCATCCTCTATGTCCAGCAGTGCCAGGTCAGTCAGCACCCGCTTGATGCAGCCCTTGCCGGTCAGCGGCAGGGTACACTCGGGCAATAACTTGGATTCCCCATGCTTGGAAGCGTGGGTCATGGTGACAATAATATTGTCCGCCCCGGCCACCAGGTCCATGGCGCCGCCCATACCCTTGATCAGCTTTCCTGGGATCATGTAGGAGGCAATATTACCCTGGCAGTCCACCTCAAAAGCACCCAGTACGGTGAGATCCACGTGGCCGCCACGAATCATGGCAAAAGATTCCGCCGAGGAAAACAGCGAGGCCCCGGTGGCCATGGTCACCGTCTGTTTACCGGCATTGATCAGGTCTGCATCCACCTCTTCATCCAGCGGAAAAGGCCCCATGCCCAGCAGCCCGTTCTCGGACTGCAGCATGACCTGCATGCCATCGGGGATGTAGTTGGCGGCCAGGGTCGGTATACCGATTCCCAGGTTGACGTAATAACCATCGTGAAATTCCTGCGCCACGCGTTGAGCCAGTTGCTCGCGAGTCAAAGCCATAACATCTCTCCTTAAGCGCTGCGCACGGTGCGCTGTTCAATGATTTTCTCGAAGGTGCCCTGGATCAGGCGATTGACATAGATACCCGGGAGATGAATCTCGTCCGGATCCAGCTCGCCCGGCTCGACAATTTCCTCGACCTCTACCACGGCGACCTTACCGGCGGTGACAGCCATTGGATTGAAGTTGCGCGCGGTCTTGCGAAACACCAGATTGCCGTACCGATCGGCCTTCCAGGCCTTGGCGATGGAAAAATCCCCCTGTATCGCCTCCTCCAGGATATAGTGGCGACCGTTGAATTCTCGCACCTCCTTGCCCTCACCTACCGGCGTACCGTAGCCCGTGGCGGTATAGAAAGCGGGGATACCCGCGCCGCCGGCGCGCATTTTCTCGGCCAGGGTGCCTTGCGGTGTCAGTTCAACTTCGAGCTCACCGCTCATCATCTGGGCCTCGAACAGGGCGTTTTCTCCCACGTAGGAGGCAATCATTTTGCTGATCTGTTTATCCTGCAGCAGAAGCCCCAGGCCACAGTCGTCGGTACCACAGTTATTCGAAGCAATGGTAAGGCCCCTGTTTCCCTTGCGCTTGATCTCTTTAATCAGGTTTTCCGGAATACCGCACAAGCCAAAACCTCCGGCTACCACTGTCATATTGTCTTCCAGACCAGCCATCGCCTCTTCATAGCTGCCCACTACTTTATCGAAACCAGACATTGTCTTCTCCTGCTTGCCGGGAATGCCTCGTTGACCCACGGGTCCCGGGTGAAATTTCAGGTTGTGTAGACTGCTACAGGCCCTTATATTTATCAAATATAAATATATTTACCATTAATTGATTTATTTTATGAATGTAACCATCAGGCAATTGCAGTGCTTCGTAGCGGTGGCGAAATCAGGAAGCTTTGCGGAAGCCTGCACCGTGCTGCATCTGTCACAACCGGCGCTAAGCATCGCCATCCGCAATCTGGAGGAGGCACTGGGTGGCAAGCTGCTGGCGCGCACCACCCGGGCCGTGGCACTTACCCCCGAAGGCAGCGAGTTCTACCTGATCGCGCAACGCCAGCTGGCAGACTGGGAACACTCCCTGGAGGATGTGCATAACCTGTTCGCCCTGCGCCGGGGAAAGCTTGCAATCGCCTCTATGCCGACGTTCGCCAGCAGCCTGTTACCGCCTATCCTGGGCGTGTACCACGAGCTGCACCCCGATATTAATATCACCGTACACGACGTGATTGCCGAAAGTGTGGTGGATATGGTGCGCCAGGGACGAGTGGAACTGGGCGTCACGTTCGATCCTGGGGAAGCCCAGGACCTGACATTCCAACCCCTGTTCACGGACAAACTGGTCGCCGCCCTGCCCCAGGGGCATCCTCTACTGCAGAAAAAAGCACTGCGTTGGCGCCAGCTGCTGGATTACCCTTTCATCGCCCTGCAGCGCCCTTCCAGTATCCGCCTGCTGATAGACCAGACCTTGCAGGAACATGACATGGCCCTGGCTCCCGCGTTCGAGGCGCATCAGCTGGCCAGCATAGGGCGCATGGTCAGTGCCGGCCTGGGAGTGAGCGTTGTGCCCAGCCTCAGCGGTGGGCAAATGCGCGAGATGGGCGCAGCCTGCCGACCGATCACCGCACCGGTCATCACCCGTAAGGTGGGTATCATCACCCGCAAACGCCACCCGCTGTCGGTCGCGACCCAGGCCATGGTGAGCGTAATTAGCCAATGGATCAGCTCAAATCGACCGGTGCTTCCCGGTTCGAGTGCAGCACCCTGATATCCAACGGGCCATCGGTATCCAGGTGCACATCGCGCTGCGGAAAGGCCACCACGATACCGGCTTCATTGAAACTCTCGTTAATAGCCTGGCGCAGCTCACTGCAGGTAATCAGGCGCCGGTCCAGGCTATCCAGGTAGAAACGCATGGAAATCAGCAGGCTGTTATCGCCAAATTCGTCAAAGGTGATCAGTGGCTCCGGGTCTTTCAGCACCACAGGGTGCTCGTCGACCAATCTGCGCACAATATCCAGGGCCTGGCCCATATCTGTGCCGTAGGCTACCCCAACTTCAATCCTGGTACGGGTGACCGCATCAGAAAGTGACCAGTTCAGCAGCAGGCCGGTGACAAACTCCTTGTTCGGCACCAGTAACTCGCGGCGGTCCCAGTCGCGAATAGTGGTGGCCCGTATATGAATTTTGGTCACGGTACCGGACACCTCCCCTACGGTCACCGTGTCCCCTACCCGGATGGGCTGTTCAAACAGGATTATCAAACCGCTGATAAAATTTGCCACAATTTCCTGCAGGCCAAAGCCAATGCCCAGACTCAGTGCCGCCACGGCCCACTGTATCTGCGACCAACTGCCGCCCAATATTCCCATCACACTCACCACCAGCACGGTGGTTACCGAATACTGGAACACCCGGCTAGCAGCATAAGCTGAGGCGGGACTGACATGCATTCGCTGGCGCAGCAGAATTTCCAACAGGCTGGGAATACGCCGCACTGCCACCCAACCCACCAACACTATGAGCAGGGCGTAACCCAGGTCGGCCAGGGTCACAGGAACAGTCGCATCTATACCATTGACGACACCACTTTGGTGCCACAGTACGACCGACTCCAGTATACCGAAGGCTGGAAATATCTCGGCCCAAATCGCGCCAAAGCCAAACAGAGCACCGATAATCAGCATGGCATTGAGAAACTTGGTGCCCTCGTCATTCAATAACTCGTGATCCTGCTCCAGTAGTTCGTCTTCCGGATTAAGTTCTCCCTGCCCCTCGCCCGCCTGTGCCTGCTCCTCCCGCATCTTTAAAATCATGCGGCGCCGGGTAATCCGCAGCCAGCGCAGACCCAGCTCATGCGTCAACAAGACGCCGGTAGCCAACAACAAAGTGCGCACCAGCAGCAGGGCCATTTCTACTGCGGTAAAGGTATAGCCCAACAGCACCGCCACAATGGCAAGTAGTGGCGCCACAGTCAGCAGCACACGTATCACCTTACCCAGGAACGCGGAACGCTCGGTACGCTTGGCGACGAAAATACTGTCGACTTTGCTCTGGACGAAATTCGGCATGCTTCTGAAGAAATGGGCGATGGACAGCAGCACAACCACAATGGCCAGCCCCGCAATCGATCCGCCCACTTCGCGTGGATAAAGCGTGTTAAAAAATATCACCACGCCGGTAGCCGGCAGGAAAACACACTGCAGGCGCACCACTCTGCGGGTGAGATCGGCGATCAGCTTTTCCGGCCAATGGAAATGCGCAGCCACCAGCCCCTTGGGAACCAACAGCATGCGCATTGTCTCCAGCACCCAGAAGTAAAAAGCCGTGCGCAACAGGGCTACAAACAGGGCATTGGCTAATCCGGTATCGCCCTGCTGCATCTCAAACAGCCAGGCGAACGTCACCATCAGCAACGGCCATTTCACCGACAGCACCATGGACCAGCCCAGGGCCTGCAAGGTCACGGCGAACCGGTCGCTGCGCACATATCCCACCGACTGGCCAGTCTGCTGCAGCAGCTTGGTGATGCGTGGCGTGAAATAGATCAGCACTAACACCAGCAGCAACGCCACCATCGTCAGGGGCTGCTTCAGCAATTCGCCCGGCAAGGGCTGCAACACCGAGACCCAGCCGGGAATGTCGGTAATGTCGCGTAATTGCCGCGCCAGGTCGGCACCTCGCAATATGGAGAAGGCTTCCCGGGATGGAATCCACAGCAAACGCTCGGCGACAAAATCACGATAGAGCTCCACTGCGTCTTCCTGGCGCCGCAGGCTGAACTCCAGTTCGCCCAGTGCCGCCCCGTAGGTATTCTCCATTTCTACCGAGCGCACGATCAGATCGCGTCGACTGTTCGACAATTCCAGCAAGTCTTCGCGCAACTTATCCCTCGTTGCCAGGCTCTCACTGGCGAGCAGGTCTTCTACATAGTCCCGCCGGTTACGCAATTTGCGGCGTTCATCCTCCAACTCTATCTGCCGTGTGCTGGTATCCCGGATCTGCCTGTTTACCGAAGTCATCTCTGAGCGGATATCGCGATGGGTTGGCAGTTGCGCCGACTGCTCGCGCAGTATCTGCCCGATTGCCATGGTCATACCCATGACTTCCAGTTTGCGCTGTATTGAGTTCAGATCGGTCTCAAGCTGCCCGGCCAGCTTGCGCACTCTCTCATCGCGATCACGAACGCCCTCGATCAGCGTACTGCGCTGAGAATAGACCTCCGTAAGAACGGCATTTTCATCCGCTAGCTGCAGTACCAGAGGGTGTTTGTCCCGCGCGCCCTCGCGCACCAGCTCGGCGGTGGCCTGTGCGTCGGCGGCTTCAATCTGACGCAATTCTGCGGCACGCTGCTCCAACAACTGCAAATTCTGCTGCCGCACACCAATATCAAAACTGGTGTGATCCAGCTGCGCCTTCAATAGTGCCCGGCGCATGGGTTTGCTCAGCATTTCGGCGTCCAGGGCCGCTTTTTCCGCCAGGCCACTGGCCAGAGCAACCTGTAGCGACCACTGCCTGGCCTCCTCTTCAGTACCGGATTCCGGCGTTTGGGCCAGCAGGCCCAGTTTGGATTCGAGCTCTGCGTTGCGCGCAACCAGCTCAGTCAGACGATCACGCACCGCTGTGTCGCGGGCCGGCATACTGTCTACAGCCGCGCGAATTTCTGTCAGGCGCGCACTCAGGGCTGTTAATTCGCTCTTGTCGCCCTGTATAGTCTGCTCCAGCTCAGGCAGCGATAAACCTGCCGCCACCGTGGCCTCATCAATCGCGGGGGCCGCCTGCAACCGGGCCAGCTCGGCATGCAATGCGTCGGCCTGCGGCGCAGCGTTATCCCGGGCACGATTGTAGGTATCCAGTGCCTGGGTGGATTCAGAGAAACTCTGCAGGGCTGCGCGGGTATCGTTGTACAGGCGCAGTAGCGTTTCTCGCTTCGGGTCATCCTCAGGCATAGTAGAAGAGACCAACTCAGCAGCGCTATTCACCTGCTCCAGGGTCACGCCGGGAGGCGTTACCTCCGCGCGTGCGGTGCTCACCACAAAAATCAGTACTGCAAGCAGCACCTTTACCATCGACATCACTGCAACTCCCGTAGCCACACCGGCCTATTGCCTGATGCGCCACTCTAACCTGCTTGCTGCCCTCGGGAAAGTGGCCAGGGTGGTGCCGCCTGGCGTAGAATGCGCATCCCTTATCGCCAAGGCCCCGGTTGCCATGCCCCTGTTACGACTCGACGCCATCCATCTGCAATACGGCACCCAGGTAGTGCTTGACGACGTCAACCTCAGTATCACCCGCGGTGAGAAGCTGGGCCTGCTGGGGCGTAACGGTGCCGGAAAAACCACGCTGCTCAAGCTACTGGCAGGAGAGCTCAGCGGGGACGACGGCGAGCGCTGGATGCGCCCGGGCGTGCGCATAGCCAGACTGCAGCAGACCCTGCCCCCCGCCGACGAGATCAGCGTGTTTGACGCCGTGGCTGCCGGCCTGCCCGAGGCAGGTAAGTTACTTAGCGAATACCACCACCTGTTACAAGCGGGACCGGAAACGGATATGGAGGCACTGTCGCGGGTGCAGGAGCGCCTGGAAGCCGTCGATGGCTGGCTATTGCAGCAGCGCGTGGAAACCACCATCTCCCAGCTGGAATTACCGACGGACGCCGCCATGTCAACCCTGTCCGGGGGCTGGCGGAGACGCGTGGCCCTGGCCCAGGCTCTGGTGAGCCAACCGGATATCCTGTTGCTGGATGAACCCACCAATCACCTGGATATTCCCGCCATCCAATGGCTGGAAGAGCAACTCGCACAGTTTCCGGGAGCCATCATCCTGATTACCCACGACCGGCGCTTTCTGCAGAACGTGGCCAATAGCATCGCCGAGCTGGACCGCGGGCATCTCACCCAGTGGCGCGGCGACTACCAGGGCTTCCTGCGTCACCGGGAACAGCAATTGCAGGCGGAAGAGCGCGCCAACGATTTGTTTGACAAAAAACTGGCCCAGGAAGAGGTATGGATACGCCAGGGCATCAAGGCACGCCGTACCCGCAACGAAGGGCGGGTACGGGCACTTAAAGCCATGCGCGACGAGCGCCAACAGCGCCGCGAGCGCAGCGGTACTGCCAAATTCGCGGTGGAGGGTTCCGGCCAGTCAGGCAAGATTGTCGCGGAGCTGGAGGGTGTCAACATGCGCTACGGCCAGCAGTGCATTTTGAAGAACTTCTCCACCATCATACAGCGCGGCGACCGCGTGGGTATCGTGGGCCCCAATGGCGCGGGCAAATCCACCCTGGTAAAAATCCTGCTGGGGGAATTGCAACCCGACAGCGGTTCGGTCAAATTCGGCAGCAAGCTGGAGGTGGCCTACTCCGACCAGTTGCGCGACCAGTTGGACCCGGAGAAAAACCTCATAGACAACGTCTGTGGTGGACAGGACTTTATTGAAATCAACGGCAAACGCCGCCACGCGATCTCTTACCTGGGGGATTTCCTGTTCAGCCCGGAGCGGGTGCGCACACCGGCCAAGGCACTTTCCGGCGGCGAGCAGAACCGCGCGGTCCTGGCCAGGCTGTTCAGTAAGCCGGCCAACCTGCTGGTCCTGGACGAACCCACCAATGACCTGGATATCGAAACCCTGGAGCTGCTGGAGGAAATCCTGCTGACCTTTGAGGGCACGGTGCTGCTGGTCAGTCACGACCGGGACTTCATGGATAATGTAGTCACCGGCCTGCTGGTACTGGAAGGGGATGGTGTGGTCAGCGAACAGGCCGGAGGCTATAGCGACTGGGAAGCACGCGGGGGGCGTCTGCGCTCCCCTGAGAACCGCGCGGCGGGCGGGCAACCGGCAAAGCCGGCAACCCCGGCCACTGAAGTGGCGGCCACCCCAGCCGCGCAAAAGCGAAAATTATCTTACAAGGACCAGCGTGAACTGGATGCCATGCCAGGGTTGATCGAGGAACTGGAGCAGAGTCAGCAGGCCCTGGAGGAAATGGTCTCCGACCCGGATTTCTACCAGCGGGACCAGGCCGAGGTGGAACAGGTGCTGGCGGACCTTACCGACGCGCAGGCAAAACTGGAAAGCGCCTTCGAGCGCTGGTCGGAGTTGGACGGCTGACGCTGATCGCCACTAATGCGAAGTTGCGCCGCTGTGTCATTCCGGCGAAAGCGGGGCTCCAATAAGCCTGACGCTACAGCACACGGGCGACCGCTTTGGCCAGGTAATCCAGGTTGCCGGCGTTGACTCCCGCAACGTTTATACGCGAAGAATTCAGCATATACACCGCGTCCTCGTCGCGCAGCCTCACGGCCTGTTCCACGCTCAGACCGAGAAAGGAAAACATACCTTTTTCCTGTTCAATAAAAGCAAAATCAGCGCCGCTGTGCTGTTCCAGCGCATGGCGCAGGCTGCTGCGCAGGCCGTTGATGCGCTGACACATGGCCTGTAGTTCCGCGCGCCACATTGCACCCAGGTACTCATCCGCCAGGATGCGACCCGCCAGCAATGCGCCATGGGCCGGCGGCATGGAATACACCCGCCGGGCGGCCACCTGGGCCTGGCTTAAAATGGCATTGGCGTTGGCCTCACTGCTGCACACGAAAATGGCCGCGCCGGTGCGCTCCCGATACAAGCCGAGATTCTTGGAGCAGGACGCGGCAATAATGACCTCCGGCAGACGCGATACCAGCAGGCGCAGGCCCGCGGCATCCTCATCCAGGCCATCACCAAGGCCCTGGTAGGCAATATCGATAAACGGGGTAAACCCCTGTCGCTCTGCCATATCCGCAATCACACCCCACTGCTGCAGTGTCAGGTCGGCGCCACAGGGGTTGTGGCAGCACCCGTGCAGCAGCACGATATCGCCGGCTCGAGCCGCCTTGAGATCTTCCACCATACCGTCGAAGTTGACACCGTGGGTCAATGGTTCGTAATAGCGGTAGGTCTGGAAAGCCAGACCCACGCTGCCCAAAAGGGGAATATGCACCGGCCAGGTGGGGTCACTAACCCATACCTGGGCGTCAGGGGCTGCCGCATGAATAACCTCCGCACCGATACGCAGGGCACCGCAGCCGCCGGGGGTTTGTATGCTGGTCACCCGCCCCCCGGCGAGAGCGGAGCAGTCATCACCCAGCACCAGGCGCTGTATGCCCTGGTTGAACAGCGGGTCGCCGGCGGGCGGCAGGTAGGCCTTGGTGGTTTCTTCCTGCACAAGCAAGCCCTGGGCTTCCCGCACGGCGGCAAACACCGGGCATACCCCCTGCTCATCCATGTAGATACCAACAGTGAGATCGACCTTGTCGGGATTGGCATCCGCCCGGCAGGCGGCGGCCAGTCCCAGGATGGGGTCAGCGGGCATTTGTTCCAGTTGTTCCAGCATGAGTCTGTCTCCGGGTGCTATAACTGCGCCAACAGTGCCGTCAGGAACTGCCAGAAAGGCGCAACTGTATCAATTTTCAGGCGCTCTGTGGGCGAGTGCGCGCCTTTAATGGTTGGGCCGAAGGACAGTATATCCGTATCCGGCTTCTTGCCCTTCAGTATGCCGCATTCCAGACCCGCATGAATGGCTTTCACAGCAGGCAGTTCACCGAACAATTCCCGGTGCAACAAACCCGCTTGCTGCAGCAGCGGGCTGTCAAAATCCGGCTGCCAGCCGGGATAGCCCACCACCGGCTTTACGCTGAGATGGAATGCCCGCGCCAGTGCCAGTACCGAGCGCTGCAACGGCAGGCTCTGGTCCCAGTTGAAAAAGCGGTAGCTGGATTCGACAAATAGCTCGCCGCGCTGCAGGCGCAGTATGGCCAGATTAATACTCAGGTCCACCAGCTCCGCAGGCTGCTGCAGGTTATAGGCCTGCGCACCGTGGGGCCAGGCTGCCACCAGGTCCAATACCGCCGCGCTGTCCTGCTCACTGATCACCTCAAGTGCCGTTGCTTGCTCCAGCGCCAGTGCCAGGTCGCTATCAGCCGCCGGCAGGTAGGCGCGCCAGCGACTTTCCCAGTCCCCCAGGCTGTGGGCCAGCTGTTCAGCGCTGGCGGCGGGACAGGCAAAATTCACACGCCCCTCCCGGGGAATGACATTGTGGGCGACCCCGATGTCGATATCGCCCAGCCGCAGGCCCTGAACATCCTCCAGACACTGGCACAACAGCTTGATGGCATTGCCCAACTGCTCGTGAATCTGGATGCCCGAATGGCCACCGGCAAGTCCCCGCAGCCCCAGGCTCCAGCAGGTATCACGGGCAGGATCTGCAACCAGTGGTCGGGTAAATTCCCAACCGCCGCCACCGGCACAACCGACATAAAGCTCGTTCCAATCCTCCGTGTCGAGGTTCAGCATCAATTTGCCGGTCAACAGGTCCGCATCCAGGTTGAGGGCTCCACCGAGGCCGGTTTCCTCGTCCACCGTGAACAGCAGCTCCAGCGGCGGGTGCATTACTTCGGGATCAGTCATCAACGCCAACGCCGCGGCGCAGCCCACCCCATTGTCCGCCCCCAGTGTGGTGCGATCCGCCCGCAGCCAGCCGTCCTCCACCTGCAGCAACAGCGGATCGCGCTCGAAGTCATGATCTTTATCGGCGGTTTTCACCGTCACCATATCCAGGTGGTTCTGGATAATCACCGTGGGCCCTCCCTCCATGCCTGCGCTGGCGGCGACAGCCACCACAAGATTACCTTCATCATCCATGCGCCAGTCATGTCCGCCGGCCAGGGCAAGGTCAATAACGTACTGACGCACAGCCGCCTCGCGCTTTGAGGGACGGGGAATCTGGGTAATGCGGTAAAAATGCTGCCACAGGTGGGCGGGTTGGGACGGGTAATGGTCCGGTTTCATGCTGAACTCCCTGCTGGGCCCAAGATTATAACCGAGTGGGCCGCATCTGTTATTTTTCACACAAATCTAAGGGATTTTTTACGTCACAAACCTGTCACAGACAACTACACTTTAAACTAAAACTGATCCATCAATGATCGAGAGGACTATGAAACGTATAGATGAAGGCAAAGTAAGCTTGGTTGAATTTCTCAACAGCATCAAATTTGCCCGTAGGGACAAAGCGAATCAAGCTGACCAGTGCCCCACGCACTTCGCCCATTTCAACCCGCGTACCCGCAACACCCTCGCGCCAAAGGTTGAAGATTCGCAACTGATCCGCAGCGCCAACTAGGCACAGCGATCGGTCACTGCCTGTCCGGCACACTCCGGCCGGGCATGCCCCGAACCGCCCAATCCACTACTGTTACAAACCCGGCGCTCAAGCAGCGGGCAACGCTGTCAGTGATCCTATACCACACGCACCAGTGGTCTGATGTGCTCACTGCGGCACAGGGCCCAGCGACGTTGCGGCTCCACCAGGTGATTGGCAATCACGGCAAATACCAGTGGATTAAAAGGGAAGCCAACATGGCTGGCCATCACCGCCATATTGGTGACATAGCGAGGGTCGCCCTGGCATCTGGCAATACCCGCCCCGACAATGCCATCTGATTCACTGAACAAGGCCAGTACCGGGACGCGCAACTCTCCGCCGCTATAGGTGTGCCCCACCCAGCGCTGCAGGGCCTCATCATCCACTTCATTGTCGTAGAGATTACCCATCACGCTGTACAGTGCGGTACCGCGCGGATCACCATAAGGCGTGCCCAGGGTGATCGCCTGGCGCACCCACTGGGGAAACCGGTGGGCCACGGCCACTGCGTAGAGTCCACCCAGGCTCCAGCCTATCAGGGTCACTTTACCGCCACTGGCGATAAACTCCCGCTCTACCAGGCCGGCAATGACATCTTCGGTCTGCGCGCGGTGCTCCAGGAAATCGTCGATGTCCTGGGAACGCACCTCAGAGGCATTGCGGCCCAGGCCCCAGGGAATCGCCTTGTAACCACGCTGGTTAAGGAATTTGCGCAGTCGCGAAGTGGAGCCGTCCGCCCCCATAAAACCCGGGAGTGTCATGACGGAATGCCCATCTCCCCGGGGTAGCGTCTTGAACAGGGGGCCCAGCATGGCGCTGCTGCCCATCTCGAGGACCACTCGCCCCAGCTCCATGACACTGTGCCGCAGGCGCGGCGGGCGCAGGTCGGGGGTAAAATGTTGCGCGGCCTCCATAAGGGCTCCCTGTAAACTGATCACCCCTACATTGTGGCCAGATTGACCCCGGGAATACAGCGAAACATGGACAGTCCGGTTCAACAATTCATGCTAGAATTGCGGCCTTGGCAACTAACCAGAAAAAGCTTGATCTAAGCCGGGCCCGCGACTCCCAGTGACCGACATCCGTGACACCATCTACGCCGCACCCCTGGCAGACACCGGCCTGTTCGCTTTTGACGACAGCGTGGCCCGGGTCTTTCCGGACATGATCAAACGCTCGGTCCCCGGCTATCCCACCATCATCGCCATGACCGGACTGCTGGCGGGCAAATACGCCAGCGCCGGCAGTAATTTATATGACCTGGGCTGCTCCCTGGGCGCGTCCACCCTGGCCATGCGCCAGAACGTCCGCCAGGTTGACTGCCACATCATCGGCGTGGACAACTCCAACTCAATGCTGCAGCGCTGCCGCAATCTGATCGACGCTGACACCCATGGCGCCCATGACACACCGGTGTCGCTGGTTTGCAGCGACCTGCAGGACGTGACCATCCGGGATGCCTCAGTGGTAATCCTCAACTTCACCCTGCAGTTCATCCCCCGCGAATCCCGCGATGCCGTCATCCTGGGCATTTATGAAGGTTTGCGTCCCGGGGGCATCATGGTGTTGTCGGAGAAGGTTACGTTCGAAGACCCGCACCTGGACGAGCTTAATATCGAAGCCCACCACCAGTTCAAGAGCGCCAACGGCTACAGCGACCTGGAAATTGCACAAAAGCGCAGTGCCCTGGAAAATGTGCTGGTCCCGGAAACGCTCGCCGCGCACAAAGAGCGTATCGCTACCGCCGGTTTCAGCAGTTGCGACGTGTGGTTCCAGTGCTTTAACTTCGCCTCACTGATCGCACTGAAATGATCGACTACCAACCGCTGATTACCCGCTGGCGCGGCGGTGACCTCGATGCCTGGGCCCAGTTGCTCTCGCAACAGGTCGCTGCGGGCCTGTCCCGGGAACGCTACGGGGACCTGGCGCGCTGGTTACAGACACTGGATGAGCTGCCCCGGATCAAGGCAGACCACCTGCAACTGGACGGCTCTCGAGTCGGTGCGCGCACAGAGCAACCACTGGACGAGGCGACCAAAGCCACGTTGCAGGAAACACTGATGGGGCTGCACCCCTGGCGCAAGGGTCCCTTCGATTTGTTCGGCGTGCATATCGATACCGAGTGGCGTTCCGACTGGAAGTGGGACCGACTGCAGAACAATATTGACTCCCTGAATGGCCGCCGCGTCCTGGATGTGGGGTGCGGCAGCGGCTATCACTGCTGGCGCATGCTGGGGGACGGCGCCCGGGAAGTTATCGGTATCGACCCCACCCCGCTGTTCGTAGTGCAGTTCTGGGCGCTGCAAAAATACCTGCAACAGGACAACGCCTGGGTGCTGCCAATGGGCATAGAACAGGTACCGCCCAAACTGGCGGCCTTCGACACGGTATTTTCCATGGGGGTGCTGTATCACCGCCGCTCGCCCATGGATCACCTGCTGGAGTTGAAGGAGTGCCTGCGCCCCGGTGGACAGCTGGTGCTGGAAACCCTGGTGATTGAAGGCGAACTCGGGGATACCCTGCTGCCCGAAGGTCGCTATGCGCGTATGGGCAACGTGTGGTTCCTGCCCAGCTGCGCCA
>Ga0316194_10001611_pt1 | contig 15589 bp, 11 predicted proteins | sample CroRivsedime1_MG_FD_204936 | JGI IMG/M metagenome (GOLD analysis project Ga0316194, IMG submission 204936) | Coastal sediment microbial communities from Maine, United States - Cross River sediment 1 | ecosystem: Environmental > Aquatic > Marine > Coastal > Sediment | place: USA: Maine...
ACGATTCCGGACGACCACGACGTATACCACGGTAACGTCTGGGGTGCCGGAGGCCGGGCCACCCCACCGGGGCTGATGGGCGCCGCCGCGCAGGACGCCGGAGGATACAAGCTCCCGGCCGCGTGGGTGAATATGGTCCAGCGTACCCAAACCTCTCACCTTCCTCTCCCGTTTGACCCCGAGCCCGCGGAACAGGGGATCGGGGTGTACTTCACCGACGTCCTGTACGGTGGAGTGAGTTTCGGGGTGATCGAGGACCGCAAGTTCAAATCACCACCGGCACCGTTGCTCCCCGCTGCTGACGTATGGAACGGTTGGGCACGGGACTCAGCTTGGGACGCCCGGGCGCTGGGGGACCCCCCGGGCGCCGACCTGCTCGGGGAACGCCAGGAGCAGTTTCTTGATCAATGGGCCGCCGATTGGAGCCGCGGCACGTGGATGAAGGTCCTTCTGTCGCAGACGATATTCGCCAACGTAGCGACGATTCCGGCGGAGGCGATGACGGGTTCCGTGATCCCCGGCCTTCCGATCCCGCAGCCCGGAGAGTGGGTCGAGGGAGACAAACAGGCGGCCGACATGGACTCCAACGGCTGGCCGAGTGCAGGCCGGGACCGGGCGCTGCGGGCGATCCGGAAGGGGTTCGCCGTGCACCTGGCGGGCGACCAGCACCTGGCGAGCACGATCCGCTACGGCGTCGATGAGTTCGGAGATGCGGGCTTTGCGCTGTGCGTTCCCTCAGTCGCCAACTTCTGGCCACGGCGCTGGTATCCGCCCGGTGGTGGTCCCGACATGTCACGGGGTCCGACTGGCGGAACGGGCGATTTCCTGGACGGGTTCGGGAATCGAATGACCGTTCTGGCGGTCTCGAACCCGGCCCACTGGGGGCGGGAGCCGGCAGTGCTGCACGACCGGGCGCCCGGCTACGGGATCGCCAGGTTCAGTCGTTCTACCCGCGAGGTGACGCTGGAGGCCTGGCCGCGCTGGGCGGACCCGGCTGCAGGGGATCAGCCCTATCCCGGCTGGCCGGTGCGGTTCGATCAGGTGGACGGCTACGGTCGTGAGACGTGGGGTTTTCTGCCCACGCTGCTCGTGCAGGGAACCGTCAATCCGGTAGTCCAGGTCGTGGCCGCAGACGGCGAGATCGTCTATACGCTCCGCATCAAGGGGGACCGCTTCACTCCCCGGGTGTTCGAGCCCGGAGTGTACACGGTTCGGGTGATCGAGGCGGATACCGAGGCGCTGCTGCTGTTTCCTGCACTCGAAGCGGCGAGGGATTCAACCAGGGCGATCGAAGTCGAATTTCCCTGACACCGGCAGGTTTATCTGGCCGGAGATCTCCAGGCCCAACGGGAGCGACCGCTGTGCCCGGCGACTGATCAGGATCAGGGGAACGTCGATCTGGCGAGCGATCATGATCGGCAGTCGGCCGATCTGAGCATTCCCGCGCCCGCGTCGCTGGGTTCCCATCACGACGAGATCTGACTCGGCGGCACGTCGAACGATTACCCCCTGTGGATCATCCGTCCGTTCGACCAGGACCTGGTGTGGTCCGGGCACTTCATCTCTGGCCAGGTTCCGAAGGTCGCGCTCCGCACGCGCTGCGTCCTCACTCGAAGCGCCGCTCGGGATTGTATGGAAGTACGTGATATCCCGATTCCCGGTCCTGATCAGGCTCGACAGGAGTCGGGCTCGCAGGTGACTCTGGTCTCGACCGCCGCCAATCGGGACGAGCACCCGGCGAGCCGCCTCGAGGCTCCACCGGCGTGGAGCGCGGAGGATCACGGTATCCACCTCCAGCTGCTCAAGCAGGGACTCCGTCCGCGCTTCCACTGCCTCCCCACTGAGGTCCGGCAGTCCGAGCAGGACCGTCTCGCAAGCGTGGGTTCGGGCCACGCGCGCGATTTCGCGCAATGAGTCGGTCGCGATAGTAAACAGGGTCTCGGCGATCAGCCCGCGTTCGAAACTCCGCGTAAGGGATTCGCGGAGGAGTTCCGGGGCGCCTCGCAACAGGGAACCGTCCGCCGGAGGCATCCCACTCGGCGCGCGGACGACGGACAGGAGCAGGACTCGCCCGGTCCCTGGGGTGCGAAGAGTCGCGGCTACATCGACGAGGCTGGCGGCGCTGTCCGGGTTCGCGATCGGTACCAGGACCAACGGACTTCGGCCTCGCAGTCGCGCGAGATCCGGGTCCGTTGCCTCCGCCGACGCGTCGGCGAGGCTGGCGCCGGGCGCGAACACGGTGAGGTAAAGGGCTCCGCCGATCAGCAGCCACCAGCCGATCACACCCCCTGCTTCCGGGACCGCGACCGCCTGGAACACAGCGAGTCCAATGCACAGCGCGGCACCGACGAGAGGAATCAGTACCGAGCTCGTTTTCGCGGAACGGCGATTCGCCAGCACGGCAGCCCAGTGCACGATCGCGAAAGCTATGAGAAAAATGAGGCTGGATGCGGCTCCGGCGGCGGCCACGTTACCGACTGCGACGACGATGCCGGCCACCATCACTGCAGTCAGCCCGACGGCAATCGCCGGAGAGCCGCTCGATGCCCGTACTTCTCCGACCCGGCGCGGCATGGTCCGGTCCTTCGCCATGGCGAACGCGACGCGGGATGCTCCGACCATGTTGGCGCGAAGCGCCGACAGCATCGACAGAACTCCCGCACCGATGACGAGCCAGTAGCCGGGCGTGCCGAGATACCGCTCCACAGCCTCGGCCACGAAGCCCTCGGGATTTGCCGCTGCTGCGGAGGCGATATCCACGTCCGGGGACGCGCCGACGGTCTCCAGCAGAAACAGCAGGGGCAGATAGATCACGAGAGCGATTCCGAGCGACAGATACATCGCCCGGGGGATCGTGCGCTCCGGATCGCGCACCTCGCCGCCGACCGCGGCGATCAGGTCGAATCCCTGGAGTGCGATGAACGTGTAACCCATCGCCTGTACGATGCCGAGTGAACCAGTTGGCGCGAAGGGCGTGAGCCGTCCCACGAGCTCGGTAGCATCGCCGCGCAGCCAGGCGTAAATGCCCCCGCCGATCAGGACGACGAATACCACCACCTTGCCGATGGTCGCCGCATCCTTGCCTCCTCCAACGCGCCGCACCAGGGAAAGGGCGTAAAGCACGATCACAGCAAGCGCGATTCCTACGCGCACTGCCGATTCGCGCAGCCAGCCGGACTCGATTCCGAGCAGCGGAAGTCCTCGACCCATTCCTTCTGCGGCAAAGGCGGCGAAGCCCAGGGCGTACAGCACACCGGCGACGATCGATGCGAACCAGACGACCCAGCCAACGACGAACGCCACCTCGATGGAGAGCACTTTCTTCGAGTACGTGTATACGCCGCCGGATTCCGGGAAGCGGCGTGCGAGACTGGCGAAGCTGTGGACGGTGAGGAGAGCGATCACGCCGTTGAAGGCGAAGGCCAAGATCGCGGCAGGACCGGCCGTAGCGAAAGCGACGCCGGCGAGGGCGAGGATGCCCCCGCCCACGATCGCCCCCACGCCGAGGGCGGTGGCTCCGACCAGTCCGATATGGCGCTCGCCGACCATCCTCACCGCCCGTTCATGAATCGTAGAATTCGTACCAGGATCGAGTCTAACACACCGAGCTCGCGGGGGCGCGTGGAAGGCCAGCGTTGGACAGCCTGATAAGGATTCCGCACATTTGAATTCCGAGGCTGGTTCTCGAAGGTCTTTCGGCGCTTGCCGACCCTGCGCGCCTGCATAATCGCTTTCCTGATCAGGAGGACCGTAAGGTGAGAAGAATTGCTCTATTCGGATCGTGTCTCACGTTGCTGCTCGCCGCCACCGGGTGCGACCAGCGAGTCACCGAACCCGCACCAGAGGCTACCGGTCCTGCGTTGAGCGCCATAGCCGAGACGGACGGCATCTCGGCAGCGGGAATCGACCGTCCGTCTTCGCTCGCGCTGGCGGACGGCCGCATCGCAGATGGAGGTCTGTTCAACCTGGGCGTCGATCCGACCGAGGCGATCAATCCGGACGATTACATATGTCCGTCGTCCACGCCGATATTCGATATCTACAACGACGCGTTTGTCCAACTGATCGTTGAAGAGTTCGACATCTTCCTCTTCCTGTACGCGGACGTGTGGGCTGACCTGCTTCCGCAGTATGAAGCCCTGATCTTCTTGGAATCGGACAGGAAACAGGAATACGGCTACGACGGAGAGTTCACCAACGCGATCAATCGCACGAACATGGACCTGAGGCGTTTCTCAGACATCCCGTCGGACGAGCTCCAAGTCGTGCCAATGAAGGGCTCGATGCTGTATGACACGGAGCGTGTCGCACGGGCGTATCAGTCGCCGCTCGTACCGCCATTCGGCGGTCTGTCCGAGGCCGACGCCTACTTCGTGGCCGGGCTGATCCAGGATGCGCTGGACGCATCCGAGCTGCTGGACGGGGGAAATCACCCGCTGTTCAGCTTCAACGCATTCGCGTTCAGCGGGAGCGCCGGTCTCGGCATCCCACCAAAGATAATCATGGGTGACGCGATCCTGGACGGGTACGCCGACCTCGGTTTTGGCGATGTGGCGCCCCAGGCGATCCTCTCACACGAATGGGCGCATCACATTCAGTACGCTTACGGCTGGTTCAACGACGACGTCCCAAGCCTCGATCCGCCGGCCGACGCCGCCGAGGAGACCCGCTACTCGGAGCTGATGGCCGATGCGTGGGCCGCCTAACTACCTCACGCACTCGCGGGGCGGGACGATGAACCAGAAGCGCGTCGTGCAATTCCTCGAGGTGTTCTATCAGATCGGAGACTGCGCCTTCTCTGACCCCAGCCACCACGGCACTCCGAATCAGCGTATGAAAGCGGCGGAGTTCGGGTTCGACCTGGCGGACCAGGCGCAGAAGCAGGGTCACATCATGTCGTCGGCAGAATTCCACGAAGTATTCGTGGCGAACTACTTGAGCTTCATCCAGCCGGACGCCTGAACTGGAGCAAACGGGAGATCGGCGAATCGGCTGCTGACTCCCGCAGTGGATGGGGTTGAAAGCGGCGCGACCCGGGACGCAGCCGGGTCGCGCCGAGTACTTGTCATACCCGCCGAATCCACCGAAGGGAGAGGAAGATGAAGGTACTCGTAATCGGCGGCACTCTGTTCATCGGCAAGCGACTCGTGCGACGTCTGCTCGAGGAGGGACACGAGGTAAGCGTCCTGCACCGCCGCGAAGGCCATACCTACGGGGCCGAGGTCGGGAATCTCGTTGCCGACCGGAACGATGCGGAATCCGTGCAACGCGCGATCGGCGGGCAGCGGTTCGACTGGGTGTTCGACAACGTGTACGACTGGGAGCAGGGTACGACGTCCGTGCAGGTCGAGGCCACGGCGCGGGCGTGCGGCCCCGGGATCCAGCGGTACGTGTTCATGTCGAGTTGTGCGGTCTACGGACCGGGCCTCGACCTGACCGAAGACGCGCCCCTCGTTCCGGACGACAGCCCCGAGCTCTATGCGGCGCACAAGGCGGCTAGCGAGCGGGCGCTGCTTCGCATGCACGCCGAAGACGGTTTCCCGGCCGTCACGCTGCGGCCGCCGTTCGTATACGGGCCGGAGAACCCTTTCTATCGGGAGCAGTTCTTCTGGGACCGGATGCGGGAAGGGCGATCGATCATCGTTCCGGGGGACGGCAGTCGCCTGATGCACCTGGTGTACGTGAACGATCTCGCCGAAGTCTGCCTGCGGGCTGCAGGGCGGGATGAAGCCGTGGGAGAAGCGTTCAACGTCGGCCACCACCGGCCGATCACTCAGCTCTCCCTCGTGCAAGCACTGGGCGCGGCAGCCGGAATGGAGCCGGACACGGTCCTTGTTCCGCGCGCGGAGATCCAGGCGGCGGGCGGAGAGGTGATCGGCGAGAACCTCTACTTCGGGGTCTACTACGACATGCCGTCGATTACGCAGGACATGGGCAAAACCGGGCGCCTTCTCGGGCTGACGCCGACGGAATTCGAAGCCGGCCTTAACGATTCGTACGAGTGGTACCTGGCGAACCACGCGCGTCCGGACCTGGACTACACGTTCGAGGACCGTCTGCTGGCCGGACGGGTGGACGGGGGCTGAGCGCAGCGACGTATCTGCCGCTCGAGACCGTGCCCCGTTCGCAGGGTCTGGTCCGTCTCAGCGAGCGGGCGCCCCCAGGTGCTCCTTGAAATAACCGGTCATGCGCTCCCAGAAATAGCGCTCGTGCGTCCGCCAGCCGATCCCGTGGTTGCCCTCCGGGTAGACGGCCAGGTCGTACTCTTTCCCGGCCTCCGTAAGCGCGGTGAGCAGCCGAATCGTCTCGGCGAACGGCACGTCGTCATCGCTGGTTCCATGCATGATCAGCAGCCTGCCGGCCAGCCGATTCACAAGGGCGGTGCTCGATGCGCGCTCGAAGGTGTCTGGACACTCCGCCGGGAAGCAGCCCAGGTAGGGCTCGATCGACACCCGAAAGTTCTCGAGGTCCACGGCGGGCGCGCCCGCGACCCCGACGCGGTACAGGTCGGGGTCCAGAAGCATTGCCCGCAGGACTCCGTAGCCTCCCCAGGAGAATCCATTCACCCCGACGCGCTCCAGGTCCATGTACGGACGCTCGCTCCCGAGCTGACGCAGCACCGCCGCGTGGTCCGCGATTTCGTGCTGGCCGTACTCGCCGTAGAACGCGTCGCCGAAATCCCGGCCCCGGCCTCGCGTGTTCCGGGCATCGACCATCATGACGACGAACCCGAGGTCGGCCAACGCCTGCAGCTTCCCGTTCGGCCACCTCGACACGCTGGAGGTGAAGGGTCCGAGGTAGATCTGTTCGATCACCGCATAGCTGAACGAAGGATCGAATCCGGCCGGCCTGAACAGCAATCCATGCAGATCCGTGCCGCCGTCGGCAGCCTTTGCCGTGAACTGCTCGGGCGCGCGCCATCCCGCCTTGCGTGCGACCTCCGCCGTGGACCAAAGTTCACGGACCAAGGTTCCGTCGCTGCGATACAGCTCCAGGACCGGCGGCATGTCGGCGTCCATGCGCACCGTCCAGAAGTGTGCGAACGTCGCGTCGAACTCGAGTTCTCCGAAGAACGGACCGGCGATAAGCGCCTGCGGCTCGCCGCCGGCCAACGGCACGCGCATGAGCGAGTTGTCATACGGACGATCGGGATCGATCCGCGCTTGGTAGTAGACCCACTCCCCCCGGGTGTCGATGCCGTCCACGAATTCGACTTCCGAACCTTCCGGCGTTAGTGGTCGGAGCAGTTCTCCATCGGGCCCGTACAGATACACCCGGGTCCAGCCGTCCCGCTCGGAAATCCACAGGAAGCGGCCGTCCTCCAGCAAGCGGACCGGTCTGGCCCCATCGTCCAGTTGCGCGTCGTTTGAGTGCAGCAGCGGGAGCCCGACGATGTACGTGTCCGACTCCTCCACCAGGATCAGCCTGGATTCTCCGGTTGCGGCGTCGGCGACCCGGAGCTCGACCCGGTCGGTGAACCGGCTCGAGCGCAGGAAGAACAGGGAATCGGACGAAGCGCTCCAGCCGATGATGTATAGGTAGGGCGCCTCCATTCCTCCAAGCTCCACGCGCACGGGCTCGCCCCCGTTTCGACCTACGATGTACAGCGCGGCGACAGGAATCGCCTCCCCGACTCGGCTGTACTGAATCCTTTCGACCGGCTCTCCCGGCTCTCCGTAGCGGATCAGCGGGATGGTGGGGACCCCTCGTGCGTCGAGCTGTTTGATCGCGAGCCGGCTTCCGTCGGGCGACCATTTCGCCCCCTCGATGTCGAAGCCGTTGCCAGTTCCATCGCCCGCCGCCAGTAGCTGCTGCTCGTCGGATCCGGCGGCCCGGAGCCACACGTCGCCGTCGGAGGCGCCCGCGAAGGTCTGGAAGTCCGGTGACGGCACCTCCATGACCGGCCTCCGGTGCGCGAACAGGCCCGGACGAACGGCGCGCGCCTCATCCCGGGAGGGCTTCGGCTGCGGGTCCCAATCCACCTCGGCGCCCGTCTCCGGATTCAGGGCCCTCACACCCGATCCGTCCGCATTTGACACGATCAGGGCTCCCGACTCGTCCCAATGCACGGCCAGAAGCGATTCGAAGATCGCATCTTCCGCGAGGATGGCCTCTGGTGGCCATGTCGGCCGGGCGGCATCCTCGTTTGCGGGAGCGGGCGATTCCTGCGCGCTACACCCCGTGCAGTAAGCGGCGATCGCGATCGTGCAGCCGAGGACGGTAGCGAAGAGTCTCATGGAATTCCCATGTCCGTGGGGATCAAGTCCTGTCGATCAGAGTTCTCCGGCAGGGTGCGAAGTCAGGTAGTCGATCATCACGGCGGCCATCGCACGCGCCCCGAACTCGATCGATCGCTCGTCCGCTACGTAGCCCGGCGAATGCGGCAGACCGACCCAGCCTTTCTCGGAGTTCGACACGCCGAGGTAGTACATCACGCCCGGCACTTCCATCTGAAAGGAGCCGAAGTCCTCGCTGAACTGGGTCGGGACGTTCTCGATCGCCACGACACCGTCTTCACCCAGTATCGAGCGCAGGGGAGCCAGAGATTCTCGCTCCAGCGCAGGATCGTTCGCCGCTCCGGCAATCCACCGCTCTTCGTACTCGAGCGACCAGCTCACGCCATACCGATCGAGGTCGGTGAGTCCGTCGCGGATCGATTGCTCGACACGGGCGCTGGCGTCCAGGCTCGAGGTGGTAGCCGATCCCCGGATCACCCACGTGTTGTCTGCCGTCCCGGCCTGTGACCCGAACACATTCGTGAGGGCGAAGTCACCGGGAGCGGACGGAGTGGACGGATCAATCGTGCTCGTTTCACGGATCAGCCTGACCGCTTCGTCCGCGGGATCCCTTAGATCGGAGCGACCGGAAAGCGTGACCTTAATGCGATCGCGCCCCGCCAGCAGGACGCCGCCCTTCGTACCCACCTGACCGACTTCGAGCGGCGCCGTGTGATAGGCGAAGATCGCATCGGGCACGAGGTCATCGAACACACCGGCTTCCAGCATTGCCCGGGCGCCGCTGGCGTTTTCCTCCGCCGGCTGGAAGATGAACATTACCGACCCGGCGAGTTCGTCCCGGATCGCTGCCAACCCCTCGGCCAGCGCCAGGCCCACTGTCGTGTGAATGTCGTGTCCGCAGATATGGCGCACCCCTTCCACCACCGAGGCGAAGTCGACGGGATCGGGATCCATGGAGGCGACGGCATCCATGTCTGCCCGGAAGGCGACGATCGGGCCCGGACTGGCTCCGCGCAGCAGGGCGACGACACCGTGCCCGCCCACGCCGGTCCGGACTTCCAGTCCCAACGCTCGAAGGCGGCCGGCCACTACGCCCGCGGTTCTCTCCTCGCGTCCCGAGACTTCGGGGTGGCGATGTATGTCCCGTCTTATCTCGATGAGTTCGTCCCGGCTCTCGAACAGCCGGTTGTCCACTGCCGCCTGCAGCGAAGCCGCGTCCTGTGCTTGCGCCGCCGCCAGGTCCGGTAACGCCGACAGTAAAACTGCGAAGATCACCGCCCGAATCACGAATACACCCTTCATCGTCCCACTCCCATTTCCGTTTGCGACGCGCACCTCAATCCTCGGCCGGCTTCTCCGCCGTCATCATCACCGCCTTGACGCCGTAAGCCTCGGCTGAGTTCTGGGTAGACTGCTGCCTGAATCGGAATCCCGGCACCACCGCCGACTTCACTCGCTGGAACCCGGCATCCTCCAGCAGACCGAACATCTCTCCTTCCAGGAGAGCTCCTCCGATTCAGGCGGCCCAAAGCTTGGGGTCGTTGACGATCGACTGGGAGAGTTGCTTGGCGCTGACGATGTCCGTGATCGAGATCCGCCCACCCGGCTTGAGGACCCGGAACATCTCCTCGACGACCTTACGCTTACGAAACGAGAGGTTGATCACGCCGTTCGAGATCACGACGTCCGCAGTCGAGTCGGGCAGTGGGATCTCCTCCATGCGCCCCTCGTGGCACTCCATCGTGGTGCCGGTGGCAGCGGCGTGAGCCTGCGCCTTGATGCACATCGAAGGGTTCAGATCGACGCCGATTACCCGTCCCATCGGACCGACGAACCGGGCTGCGACGATCGCATCCAGGCCGGCGCCGCTTCCGAGGTCGAGCACTGTTTCACCGGTCTGCAGATTCGACCGCTCATGCGGATTTCCGACTCCGGCGAACGAGGCAACCGCGCCCGCGGGCGCTTCGTCGAGCCACTCGGCGTCGTATCCGAATCGTTCCGCTGCATCCCTGCCATGGAAGAAGTGGAACTCACCTTCCGGATGCTCGGCGACTTCCTCGTACATGCGGATGATCTCATCCTTCAGCACCGCCTCCAGTGCGGCCTGGTTATCCGCTGAATCCAATCATTCCTCCTCAGATTCCGATGACCTTCGCGGCCGGACCGGCGTCAGCGAACCCGGACACTTCACATTCCACGGAAGACCCGATCGCGAAGAATGTCAACCCGGACAGTCTGCTTGGATCAGCTCCAGGTTGCTGTGAAAGTCGATCCCAAGCGAGATTGCGCCAACCGAGGACCGACCCGAGCCAACAGGACAGCATGCGTCACTGGTACCAGGAAGTGCACCGCCGTGGTCTATGGCAGGCTACCGCCGGCTTTCTCGCCGCGGCCTGGGTCGTCATCGAAGTCGTCGATCTGCTCACCTCACGTGGCATCCTGCCGGACTGGGCGTTCAACGGCGCCTTGATCGTTCTTGCGATCGGCTTTCCGATCATCCTGGCGACAGCGTATGTCCAGACGCCCGCCGTGGACGGTGGCGAACGGGTCTCCACGGAGCTTGATGCGACCGGCAGTGCTACGGGAGCGGCGGAATCCAATACCGAAGCCGACTCCGAAGCCCCGGCCGTCGCCAGCGTCCTCACCTGGCGGAACGCGCTCATCGGGGGCGTGGCGGCTTTCGCGCTGCTCGGCCTGGCGACGGCCGGATCTGCGCTCTTTCAGATGAGCGGCCTGGGTTCCGGTCCCGAGCCTGACGCACTCGTCGCAGATCGCATCGCCGTGCTTCCGTTCAGTGTCCGGGGTTCTCCCGACCTCGATTACCTCGGCGAAGGCATCGTGGACCTGGTCAGCGCCAAGCTGGATGGGGCCGGATCTCTGACGACCGTGGACCCGCGCGCAGTCATCGGACTGTCCCGGAAGGAGAGGGTCGATGTCGCCGACCCGGAAGACGTCGGGCGACTGGCCACCGAGTTGAGGGCGGGCCAGTACGTGACCGGGGAGTTGCTCGAGGTGGCGGGCCGGGTGCAGCTCACGGCTTACCTGCACGAGACGGGCGATCCGGCCGGCCCGTTCCAGCAGGCGAGCGCCGAAGGAACCACCGATGAGATTTTCGACTTGCTGGACGACCTGGTGGCCGATCTTCTCGCGGGCTCGATGGCGACGGACACGGATCGCCTCCAGGCTCTCGCGACCCTCACCAGCGGCTCGCTCGATGCCGCGAAAGAGTACCTGACGGGGGAGCAGTTGATGCGGACCGGACGATACCGGGAATCCGCGGCAGCGTTCGACCGTGCGATCGAGCTCGACAGCACCTTTGCCCTCGCCTATTACCGGAAGAGCATCGCGGCGGACTGGATCGACGCGTATGACATCCGCTCCTCGGCCGATCGAGCCTTCGAGTATTCGGACCGGCTCTCGGAGCGGGACCGGGGTCTGCTGAACGCGCTTCGCCTCCGCCGGAATGGCCGGGTCGTCGAGGCGGAGCAGGCGTTTCGGACCCAGATCCACGTGTATCCTGACGACGTGGAGGCGCTGGTACAGTTCGGCGAGACGTTGTTCCACGATCATCAGCGCCGGGGCAGGTCGATCCAGGAATCGATGGTGCCGTTCCAGCGCGTGCTCCAACTCGAGCCGGGCAACCTGATCGCCCTGATTCACCTGGCGCGTCTGTACGCGATCTCCGATTCCACACAGAAGCTGGCCGAGACCGCCGAGCTGCTGGCGGAGATCGCTCCGGACAGCGAGCGCGCCCGCGAGGTAGAGGCCCTGTACGTGCATGTCCTCGCCGACACGGCGGGCATCAGGACCTTGAACGAGAAACTGCTCGGGAAGCCCTGGTACTATCGGATATATGCGGTCCTCGGAGTGGACAGATTCGCGAGAAACGCTCGGGCCGCGGAGGACATCCTGGCGGACCGGGAATCGGACATTCCTCTGCTGGCGGTCAACGTTCCGATTGTGCGCCTCGAACGGGGACGCCTCGACGGCGCCCGGGCATTCCTCGCCCAGCAGAAGTTCCGGGACATTCCCTCCTGGAACGTGTTCGAGGCATTGGTGCTGACGTCAGGACTGGTGCCTCCTGACCCCGCACGGATGGGAAGCCTCGCAGCCCGCCTCGAGACGATGGATCCGGAAGCGCTTCTGTCGTCGTTCTGGTTGCCACCTTACGAGGACATGACTCCGGAGTTTTCCGTGTTCGTTCGGGACTACTACCGGGCGCTGCTTCTCGTTCACCTGGACCGGATTCCCGAGGCTCGCGCGATCCTCGATGACATGGCCCGGCGTGACTACCTGGTCGGACTCGGCACCATGCAACGCGATGCCGAGTTGATTCTCGAGAGCGAGATCCTCCTGCGGGAAGGCGCTCGAATGGAAGCGCTCGAGGTGTTGCGGTCGGTCGAATACCAGGTGCCGCACGCAGTCACCGTGGTGCCGATCGGCGACCAGGCCCGTTCGAGGCTGGTGCGCGCCGAGCTCGAACAGGACCTGGGAGACACCAGGGCCGCGGAGGCATTTCTCGAGGGTCTGGATGAGTCCTGGAGTCCGTGGGACGGCATGTACCGGTCGTCCGTGTATCGACTGAAAGGCGCGATCGCGGAGGACGACGGACGCATCGAGGAAGCGATTCTCAACTACACTCGCCTGTTGGAGCTATGGCAGGACTGCGATCCTGAGCTGTTACCGATCCGTGACGAGATCGAAGCCCGACGGAACGCTCTGGTCCGGATGTCCGGCTGAAATGCCAGCGGGGCGGCGACGGTCGAGCCATCGCCCCGCCTCAAGTGAAACCGCCGGAAGAAGAAAGTCAGCTTCAGGCCGGTTTGACGATCCCAAGCATCTTCAGGATGAGGATCAGCAGTGCTGCTCCGCACACGGCCACCACCCACCCCATGATCGGGCCTGAGGCCGATAGCCCCAGAACGCCGGCGAGCCAGAATCCCAGACTCGAACCGATGATTCCAACGATGACGTTGGCGATCAACCCCATCTGCATGTCCGTCTTCATGACGAGACTGCCGAGCCAGCCTACAAGTCCGCCAACCACGATCGTGACTAACCAGTTCATGCGCTGCTCCCTTGTGTCCGTTGGAGATGCGACGACAGTTCCGTTCCAGGAATTCGGTCGCCCAGCGACTCAAGACTAACCCGACCGTGCGCGACCCGGCATTGGACTCAAGTCGTACGCGCCAGATTTCCGCTGAGTCCGAGTTGCTGCACTCCTCTCAGGCGGGTTCCAGCAACCCTATGGAGTCGGGGAGGGCTACCCCGATTTCTTGGTATTCCTGATCACTCAGCCGGAATTCCAGCGCCCCCGCGAAACCATCGATCTGACCCGAATTGCGACCACCGACGATGGCGCCGGTCACCGCCGGATGATGTAACGTCCACGCAATCGCCAGCTCGGCGGGGGAACGTCCGTGCCGATTCCCGATCTCCCGCAGTAGCTCGACAACCTCGAGACAGCGTGACAGGTGAGGGTCCTTGAACGCGGGATTGAGTTGCACCCGCCAGTCGGACTCGGGGAGCGAAGCAATGCGCTCCCGGGTCATACGCCCGGTGAGAAGCCCGTTGTGCATCGGTGAGTAGACGATCACCCCGATTCCGTACTCATGGCAGTACGGGAGGATTCCGTATTCGCTCTGCCGCATCAGCATCGAATATGGGGGCTGCAGGGAAGTGACCGGCGCGATCGCCTGAACTCGAGCCAATTGTGCGGCATCGAAATTCGATACCCCGATCTCCCTGATCTTTCCCTCTCCCCGGAGCTCGGCAAGCGTCGTCCAGGCTTCCTCGACATCCACGTCGGGGCCACCCGGTGGAAACGCTGGCCAGTGGATCTGACACAGGTCGAGGACGTCCATGTCGAGACGGCGGCGGCATTCATCGACCTCCGCCCTGATCGAATCCGCCTTCAGCACGTGGGAGACGGTTCCCTCCTCGTCCCACCGGAAGGAGACCTTGGTGAACACGAGCGGTCGATCGGCCTCCGAGAAGCCATCCAGGGCGCGTGCCACGATCCTCTCGGAGTAACCCAGGCCGTACACAGGAGCTGTGTCGAGCCAGTTGATTCCGCGTTCGACGGCCCGCCGGATCGCAGCTATCGAATCGGCGTCATCCTGCGGACCCCAACCGAATGGCCCCGGGCCGCCGATAGCCCACGTACCGAGGCCGACCGGTGTGATCTCCAGACTCGAGGACCCAAGCTGGCGGAGTGTCATTTCAGTCTCCTGTAGTGTCGTGGTCGGCTGCTGGTGCCGCGGGAGGTAGGTGAAGGTCCCACCACGCCCTCGACCGTTCGGAACCCCACTCCCGTTCCAGCGGCACGTTTTCCAGGAGCCGGGCAAGGGCATCTGCCGTCTGCGGCCGGTCGTCCGGAGACTTGGCCAGGCAAGAGAGGATGATCGAGTCGAGCGACGGGGGCACAGAAATCTCAGAATGCCCGGAGGGCGGCGACGGAACTGATTTCACATGGTGCACGATCGTCTCGATCGGAGTGTGGCCAGAGAACACGGGCTCTCCGGTTAGCAGCCAGTAGGCGACACAGCCCAGGGAATACAGGTCGGAGCGTCCGTCCACGGTACCACTGACCGCCTGCTCAGGAGACATGAACGCTGGAGTTCCGCCGGCCACGTTGTCTCCGGTGAGCATCGCATCGCCCTTGCCATCCGGCAGTTTGACCATTCCGAAATCGAGTACCTTGATCCAGTCCGTGGAGCGGGCGAAACGGCACACGAAGATGTTGGCCGGTTTGATATCACGGTGAATCAGGCCTGTCTCGTGGGCTTCAGCCAGTGAGTCGCAGACCTGTCGCAGAAGGTGCACGACACGCTCGGCGGGCAGCGGCCCGAACCTCCTGACCAGCGTGTCCAGGTCGAATCCATCGAGCAGCTCGATCACCGCGTAGAATGCCCCGTCGTCTGACACACCGAAGTCGTACAAGTCCACGGTGTGCGGCGAATTCAGCGCGGCCGTGGCCTGGGCTTCCCGTTCGAACCGTTGCAGGGTGACCCGACGATGCTCACCGTCCGCCGCTCCCAGCACTTCGGGTCTGATGAGCTTGACGGCTGCCGGTCGTGCCAGAAGTCGGTGCTCTCCACGCCAGACCTCTCCCATTCCTCCCTCGCCCAGCCGCTCGACCAGGCGGTAGCTGCCAAGCTCCCGGGCACGCCTGACTTCGGCTCCGAGCCGGTACACGACTCGGGCGGAAATCCATGCCATTCCGACGATCAAAATGTATGGGAACACGAGGGCAAAGAAGAATGCCATCGGGCTCAACGGAACGGTGTTCACCCCGAGCGCCGAATAGAGGGCGAATGCCAGAGGTACCGAGCTGACGGAGAGGATGGCTG
>Ga0316194_10001613_pt1 | contig 15575 bp, 13 predicted proteins | sample CroRivsedime1_MG_FD_204936 | JGI IMG/M metagenome (GOLD analysis project Ga0316194, IMG submission 204936) | Coastal sediment microbial communities from Maine, United States - Cross River sediment 1 | ecosystem: Environmental > Aquatic > Marine > Coastal > Sediment | place: USA: Maine...
AAAACGGCTGAAAGTATTAATGGAGCACCGGGATCTGGGCGCCGGCTTTCAAATCGCCATGAGCGATTTGAAAATCCGGGGTGGCGGAACGATTCTGGGAGCCTCTCAATCCGGACACATTGCCGCCGTTGGCTATGACATGTTCTTAAAATTGATGGAAAGCGCTGTGGCCGAGGCAAAAGGAGAAACCCGCCTGGAGCCCCTGGAGCCTGAAATAAACGTGAAGTTGTCCGCTTTTTTAGCGGAGTCCTATATTCCGGATATTGATCAGCGCATGTCGGCCTATCGTCGGCTGGCGAAGATGGCGGAACTTCAGCAAATCGGCGATTTTAAATCGGAGCTGATTGACCGCTTCGGCCCGCTGACGACGGAGGCGTCCAATCTGCTATTGAAAATTGTACTCAAAGTGCTGGCCAGAAAAGCTGGGGTTTCACGGCTGGATCTGACAGCCAAAAAGCTCATTTTGCAATTATCAGAATCCCACCAGCGCAATCCCGCTGCCATGGTTGAAATGATTAGCGCCGCCCCCAAACGCTTTGAGCTGTCGCCGGACTATGTGCTTAAGGCCAGGCTGGAGACGCTCAATTTAAACACGCAACTGGCCCAAGCCAAAATCCTCTTGAAAGAAATCGCACAGCATGTTAACAGCTAGACTATTATATTGAATATTGAAGATTGCAGATTGAATATTTGTGGAATCCTGCCGATTTTAGCCTTTTTCATGAAAATAGCAGGGCCAGTAATATAAAGATAGAATTCCTTTAGATACCACAGGCGTCATACCCGCGAAGGCGGGTATCCAGTCTTTAAAACAACTTTTTACGATTTTATTAATTTTCAATTAAAACCGGCGGATCCGGCTTAGTATCTATTTATTGAAATCACATCATGATTGCACATCTTTTATGCCATAGCCAGATCTAACATTTAAGCAATTCTATCGATTTAAATAGAAAAGACAGAGCGAAGCCTCCGGCTCGCAGGGGTTGTAGCGCCTACGCCTCGGAGAGCGATACCACAAATCTTCAATCTTCAATTCCCCGATAAATCGGGATTTACGCTGCGCTACAACCCCGCGAGCGGGATCTACGCTGCGCTAAGACCGGCTAAGCGTGCCCGGATTGGGCTGGAGTAGGGATTATGGCGCTAAAAAGAGTTATCATAATTTGAACCGAGATGATTGAACGCTTATTTAAAACTTTATGGCTAATCGGGCCGATTTCTTTCCTATTCCTTTTTTCAGGGTGCGGGGAAAAAGAATCCGGTCTGGGAAAGGAGGTGTTAATACGTGTTGGGGACCGGGTTGTGACCGTCCTCGACTTTAATGAGGCCTTTGAAATTTCCAAAATTGCATTCGATAGCACCCGCGAGCAGGCCGATGATTTGCAAGAGGCGCAATTAAGGCTATTAAATGAATTGATCCTTGAGGTGATTCTTCTTGAAAGGGCCGATGAGATCGGAATCAGTATCACAGATAGCGAACTCGAAAAGGCCGTCGCGGCCGTAAAAAGTGATTATCCGCCAGGGGAATTTGAAGAAACGCTGCTGGAGTTTGCCGTTTCTTATGACACTTGGGAAAGCCGGTTAAGGACACGTTTGACCATGGAAAAGGTGATCGAAAAGGAACTTGAGAGTCGGATTGCGATTACACCTGAGGACATCGCTGAGTATTACAAAAAGAATCTCCAGGGCAAGCAAGATGAATCCGATTCAACCCCGGCTGCGGGTGATATCAATGAGATAATTGTCAAACAGTTGCGTCGGGAAAAGGCCGAAGAGAGCTATAAAACCTGGATTGAAGGGTTGAAGGCAAAATACGAAATCAAGATAAACGGCGAGCAGTGGAGAAAAATTGCAGGCTCCAAAGCAAATGAAACGACTGACAGTGATTCAAAAAGCGATTGATAAGAAGAAGCATATTGTCCCGGGACTGTTGGGTATCTGTATTTTCACCACCATCTTATTGGGTGGCAGCGTTTACGCACAAGAACCGGAAGTGATTGATCGCATTGTGGCGGTGGTCAACAGTGATATCATTACCCTTTACGATCTAAATCGGGCCTTCAAACCCTACGAGGAAAACATCAAGGCCCTGCAATATGCGCCGGAGAAGGAGCGCCAAACCCTTTTTCAGGTCCGCAAAGATCTCCTCGATCAGCTTATCGACAGTAAACTGGCCGACCAGGAAACCGAGCGCGCTCAAATTACCGTAGACGAAAGAGACATAGATAGGGCCATCGAGCGGATGAAAGAGGCCCGCTCTTTTACCGACGAGCAATTGCGTGAAGGGCTTGCCCGCCAGGGTATGACCATGGCGGAATATCGCAAGGAATTAAAAGAACAGATTTTACGAACCAGACTGGTGAACCGGGAAGTAAAGTCAAAAATCGTGATTACCAGTGAGGATATAAAGGCATACTACGAAAGTCATCAGGATGAGTATGCCGGAGAGAAGAAATATTACCTATATAATATATTTGTCAGGCTATCTCCGGAGACCGACACCTTAGAAAGACAAGACGCCCTAAGACAAATAAAAGATGCTTCAGCAAGACTGAAACAGGGCCTTTCCTTTGAAGACCTGGTAAACCAACTGGAGGATTCATCCTCCCGGGTCGAAGGCACTGACCTGGGATTGTACCGTTTGGAAGAACTGTCCGGACAGTTGCAAGGAGCTGTTGCCAAGCTGAAAGCCGGTGAAATTTCAGAAGTGCTGGATACCGACTTCGGCCCGCAGATTATTTACGTCCAGAAGATCCTGGAGACACCGACGAAATCCATGGCTGAAATTGAATCTGAAATTGGAGAAAAACTTTACAACGAAGCGGTGGATAATAGATACCAGGACTGGTTGGATGAGCTTCGCAAACGGTCCCTAATAAAGATCATAAGCTGACTGTTTAATCCATGGAATCCGAAAAAGAACCGCAATCATTTGGGCACTATCTGCAGACCATAAGGCTTGAAAAGAAAATCAGCCTTGAACAGGTTTCACAGCAAACACGTATCGGCCTGGGGAATCTCCTGCTTATTGAGCAGGAGGATCACGAGCAGCTGCCTGCCGAGGTTTATGTGAAGGGGTTTTTACGATCCTACGCCAAATCCGTTGGCGCTGATGGTGATGAGGTGATTCGACGATATGAATCATGTCACGATGTCCTGCAAAGAACATCCGAAGCAGAATTCACCAGTAAAAAGATGGTGCGCGGATTATGGCGAAAAATTGTGGTTTCGCTGGTTTTGGTTGTTTGTATTATCGGCTTGGCGTTGTTCGCTGTTGTTTTTTTTCGGCAAACACCGGATGCAGATAAACCGCTCGAGCAAAAGACCGCCGCCGAAAACGAGCAAGCTGTCGATACACCGGCAGAACAGCAGGGCCTTGAAGCCGACGCCAAACCCGTAAATGCGGTTTCGGAAAAGTTGTTGCTCCATGTGACGGCAGTGGAAGATACGTGGCTGAAGGCGATCGTTGATGAAAAGGGGTCCACTGAATATAATCTAAATTCCGGAGATCAAATTGAAATTGAAGCCGCTAACGGGTTTAACCTGCTCATCGGTAATGCCGGCGGCATAAAAATAACACTCAATGACAAACCCATTTCAATCCCCGGAAAAAGCGGGGAGGTGGTCACCATAGAACTGCCCTAACCCGGGCATGACGGAATTATAGATTTTGATTCTTTAGATATGCCGATAGACAGCAACAAAATACTGGTTGACAGTGTCAAAAGGCTTTTGCGACGGGGGGCGACAAGCCACCTTGTCAAGATTGTGAATAAAACCCATGGGGCCGACCTGTCGGTATTGTTCCGCTCATTGTCCCTCGCTCAGCAGCGCCGGCTGTTTGACATGATCACCGATGTCGAACAAAAAGGGATCCTGTTCAGCGAACTTGAGGAGGACACCTTCCAGGATCTTATCGAGGATATGCCCATTGAGGCTATTGTCGAGATTCTGGAAAGCATGCCTGCCGATGATGTGGCGGACATCATCGGACGACTGCCGGAGGACAGGTCTCAGGATATCCTGGACAAAATGAAAAAGGCGGAATCCGAAGAAGTCGAAGATCTTCTTCGTTACGATGATGATACCGCCGGCGGGATTATGGTTCCGGATTTCATCGCCCTGAAAGAGGATGTCACCGCCAAAGAAGCCATCGAATCGCTGCAAACAGAACATTCAGATGTTGAGATGGCATTTTATCTTTACGTGGTTGATGAATACGGCAAACTGGTTGGTGTCAGCTCCCTGCGCCAGCTTGTTGTGATTCCCCCTGAAACACCCCTCAAAGAATTTATGAGCACGGATGTCTTTTCCGTCCAGACCGATATGGACCAGGAAGAAGTTGCCAGGATTGTTGCACGCTATGATATTCTGGCAGTTCCCGTGGTTGATGACTCAAACCGGCTGGTGGGTATTGTTACGGTGGATGATGTCATCGATATTCTTAGAAAAGAAGCCACCGAAGATATATTGAAGATGGCCGGTGTGGGTGAAGAATTTGTCGAAACCAAGTCTATTTTTAAAAGCACCCGGATTCGCCTGCCGTGGCTGTTTGCAAGCTGTCTCGGCGGCCTCTTTGCCTTTTTTATCATCGGTAAATTTGAGAGCAGTATTTTAAAATATGCATACCTGGCCGCTTTTATACCCGTGATCATGGGGATGGGCGGAAACATCGGCACCCAGTCTTCTACGATTGTGGTCCGGGGACTGGCAACCGGGCGTCTCAATGTCAGGGATATTTGGTCCGTGGTTTTAAAGGAGCTTTCCATCGGCGTTATCTTAGGTCTTGTTTATGGGGCTCTCATCGGCAGTGTGGCCCAGTTGCGATACAGCATGGTGGCGCTGGCCATATCGGTTGCCCTGGCCGTTGTTTCTTCGATGTCCGTAGCTGCACTTGTGGGCTCATTGGTACCGATGGCATTTGCCAGAATAAATATCGATCCTGCCGTGGCGACGGGTCCCTTTGTGACAACCGCTATCGACATCATTAGTGTATTCTTTTATTTTAAGATCGCCACCACGCTGCTTGGAATTTAAGCACATGCCGGTTTTTTCCTCGCCCGCCATTTTACTCCGACGGATTGATTATGGGGATTTTGATGTCATCACCACCTTTTTTACACTGAAAGGAGGCAAACTTTCTCTGATTGCAAAGTCCGCCAAAAAGAGCACCAAACGTTTTGCCGGTATTTTGGAACTTTTTTCGGAGCTGGAGGTGGTGGCTGGAACAGGCCGAGGCAAAGGGTTGGCCGTGCTGCAGGAGGCGGTATTAAAGCAGCCCTTCAGCACCATCCGCGCCGATTTCAGGAAAACGGCCTATGCCAGCTACTGGGCTGAGCTGATTTACAATTGGATAGAGGAAAATTTCAAACAGGTTTCACTTTATTATCTTTTGGCGCATGTTTTAGCCGAACTGGACAGCGGGCGGACGGCGGCAGCCGTTTTAAATATTTTATTTCAAATGAGGTTTCTGGCACTTTCCGGGCATCGACCAAATTTGGGTGACTGCAGCGTGTGCAGGCGGGAACTGGAGGATATCAAACAGGACAAAATCATCATTGACTCGCAAAGGGGCGGGATTTTATGCAAAAACTGCCGGACCGGTTCTGTCGCCCGCACCCTGCTGGGCAAAGGGACGATCAAGCAGCTTCTGTGGGTTGAAAGCGGTGACCTGGCTAAAGCGGTACGGGTTAAATTTTCGCAACCCGCACTGAAAGAAAGCACGGAATTTTTGGAAGAATTTGTGTGCTATCATCTGGGTAAACAACCACGCAGCCTGAAATTTCTGCGTCAGATTAGAAGCGCAGTTGATTAAATGCTAAATTCGTTTTTACAAAATCATCCCGTTTTTAATCCTATGGAGTCATTGGTCATAATTTGGGATTTGGGATTGCGGATTTTGGATTTATGGAATCGTTGCGCTCTATCAATTTATAATAGACAGAATTCCTAAATTCTAAAATCCGAAATCTGAAATCCAAAATTTCCCTACTTCATAATGAGGGTGTTATGGACAAAAAACTCAGAAAATTACTCGAATCAAAACCCATTGAAGCCTCTGCTCCCTGCCGGATCGACATGGGGGGCACGCTGGATATTCCGACATTTTATTATCCTCTGCGACACCTGTCCCCATGTACGTTTAATATCGCTTTGGGGCTCAGAACACGGGTTCGTCTGCTGCCTTATTCCAGAGGGCGGATTAAAATTTCCTCCAGGGGTTTTAAAGATGCAAAATTCCCTGCGGACGCCGCTCCCTTTGATCACCCAATGGGGCTGATGTTTGCTACGGCCGCCTTTTTCAACGCTGAGGGGATCCATATTGATATTGAATCTCAATCGCCGCCGCGCAGTGCTCTGGGAGGCTCATCGGCGGCAGCGGTGGCACTGGTTGCGGCATTTTTGAAATTGAAGGCGTATTCGGAATCCGGCAGCGGATCGAACCGGCGCGGGGTTGCGCTGCTTGCCTATCAACTCGAGCAAGCCACAGCCGGTGTCGCTTGCGGCTTTCAGGATCAGCTTGCCGCTGCCTATGGCGGAGTGAACGTCTGGTACTGGCAGACCGAGCCCGATCGATCCGTGTTTCGACGAAAAATAGTGGTCTTGAAAAAATGCCACAAAGAACTGGAGGGACATCTTCTCTTGGCCTATTGCGGGAAACCTCATGAGTCCAAAGACATCAACGGTAGGTGGTTGAAACAGTTTCTGTCCGGTATAAATCGGGATCTGTGGACGGATGTTGTTGCGTGTACTCGCCAATTCGCGACTGCTCTGGCAGAGCAAAACTATAAACAGGCTGCCTTACACATGAACCGGGATACGGCTATTCGCAGAAAAATGACCCCGGATGTACTGGATAAAGTTGGGGAGCATCTGGCGGGTATTGCGCATAAAAACGATTGCGGTGTCCGTTTTACAGGCGCCGGCGGGGGAGGGTGCCTGTGGGCCTTAGGAGAGACCGAAAATATTGACAGATTGAGGCCTTTGTGGCAAGAGTTGCTTTCATTCCGCAAAGAGGCCGGTCTCCTCTCTGTTGGAATTGATTCAAAGGGGGTTTTGGTTTATTAAAATGTATCGGAAAGGAACGAGTAAATGAACTTTCAAGATGTAATTTTGCAGCTGCATAAATTCTGGGCCAGCAAAGGCTGTGTGATGGTGCAACCATACGATTTGGAGGTCGGCGCGGGGACTTTTCATCCCACCACCACGTTAAAGGCGCTAGGCCCGGAGCCCTGGAATGTCGCCTATGTTCAACCATCCAGACGGCCCACCGACGGCCGCTACGGTGATAATCCGAATCGTCTGCAGCATTATTACCAGTATCAGGTAATTTTGAAACCGTCGCCCTTTAATGCGCAAGACCTATATTTAAAAAGCTTGAAGGCACTGGGAATAGATCCGCTCGACCATGATATCCGATTTGTTGAAGATGACTGGGAATCCCCGACGCTCGGTGCCGCCGGCCTAGGCTGGGAAATCTGGCTGGATGGCATGGAGATTACCCAGTTTACCTATTTTCAAATGGCCGGCAGCATCGAATTGAATCCCATCCCGGTGGAGTTGACCTACGGGCTGGAGCGTATTTCCATGTACCTGCAGGGCGTGGACAGCGTCTACGATCTGAAATGGAACGATGCGATCAGTTACGGAGATGTGCATCATCAGCAGGAGGTCGAGCAGTCCACTTACAATTTTGAAAAGGCCGATGTCCCGGTTTTGTTTGATCTGTTCAGCAAATACGAGGGCGAGTCGCTAAAACAACTCGATGCCAAACTCGTTCTGCCGGCTTATGAATTCTGCCTGAAATGCTCGCATGCGTTCAATCTTCTGGATGCCAGGGGCGCCATCAGCGTTACCGAGCGCACCGGTTATATCGGTCGGATACGAAACCTTGCCAGGGGGTGTGCGGAAGGGTATTTGAAACAGCGGGAAGAAATGGGATTTCCGCTGTTGAAAAGCTAAACCCAATCCGGACAAGCCGGAATTGAATATTGACGATTGAAGAATGAAGATTTGTGGTATCGCTCTCCGAGGCGTAGGCGCTACAACCCCTACGAGCCGGAGGCTTCGCTCTGTCTTTTCTATTTAAAATGAAGTTTCACACGAGCGCCGCCTCTGGTCCCGAGCGTCCAGTCTGATCGGAAAAGAATTTCTGAAAAAGAGAATATCGAATGTCGAAGTAAGGTATTCTGTCTATTTTATAAAAAATGACTGAGCGAAGCGAACCCATCCTTCGACATTCCATATTCTGCGGTTTGCTTTTAACTTGGTGTAGTCTCATATGAGCGGTTCCAAGATTCAGGGGTTCCGGACCGCTGACTCGTGAATTCTAAACAAGGAATTTGCGTGACCCACAACACGCAACACACAACGCGCAACTCGCTACTGAGGTGACTATGGATAATCTATTACTTGAGATCGGAGCTGAAGAGATCCCGGCCGGTTATATCCAGCCTGCATTGAAAGCTTTGTCTTCTACGCTGCTCCAAAAATTATCGGAAGCTCGCATCGAGCACGGCGAGGCCCAGGTTTACGGTACGCCACGAAGGTTGGCGGTCAAGGTCGAAAATGTGGCTCGCCAACAAAAGTCAATTAAAAGCGAAGTGATCGGTCCGCCGGCAAAAGTAGGCTTTGATGAAGACGGCAAACCGACTATGGCCGCACAAAAGTTTGCCGAAAAAGTCGGTGTGCCCGTCAACAAACTCACCGTAAAAGAAACTCCCAGGGGTTCCTACCTGGCTGCAGAAAAAAGAGAGCGTGGGCTGGCAACCCAAACCCTGCTGAAAGAAATTATACCGAAAGTTATTTTATCCATTCCGTTCCCTAAAAAAATGCGATGGGCTGATCTGGATATCGAATTTGCCCGGCCGATTCATACGATTTTAGCGTTATTGGGAAAATCGATTATCACATTTCATCTCGGCAATATAAAAAGCGGACGTTATACATGCGGGCACAGTTTTATGGCCCCCGGTAGAATTAAACTGGATGTCGCTGATGACTACCTGGAAAAGCTGCGTTCCTCGTGGGTGCTGGCGGACACGGCGGAACGTAAGAAAATGCTCGAACGCGGTATCGCCGAAGTCGCCCAAAAACTGGGCGGCCGTATTCTGCCCGATGACGAACTGGTGGATATCGTCAACAATCTCGTGGAATATCCGGTACCCGTGGCCGGTAGGTTTGATGAGGCGTTTCTTGAAGTGCCGGATGAGGTCCTGATCAACGCCATGCGGGAGCATCAGAAATACTTTGCCGTGGTCGACCAAGACAACAAGCTGATGCCGAGTTTTATTGCGGTAAACAATACCGCCGCCAGGGATTTGGCGCTGGCCGCAAAAGGGCATGAGAGGGTGCTGCGGGCGCGTCTGGCAGATGCACAGTTTTTCTATCGGGGAGATCTGGAAGTCACGGATGATGATCGGGTGGAGAAGTTAAAACGTGTTCTCTTTCAGGCCAAGCTGGGGACCATGTATGAAAAAGCTGAAAGAGTGGCAAAAATTGCCGAATATCTTACTTCTATGGTTGATTACAAACCGCCATCGGATACAAGAGACGCTGATTTGAAAACCCAGGTGAGCCGCGCCGCCTGGTTAAGCAAGGCCGATCTGGTCAGTCAAGTGGTGGGTGAATTTCCGAAGTTGCAAGGGGTTATGGGAAGAATCTATGCCACCGTATCAGGAGAACTCCCAATGGTGGCGGCTGCCATCGAAGAACATTACCGGCCGGTGTATTCCGGAGCACCCCTTCCGGAAACACCGGTGGGGGCGATACTTTCCATTGCCGATAAGATTGATTCGATTTGCGGATGTTTTAGTGCCGGTCTGATACCCACCGGTGCCTCCGATCCCTATGCACTTCGAAGACAGGGTATCGGGCTCATTCAAATCATGCGAGATAAGGGGTTTGCATTTTCATTGCGAGAACTGATTCAAATCAGCGTGGCACAGTTTGGAGGGAAAAGCGGCCAGGAAATTATCGATTTGGTCGAAGATGTCTACCGATTTCTGCAAAACCGTATCGCCCACCTGCTGGCTGAAGACGGGTCATCAAAGGATACCATCGCAGCCGTTCTCAGTGTCGCCTGTGATAATATTCCGCAAACATGGAGCAGGGTAGGGGCTCTTGAAAAACTCAAGGCCAAGCCGGATTTCGAGCCTTTGGCCGTGGCTTTCAAGCGGGTGGTAAACATTATCAAAAAAGCAGATGATTACCAGGCGGCCGCGGTGGACCGAAAATTGTTCCAGCATGAATCCGAGTCGGCGCTTCTGGCCGCCTATGAAGCGGTTAAAAAACAAGTAGCAGACAATCTGGATAAAGGTCTTTTCGACCAGGCCCTTGTTGAAATCGCGTCTCTGCGCGATGCCGTGGATGCCTTTTTTGAAGGGGTCATGGTAATGGCGGATGACATGGCCGTGCGCCGCAACCGGCTTGCGCTGCTGGGGCTCATTGCCACCTTGTTTGGCGGGTTTGCCGATTTTTCGAAACTGTCGACCTGAGCCGAAATGGCGAATGACGGATGATGGATTCGCTGGGCTCTATCCTTACCAATGAAACCACATCATCCAATTGTTTCAATGGATATTTTTTGTCTTAATTGCGCTTTTTTCATTATTGGAGGAAAAAGAATCATGGAACTTGTTTCTTTTATCAATATTGAAGATGATCCACCAGATCTGATCTTATCATTTGCAATTTGGCAACCAGAATCGGAGAATATTAGAAGCCTGATTCTTATGCGAACCCCTAAATACGAATTCATACTCGACGAAACCGAGCGTGGGGTAATAGTTTCTGACGAAGCTTTGCCGGATGACGAAGATGGCATGTTAAAGGAAATTGAATTCGGTGATGACTTTGTAAGGATCATCGCCGATCACCATCAGTTCGAATTGGATCTGAGAAAAGTTGATAAAGAGGATATTGAGCAAGCAAAGACCTTGCTCAAAAGAATGAACTTTGACAATCGTTTTGAAATACGAATTGTCTAAGAATGATATAAAGATGAACGGGCGGTAATATCTTGCGGCTTTGATGTAATCTGGTGAACTACGGGAAAAAGTTAAGGGATTCGACTGAAATAGCAAAAGATTTTTTTCCTGGCAATATACCGTTCAAATCCTTTGTGACATTAGACGATGCTCTGAATTGGGTAAAAAAGATGTTGCGTGATGTCGGCGCCCGATAATGTGCTGAAAGCGTGTGAATAACTTCAAGCTATCAACGCCATGTTTCCAGCACCCTCAGGCGGTTTTTTCTCCGATCGGCGTGCGATCGGCTTCATTCACCCCGTTACCTTTTTAGTACAACTGCTATATATCTGAAATAATAACAATGGCTTAAAGTTTAAGATACTCAAATCATATCTTGGAGCAGGCAATCGTTTTTGATCAGCCCGAATCCTCTAAGATTCCCCTGGCCAGCGTTCTGTGTCTCCTGGCCATCTTGCCGCTTGGATTGCAAATCAAGAAACCCGATGAAATTCCGACGAATGAGCAGATGATGGAGCTTAATCGCATTTTAAAAGAGCACCCGGCGAAATGGATGATCTGGGAGGGAAAACCCATGAAGGAATCGGCGGAACGACTGAAAGCCATCGGCGTTGACAGCCTGGTGTTTGATCCCTGCGGCAATACACCGGATCAAGGAGATTTTTTGAGTGTCATGCGGCAGAATGTTAAAAATCTGAAGTCGGCTTTTCAGTAATTAGAGGCTGCCTCAATTCCAAATAACTCAATAAACGACACTTTGGCAAATGACATCTTCTGTTTAGCCTTCAACGTCAATTGGAAGTTTTAATATTAATAGGTTGAAGCTATCCAGATACGATATATTTGGACAATTTCATTGTTTAGATTTCGTGACTGGGGACATATCGTGCCCTATTAAAAATGGCTGAATGATAGATTACGGCTAGCAAAATTTCCCTATACATTAGCAGTCGCGATACACAGCCAATCCCTTCAGATCAATCTGACAGCTTTTACGTCCGAATAGAGTCTAAAATCAGGGTCACGTAAAAGCATGGCCAAATCTTCCTTCTGAATAAATTTTTTTTATTGACAATAAAAAAATATGGCATCAGAAAGACGGAGGTTGCCGTGATCTTTTGAATCGTTTCCAATCGCCGTGATAATGCCGTGCGCCGGATTCAAAAGTCCGCGGCTTCTCTGCTGAATCAGCACCTTATTTAAAAACAGGATCTCTCAGGCAACGATTTAATCTGCCTTTGAAAAGGAGCACACATGAAAGCAAAACTCGCCCCCATCTATTTCGACCCCGGAAGAGACCAGGAATTTGATTTGCAATGCCGTCGTCTGGAGCGTCAACTGGCAGACGACGCCGAATTGCTGGAACCGACGGCCCTCGGTTCCAGTATCCCTGATGCGGATGCGGTCATCTTCCCGCAGCTATTAGGGGAGGCCTTCAAGCGGATCGAGGACATCAAAAAGATTGAGATGCCCCTGATGGCGGTTACATCGGAGTTTGGCACCGTCAATATGTGGGACTGGGAAATCGTAAATTTTCTTAAGGCAACCGGGATCAAGACATTTGCGCCTTATGATCTGGCCTTGACCAAAACAATCTGCAGGGCACTGGCTGTAAAGCGGGAGATGCGGGGTGCAAAGTTCCTGGTCTATCAGGATAACCCTGGCGAGGGGTTCCAAGCGAGCATATTCAAGCGTTTCTACTGGTGGGAAGATGCGTGCAGCGCAGCCCTCAAAGAAAAATTCGGCGTCACCATCGAGAAGAGGAGTTTCAAGGCGTTTGGTGAAGCCGCCAAGCAAATCAGCGACCGTGAAGCCGAAGATGTACTGAAAACGCATCAAATCAATACCGAGGGTGTCTCCCGTCAGGCGCTGAACAGTGCTTTGAAAATATACATCGCCGTAAAGCGGGAACTCGCAGGAGACCCGGCGATTCAGGGGGTCGGCATTAACTGCCTCAACGAATCCCATTTTTCCGATACGACCCCATGCCTGGCCTGGAACCTGCTTTTCGAGGAGATGGGCATGATTTGGGGATGCGAGGCGGACACCATGTCGATGGCCACGAAATATGTCATTCATCGTGCGTTGGGAGCGCCCATCATGATGAGCAATATCTACCCCTTTCTGATGGGTATGGCTGCACTGAAACACGAAAGAATCGATAAATTTCCGGATGTCGCAGAACCGGAGAATCATCTGCTGGTGGCCCATTGCGGCTATCTTGGCGTATTGCCGCAAAGCTTCTCGACAGAATGGCAGCTCAAAAGTAAGGTTCTTGCCATTGTCGACGAAAACGCCACGGCCATCGATGCCAGAATGCCGGTCGGCAAACTGACACTGGTGAAACTGAACCACACCTTTGACAAGCTGATGGTGGCCCAGGCCGACTTGGAAAGTTATGTGCAATACCCGGATTCCGACTGCCGCAACGGTGCGGTCATCCGCATCAAGGATGGGCACCGGATGATGAATTCATTCTATTCTCACCACAATTGCCTCGTCACCGGGCACTGGGGCAAGGAACTGGTGAATGTCGCCAAGGTGTTCGACTTAGAAATCGAAGAATTTTAGCAGCTGCCATCCGTTTCGGCCGGCAACAACATCCGGCCGGTGCGCCGCCACGTGAAAGGGGGAGAGTATGAGAGAAGATCTGGTCGTCGCCATGGCGATTGACGGTCAGATGGCGGGTCTGATAACCATTTTCAATCAACGGAATTCGTCATGAAGGCAATCGTATATAAAGGCGTGCACGATATGGGGACCGAAACGACAAAGGATCCCGAACTCAAAAACGGAGAGGCACTGCTGCGCGTAAAGGCTGCCGCGATTTGCGGAACGGATTTGAGAATCTATGAACACGGGCACCACCAGATTCCGGAGGGTACGAACCGCATCCTCGGCCATGAAATTTCAGGGGTTATCGAGTTGGTATCCGGCGATGCGGCGGGTCTCAAACCGGGAATGACTGTCGCTGTGGCTCCCAACATCCATTGCGGAACCTGCGTTCACTGCATCAAAGGCGACACGCAACTTTGCGAAGATCACAGCGCCTTCGGCATCGGCATCGACGGCGGATTTGCCGAGTATATGGTGTTGCCCGCCAAAGCCATCCGTCAAGGCAATATCGTCCCTATGAAGAGGGAAACGGATTTTGCGCAGGCCGCTCTGAACGAGCCCCTTTCCTGCTGTTATAACAGCCTGGAATACACCCAGTTTTCCCTGGGGGAGACCATTCTCATCATCGGTGCGGGGCCGATTGGCATTATGCACACGCTGCTGGCAAATCGCATGGGCGCCGCCAAGGTGATCGTTTCGGAAATTTCCGACGACAGGCTGGCGGAGATCAAAAAATTCGGTGCGGATGTTACGGTGAACCCGAAAAGGGCAAATCTTAAAGCAGCCGTCATGGCGGAAACGGACGACAGAGGCGTCGATGTGGCCATCGTGGCCTGTCCGGTTGCCGCCGTGCACAATGAAACGCTGGAATGCCTCGCACCGCTGGGCCGTATGAATTTTTTCGGAGGTCTGCCCAAAGACGCCCCCATGACCACCATCAACGCGAACATCGTCCATTACAACTATATCAAGGTCGTGGGAACATCCCGGCAATCGATACGGCAATATTTGAAGACATTGAGCCTGATCGAAGCAGGGAAAATCGATCTTGGCCCGCTGGTTACGGGATCCTATGCACTGGATGATGCGATTGAAGCCTTTGGTGCGGCCCGGCGGGCGGAGGGGCTCAAACATATTTTTGCCGTCCCCGAATCCGCATAATCGACTGGCACGCAACGGCAATGCCGATGAAATATTGTAATCAATTCATAGAAGCCGGTATGGCGACAAAAGATGAGAGCGTCCACATGGGATTAAAACGCAGGTTTGCCACCCTGATTATCAAGAGAATTCTGTATTCCGTTACTGATGAACCGATTCAATATGTAAAAGGTGTTTACCATTATAGCCGGTACCGATACCAGTTGAAACTTTTTAGAGGCGATAGCCAAAAAAGCGATATTACACCCAATCTATTTTGAACGCGGACGTGCAGCTTATGGTGGATCAATACCTGTATAGTCCGCATGGACATAACCCGGCGACGTTCCCGTTTTCATCTTTTTATAAACTGGTAACCCGTCAAAGAGCGGCCATATGACAATGACAAGCAGTAGAGAATTAAAATCCGAAGATATCGCAAGGTTGATTGATGTCAGCACTGTGCGCACACCGCATGGTGAGGCTGACATAAGACAGTTGGTCACCTATGCGAAGGAGTATAGATTTATTTCTGTTCACGCCCTGCCCTGCTGGGTGTCTTTATTGAGTGATTTACTTGCCGCAGATGCGGATATTTATGTCGGCGCACCGGTAGGGTTTCCGTCGGGCGCCCATAAAACAAAGACCAAGTTGACCGAAGCCGAACAATTGCTCGCCGATGGTGTTCAGGAAATGGATTGGGATTGAGCAAAATTTTAATAACGCCGCGTTCTCTTACACGCGAGGCCCATCCGGCTTTTAGCCATTTGATTGACGCTGGTTTCCAGTTGGTTTTTTCAAGTCCGGGGCGCTTGCCTAAAGAGACCG
>Ga0316194_10001614_pt1 | contig 15573 bp, 9 predicted proteins | sample CroRivsedime1_MG_FD_204936 | JGI IMG/M metagenome (GOLD analysis project Ga0316194, IMG submission 204936) | Coastal sediment microbial communities from Maine, United States - Cross River sediment 1 | ecosystem: Environmental > Aquatic > Marine > Coastal > Sediment | place: USA: Maine...
ATTCGCTGGCGGTCTCGGAAAAGCGTGGCACCTTCAAGAGCTGGACGCTGCTGCTGGCGATCAGCACCTTCTCCCTCAGTCTGCTCGGAGCGTTCATCGTCAGATCCGGGGTGCTGACATCGGTGCATGCGTTTGCGGTGGATCCGGAACGCGGCGTTTATATCATTGGTTTCCTGGTGCTTGTGGTGGGCGGTTCGCTGACCCTGTATGCGCTGAGGGCCTCCACCATCCGATCAGCGGTCAGCTATCAGTTGTTCAGTCGGGAAGCCTTTCTGCTGCTCAACAACATTCTGCTGGTCATCGCGATGGCGCTGGTACTGCTGGGCACTCTTTATCCGCTTGCTTATGAGGTCGTGACCGGTGGCGATAAGATTTCGGTCGGGGTGCCTTATTTCAACGCCGGTTTTGTGCCGTTGATGCTGGGCCTGGCGGCCGCGCTGGGTATAGCCCCGGTATTGAACTGGAAACGTACGCCAATCAGTAAACTGGTGAAGCGTTTGCGCTGGATTCTGCTGGGCTCTGTCGCGTTCGGCGTTGGTGTGCCGTTGCTGGCGAGCGGCGCTGTGCAATGGCAGGTGGCGGTCACCCTCGTGCTGGCCAGCTGGATTGTCGGCAGTCATGCTCAGGATGCCTGGGGCCGGATCAGGCGCGGTATTGGCAAAATCCCTGCCGCCTACTGGGGAATGCTCACGGCCCACGTTGGTTTTGCCGTGGCCCTGCTGGGGGTCGCGCTGACCTCGCAACTCACCACCGAGCGGGATCTGCGCATGCAGGCCGGGGACGTTGAGATCGTCGATGGCATCACCTTCGAATTTCTCGGGACCGCTCCAGTAATGGGTCCAAACTATGCTGCTGAGCGCGGAACTTTCAGCATATCTGAGGGCAGTCGGCAATACCTGATGCAGCCCGAGAAGCGGCGTTATAAAGCCAGTGGCAGTGTTATGACCGAAGCGGCAATTGATGCCGGATTAACCCGGGATATCTACGTTTCTCTTGGCGAGCCGCTGGATGGCCAGGCCTGGGCCGTCCGCCTGCAGATCAAGCCGTTTGTGCGCTGGATCTGGCTGGGTGCACTGATGATGGCGTTTGGCGGCGCTCTGGCGGTTGCAGATGGTCGTTATCGGCGTCTGCGTCAGCGTCTCGATGGCCGTGAGCCGGCGTCGGTTCAGATCCCTGGTTCCGGCGGCATCGCTGGCTCCACTGGTGCAACGGCGCCTCTGCAGCCGGAGGCTAATGCGTGAATCGGGCGTCGCTGTTTGTCCCGCTGGGCATTTTTATTCTGATTATCGCGTTCGGCTATGCGGGATTCAGACTTAACGACCCGCATCAGTTGCCGTCAGCGTTGCTCAACAAACCCTTTCCGGACTTTCAGGCGCCAATGCTGATGGATCCGTCGCGCGTGATAGATCGCAGCGATCTGCTGGGCTCGCCTGTGCTGGTCAATGTCTGGGCGACCTGGTGCCCGACCTGCAAAGCTGAACATGCGGAACTGATGAGAATTGCCAGGGAAACCGATCTGCGTCTGGTGGGCATTGTCTACAAGGATAAACCGCACCTGGCAATGCGCTGGTTGAACGATTACGGCAATCCTTATGATCTGGTAGTACAGGATACCGACGGTGCCCTCGGCGTGGAGCTTGGTGTTTACGGCGCACCGGAAACCTTCCTCCTGGATGCTGCGGGCACGATCATTTACAAAAGGGTCGGTGATGTGAATCCGCTCATCTGGCGTACCGAGATGCAGCCTCGGCTGGCGTTGCTGGAAGTAGACACGAGCGCAACCACCGATGTGGACCTGGATTCCGCGACGGCGGCTGTAAAAAAAGCCGGGGCGGCTGAGAGAAAAGATTAATGGTGCGTTTAGGTTCCCTGCTGTTGATTGCGCTGGTGCTGTGTCCGCTTCCCGGACTGGCAGCAACACCTGTGGATATCTACCAATTCGACTCAGCCGAGCAGGAATCCCGTTATCGGGCTCTGATCGACGAGTTTCGCTGCCCCAAGTGCCTGAATACCAACCTGTCCGGCTCGGATGCGCCAATTGCTCAGGATCTCCGCCGCACCATCCATCGGCTGCTGGTGACCGATGGCCGCAGTGATCAGGAGATCCGCGACTTCCTGCAGGAGCGCTATGGGGATTTTGTCCTCTACGACCCGCCGCTGAAACCAGGCACATGGATTCTCTGGGGTGCGCCAGTGTTCTTTCTGCTGATTGGTGCCTGGGTACTGTTTCGGGTAGTCCGTAAGCCCGCTCAGGAAACTGCGCTGAGTGAAGCTGAACAGCAGAAAATTGCTGAGATCATCAGGCAGCAGCGCACCGAACGGGGCTCACAGTGATGTTTTATCTCGCAGCGGGGGCGTTGCTGCTCATCGCGGTTGCGTTGGTGATCTGGGCTTTGTTGAGGCCAGTCGGATCGCTGGCCAAGACCGCTGTGCGTCAGGAGACGGTGCGTGCGCTCTACCAGGATCGTCTCGAAGAACTGGCGCTTGAAGCGTCAGCAGGGCAGGTGGCCTTCGAAGATCGCGCTGAAATGGAAGCAGAGCTGGGCTCTGTGCTGCTGGCGGATTATGCAGATCAGACTGACCCTGCTGCAGCAGCCGGTGGCAGTGCGAACCGTAAACTGCTGATCGTGTTGCCCGTGCTTTGCGCGGCTATGGCTGTCTGGCTGTACCTGACGATTGGCGATCCCCAGGCAGATACGCTGCGTGATGGGCGCAGTCTGCTCAGCCTGAATCCGCACGGTGATGCGGCCGAACTGGAAGACTGGCAGAACCGGCTAGCGGAGCGGGTCGCAGGCCGTCCGGGTGATACTGAAAGCTGGTATCTGCTCGGGCATACCCGGCTGCTGCTGGGAGAGTATCAGCGCGCTTCCGAAGCCTTCGCAGTTGCCCACTCTCAGGTGGGGCCGGATCCGGGACTCGACATGGCCTGGTTGCAGGCCCGCTATATGGCGGGAGGCGGCAGCGTCGATCCGCTGACCCGGGAGATCGCCCAGCGTGTCCTGGAACAGAACCCGAACCAGCCGCTGGTGCTTGAATTGTTTGCAATCGATGCGTTCCGCCAGGAAAACTATCGCGAGGCAGTGAGTCTGCTGAATCGGGCTCTGTCTGGTTCAGTGGGTGAAAACCAGCGCAATGCGTTGAGCGCCGGCCTCAGTGAGGCCCGCAAGCGCCTGGGCGATCTGACCCCGAGCCTCGATATCAATATCGCTGCGGCTACCAGCGCACCCGCGGGTGCGACGCTGTTTGTGATTGCCCGCCCGGTGGGTGGAGGTATGCCTTATGCAGTGGTGCGCCGGGCAGCGCCGCAGTTGCCACTGACCGTCCGGCTCGATGACGCGGTCAGCATGAATCCAGCGCTGGCGCTATCGGCGGCTGGAGAAGTGGAGGTGGTGGTTCGATTGAGCCTGTCAGGCGCGCCAATGGCCCATCCCGGAGACTGGCAGTGGCAATCGCCAACAATTTCTCTTGAGGCGCTCGACGCACCGGTGTCTCTGCAGGCGACGCTGTCGCCGCCTGTGGGCAGCTGAGGTCCTGCCATTCATCGCGGAAAGATCGCACATTGAGTTGAACCAATAAGCCCGGATGGATGTCAGAGTATCGAGGGGACTTGACGCTGGAGACATCAGATGAGTTTTGAGCCCGCGGTCAGTTTGACAGAACAGATAGCCGACCATATTGGCGGTGAGATTATCAGCGGTCGCCTGAAACCGGCGACCCGGATTCAGGAGCTGAAAGTCGCCGGAGACCTAGGTGTCTCGCGGGGTTCGGTCCGTGAAGCGCTGCTGATTCTGCAGCGCCGTCATCTCATCGAAATCATTCCCCGTCGCGGGGCGATGGTGAGCCGCCTGGAAGCCCAGGAGATCGCCAACTTCTGCGAACTGTTCACAGATCTGCAGGTGTCGTTTTTCGGCAAGCTCGCCGGCATCCGAAAACTCAAGAACCCAGGCTTCCTGGCGGCGATTGAGCAGATGAACGAAGCCGTTAGTCAGAACGATACCCGAACTCTGCTGGCGGGCCGTGGTGCCTTTCTTCACGCAGGCTTCAGCCAGCTGGAAAACTTCTACCTGTGTTCCGTGCTGAGCGGGCTGATTCCTGCCGGTCAGCGGCTTGCACATCGCGTATCCGCGCACTCTGCCTACGATCCCCGGGACACCCTGCGCTATCACCAGGCGCTGCTGGACGCGATGCTCGGTCAGGATCGAGAACGGGTTGAGCAGCTGGTTCGGGCTTTCAATGGTCGCGAGCAGAAGCTTGCGCTTGGCTGCTCTGAACGCGCACCGGCGGCCGCGGCTCCCCGGTTTGCTCCGAGTGTGGTCCGAAAGTGACTGGGGTGCCGGATGTGGGTCCCGGTTGACGAGCAAAAACACTGTGTTTTCCCGCCTGAAAAGGCAGGGTGATAAAAATTCAGTTTTTCCTTCGGGTGCTGGTACGCAGCGGAAAGTTTTTGCTTTAGACTAGCGCTTTCCAGGACCTCGGGTGGTCTCTTCGTTCAATGCGGCTTAAGCAGATAAAGCTCGCTGGTTTCAAATCCTTCGTCGATCCAACCACTGTATTGTTCCCCGGTAACCGATGCGCCGTCGTCGGTCCGAACGGCTGTGGCAAGTCGAATATCATCGACGCTGTCCGCTGGGTGATGGGTGAAAGCTCTGCCAAGCAGCTGCGCGGAGAAAATTTAACCGACGTCATTTTTAACGGCTCCAACAGCCGTAAACCCACATCGATGGCCAGCATTGAACTGCTGTTCGATAACAGTGATGGGCGCATCGGTGGGGAATACGCGGCCTATTCAGAAATTTCCGTCCGCCGTCAGGTGAACCGGGAGTCTCAATCCAGCTATTTCCTGAACAATAGCCGGTGCCGTCGCCGGGACATCATGGATATGTTCCTTGGTACCGGATTCGGCCCGCGCAGCTACTCGATTATCGAACAGGGCATGATCAGTCAGCTGGTTGAAGCCAGACCCGACGATCTTCGGGTCTACCTTGAAGAGGCTGCGGGAATATCCAAGTACAAAGAGCGTCGCCGTGAGACCGAAAACCGGATCAAACACACCCGGGAGAACCTCGAGCGACTCAACGACATCCGCGAAGAGCTTGAGAAGCAGCTGAAGACCCTGGACCGTCAGGCCAAAGCCGCTGAGAAATACCGCTCTCTGAAAGCTGAGGAGAAGACGCTCACCGCGCAGCTGTACTCGCTGAAATATGGCGCGCTGGAAGCCGAGCTCGAGCAAAGTCGAGCGCTGATCGCGGATCTGGAAGTCAGCTTCGAGCAGGCGGCTGCCGCACAGCAGGCCATTGATACTGAGATTGAAGGTAAACGCCAGGAATACGCTGACAGCAGTGAAGGATTCAATAAGGTTCAGGGCCGTTTCTATCAGCTAGGTGCGGATGTATCCCGCATTGAAGAGGCGATTCAGTTCAACCAGGAGCGGGTCAAACAGTTGGAACTGGACCTGCAGACGGTCGAGCAGCGGGCGCTGGAAGCCGGCGAGCAGTTGAACATCGACGAAACACAGATCACCGAACTGAAAGATCAGCTTAGCGACATCGGCCCCAGAGTCCGTGAAGCCGAAGCGTCGGACCAGACTGCCAGTGAGCTCCTCGACGGGCTCGAAGCGCGTTATCGCGCCTGGCAGAGCGCCTGGGAGTCATTTACCCAGGCGGCGTCAGAAAATGAGCGCGCGGCGGAAGTACTTGCCTCCCGGATTGAACACCTTGAGCAGCTGCTGCAGCGGCTGCGGTCACGCTTCGACCAGCTTGGCAGCCCGGATCAGATCATGGCTCCGGTTGGCAGTGAAGACGTCAGCGTGCTGGCGACTGAAATTGCGGAGCAGGAAGACCGTCGGCGGGTTCTGGATGACGAAGTGGATGCCTGTCTGCGTGACCTGGCGGCAGCCAGAGAAGATCTGATCATGCGTGAACAGGTGCTGGAAGACGCCCGGGGCGAGGTGCAGAGCCTGCGCCACGAACTGGCGACACTCGAAGCGCTGCAGAAGGCAGCGCTCGGTGGCTCTGAGCCTGAAGCTCACGAGTGGGTCGACGCCCAGGGTTTGACTGGTGCCCAGCGGCTTGGCGAAGCCCTGTCGGTTGTGCCCGGGTGGGAGCGGGCGGTGGAAACTGTGCTGGGTGATCATCTTCAGGCCATCCGGGTGGACAGTCTGGGGCAGTATCAGGAATCGCTCAGCGCGCTTTTAGCTGGAGGCGTCATTCTGACGGAAGCTGCCGTTGAATCGTCCATGGATTCGGGTGATCTGCCGCCACTGATATCTCTGGTGCGCAGTCGCGAGCTGAAACTCGGCGCGCTGCTGCACGGTATATATGCGGCTGAATCCGCCTCGGTCGCGCTGGCCGGGCGAACTCGACTTGCGCCCGGTGAAAGCATCATCACCCGGGATGGCATCTGGGTGGGTCCGGACTGGGTGCGCCGGATTGCCCAGAGCGATGAAGCCACCGGCACGGGGATCATTCAACGTGCTCAAACACTGGAAACTCTGAATCTGCGGGTCGAAGAAGCCGAGAAAACTCTGGCGCAGATGCAGCTTCATGTCGCCGACGGTCGCACCAGGATCGCGGATCAGGAGCAACGGCGCGATGATCTGCAGGGTCAGTTAAATGTGCTGAACCTTGCGTTGAGCGAGCTGAAAACGAGCCATGGTGTTCGTCAGGTTCAGCTCGAAGAAGCTGATGCCCGGCGGGTCCGTATTACTGCTGAGCGTGCAGATCTGGAGGCTCAGATTGGTGAAGAGACTGCGCGTCTGGAAACCACTCGCCGTGAACTTGCCGCTGCGTTGGCTGCCACTGAAGGACAACACCAGCAGCGCGAAAATCTTGCCGCAGAGCGTCAGCAGACCGAGCAGCAGCTGGAACAGGCCCGGGCAGCGGCGCGAGCCAGTCGAGATCACTATCACGGCCTGAACTCAAACTGGCAGAGTCTGCAGTCCAGACTTGCTGCGAGTGAAACTGCCCGCAGTCGGCTGGTGCGCCAGCAGGACGAACTGACCGAGCAGCAGGAAACACTGCGTAAAGGCATTACCAACAGTGCAACGCCGCTGCCGGAGCTGAAAGCCGATCTGGAGAATAAACTGCAGGAGCGCTTGCAGGTAGAGGGCCAACTCGGTAGCGTTCGTGCGGAGTTGGAGACAATTGACGCCCGGGTTCGCGAGCTTGAAGAGCAGCGGGTCTCGGCGGAATCGAGACTGTCCGATCTTCGTAGTGCGCTGGAAAGCGCCCGGGTTGATCGACAGGGCTATACGGTTCAGGCCAACAGCCTTCTGGAGCAGTTGCAGCAGACTGGAATGACGCTGGAAAGCGCTCGAGAAGGACTGCCAGAAGATGCGACGGTGGCAGCCTGGAGCGAAGCGTTGGAACGTACCGATCGACGGATCGTGCGTCTTGGCCCGATAAATCTGGCTGCGATCGATGAATTCGAGACACAATCACAAAGAAAGCTCTATCTCGATCAGCAGAATGACGATCTGGCACAGGCACTGGAAACACTGCTTGCCGCCATCAAAAAGATCGACCGGGAATCACGTACCCGGTTCAAAGAGACGTTTGATTCGGTAAACGAGCGCCTGGGGGAGCTGTTTCCGAAAGTTTTCGGCGGAGGACACGCCTACCTGGAATTGACAGGGGAGGACCTGCTCGACACCGGTGTTTCGCTTATGGCGCGACCACCGGGTAAACGTAATGCCAGTGTGCATCTGCTCTCTGGCGGTGAGAAGGCAATGACAGCCGTAGCGCTGATTTTTGCCATCTTTCAGCTCAATCCCAGTCCGGTTTGCATGCTGGATGAGGTTGACGCACCGCTCGATGATGCCAATGTTTTGCGTTTTGCCGAGTTGATCAGGGAAATGTCTGCGGATGTTCAGTTTGTGGTGATCACCCACAACAAACTCACCATGGAGATGGCCGACCATCTGATGGGAGTGACAATGAACGAGCCAGGGGTATCACGCCTGGTATCTGTAGATGTTGAAGAAGCCGCGGCGATGGTGGGCTGACAGCCAAACCATTGCGCGCTGCTGGTAAGCGTGTCAGGTCGTATAGTCGACCGAGGAGCCGGAATTGGATATCAAAGACTTCATCCTGATTGGTGGCGGGCTGCTGATAGCAGCGGTGATTGCCCACGGCTTCTGGATAGCCTGGCGCAGCCGTCGGGGGACCCTGCGAATTGATATCCGGCCGGATATGATTCCGGATTCGATGGATGATCTGGAACGTCTGCGTGGTGAACTGCCTCACGGTGGTGCCAGGCCAGTTGGCGGATCCGGGCGGATTGTAGACCCGGAACAGGAACCGCTGCCGCTGACCCTCGAACCCCCCGCTGGCCCTCCGGAAGGGATGGGCAGCCGGTCGCCGATGCACTCCGAAAACGAATCTACCGGTCTCGAAGCCCCCCTGGAGTTTCCTGCTACTGCCACTGCGCGCAGTGAACCTCGCATGGAGCCCACACTCGATGGCGTGGCTACCCGAGCCAAAGTGGCAGAAGTTGCGATGCCGGAACCTGCCCTGACGACTGAACAGCCGGCGGGCAGACCTGCTGAAAAACCGAGCCGGCGCTTGGGCCAGCGGCGCACGCCTGAACGCAAAACGGCAGAACGGGCGAGCGAAAAACCGCCTGCAACCGAAGAGCTCATTGTCATGAATGTGATTGCCGATCCCGGCACCATCTACAGTGGCGACGCAATTTTTAACGTACTCGGCGGTAAAGGTCTGAAATTCGGCGACATGAACATTTTTCATCGCAGCGAACCTCTGACCCGAGCCATCCACTACAGCGTGGCGAATGTGGTCGAGCCCGGCACGTTCGATATGGCCGATATGGAAGCGTTCCGTGCGCCGGGTATGTGCTTCTTCATGCAGCTGCCGGGTCCGGAGCATCCGTCGGAAGCGTTTGAAGATATGCTCAGCGTCGCGCGTGAAGTAGTGAACCGGTTGGGTGGAGAACTCACCGATGAACAGAGAAATCGCATGACCAGTCAGACCGTCGAACATTATCGTCAGCGCATTGCGGATTTTTCCAGGAGACGGATGTCTAAAAGGGCATGAAAGCCAACGCGCGGTTATCGCAACTGCGTGAGCTGATCCACTACCACAACCACCGCTACCACGTACTCGATGATCCGGAACTGGCTGATGCCGAGTACGACGCCCTGTTTGATGAGTTGCTGGCTCTGGAGGCTGCGCACCCTGAACTGGTCACCACTGATTCTCCCAGTCAGCGGGTAGGCAGCGCGCCGCTCAGCCAGTTTGCGACCGTTCGTCACGAACGACCGATGTTATCCCTGGATAAGTGCACGACGCCGCAAGAGCTCGCGGATTGGCTGCAACGCTGCCGCAACCGACTGCCCGATGAAGCCATTGGACTCGCCTGTGAACCGAAAATTGATGGGGTCGCGGTTGCTCTGATCTATGAGCAGGGTGTGCTTACTCTGGCATCAACACGAGGCGACGGCCAGACGGGCGAAGACATCACCGCCAACGTGCGCACTATTGGCGCGGTGCCGTTGAAACTCTCAGCTGCAGACATCCCAGCCCGGATGGAAGTTCGCGGCGAGATTTATATGCCCCTGGCCGAATTTGAGCGTTTTAATGAAACTGCCCGGCGCAATGGTGCGAAGACTCTGGTAAATCCGCGCAACGGCGCTGCTGGAAGTCTGCGCCAGCTCGATCCGGGTCTCACCGCGCAGCGACCCCTGACAATGTACTGCTACAGTCTGGGCTGGGCCGAAGGCGACTGGCAGCCGGCCAGTCACACCGAAGTCCTCGAAAAGCTGACCGGTTGGGGATTCCGGGTCAGTCCGGATGTCTCCCGCTGTAAAGATCTGGAAGACGCGCAGCGCTTTCTTGATCGGTTGCTGGCGCGACGTGCTCAGCTCGGCTACGACATTGACGGCGCGGTCATCAAGGTCGACTCGCTGGACCAGCAGCGCCGGCTGGGTGAAGTTACCCGTAAACCGCGCTGGGCGATGGCCTTCAAGTACCCGCCGGAGGAAGCGACTACCCGTCTGCTGGATGTCGAGTTCCAGGTCGGCAGAACCGGTGCTGTGACGCCTGTTGCCCGGTTGGAACCGGTGTTTGTTGGTGGCGTAACGGTCAGCAACGCGACACTGCATAACATGGCCGAGATTGCCCGGCTTGGAGTACACGTCGGCGACACGGTGATGTTGCGGCGCGCGGGCGATGTGATTCCTCAAGTCACCGGGGTGATTGCCAGTAAACGGCCTGCCGGATCCGGCGCAATAGACCTGCCAGAGGTCTGTCCGGTTTGTGGCAGCGCCATCGTCTATGAGAACGACGGCGTGGTAGCTCGCTGCTCCGGCGGAATTCAGAACTGCCCGGCACAGCGCAAAGAAAGTCTCAAACACTTTGCATCACGACTGGCGATGGATATTGAAGGGCTGGGTGACAAGCTGATCGAAGCGCTGGTGGAAGCCTCGCTGGTGATGGAGCCAGCAGATCTCTATGGTCTGGCGCCGGAGAGCCTGGCCGAACTGCCGAGAATGGGGGAAAAGTCAGCGGCAAAACTGGTTACGGCTATTGCCCGCAGTCGCCAGACCACCTTACCGAGATTCATCTACGCGCTGGGAATCCGTGAGGTCGGGGAAGCCACCGCGATCAGTCTTGCCAATCACTTTGGCCGTCTCGATGCACTGCGCGAGGCTTCTGTAGAAGCATTGGAGGAGGTGCCCGACGTTGGCCCCGTGGTGGCAGCAAACCTGGCCGAGTACTTTGCCCATCCAGACAACTGCGCTCTGCTGGATCACCTGTTGGCCGCCGGCCTGGAGTGGCCGGATATTGAAGTCACAGCGCAAGCTTCGGGTGGTCCACTGGCGGATCAGATCTGGGTGTTGACTGGCACTCTGGAAACCATGACCCGGGACGCAGCGAAACAACGACTGGTGGCGCTGGGTGCTAAGGTTGCGGGTTCGGTGTCGAAGAAAACAAGTTGTGTTGTCGCGGGCCCTGGTGCTGGCAGTAAACTCACGAAAGCGCAAAGCTTTGAGCTACCCGTGCTTGACGAAGCACAGTTGCTCGAGCGTCTGAATGAGCTGGAAAATGGCTGAGCGTTCGTCTGTGTCGATAAGTCCACGACAGCCAGTTGCGTTGGTGGTGATGATCGCTGTGAGTATCCTGCTGTCTGCCTGCAGCAGCACACCGCCCAAACGGCCCAATGACATTTGCGCGATTTTTCAGGAGAAGCCTGGCTGGTACAAGGCAGCCAGACGATCTCAGAAGAAGTGGGGCATGCCGATTCCTGTTGGTATGTCGTTTATTCACAAAGAATCCAGCTATATCGCCAAAGCCCGACCGGAGCGCGAAAAGCTGCTGTGGATCATTCCGTGGAAGCGGCCTTCCAGCGCGTTCGGCTATGCGCAGGCTACTGATGGGGCCTGGAGTGACTATCGCAAAGAGCGCGGCAGCATGTTCTCCGGGCGCGATGAGATGGATGACGCGTTGGATTTTGTCGGCTGGTACAACGATCGCAGCCATCGCCGCCTGGGTCTGTCGAAACACGATGCCTACAGTCTCTATCTTGCTTACTACGTTGGGCCGTCCGGTTTTGCCCGGGGTGGCTGGCGCGGTAACGAAACCATTAAGGGTTATGCACGGCGGGTGGCGGATCGTGCCTACCAGTATGGCCAACAGCTCAGCCGCTGCGAGAAAAAGCTCAAACGTTCTCGTTGGTTTTTCTAGCGGGTGCGCGATGCGTCAGTGCTCGCACTCGAGGGGCGAGGTAACTTAAGCTGGCTGCCGCAATGATCGCGCTCAGCCAGACTATCAAAGACGAAATCCAGGACGCCTACCGCGCCTGGCTGGTTGCGCGTGGCTTTCGAGCGCGCCGGGGTCAGCGGGAGATGGTGGCTGCCATTGCCAGAACGCTGACCAGCAGCGAAAACCGGCTGATGGTGATCGAGGCGGGCACAGGTACCGGCAAAACCGCCGCCTACTGCATTGCGGCGATTCCCATAGGCCGGAGTCTCGGCAAAACCATTGTGATATCCAGCGCCACGGTCGCGCTGCAGGAGCAGGTGGTGTTCCGTGATCTGCCGGACTTAAAAGAGACCTCGGGACTGAATTTTTCTTTCACCCTGGCCAAAGGTCGGGGACGTTACCTCTGCCTGAAGCGTCTCGATGATCAGCTGAAATATGCGGACAGTGCAGAGACGCCGCTGTTCCAGGAGCTGTCCGGCGACAATGCTGCGCATGGTGTTACCTATCAGGCGCTGCTGCAGGCATTTTCCGAAAAGCGCTGGGACGGAGAACTCGACAGCTGGCCAGATGCTCTGGACGGGGATCTCTGGCGCAATGTCACCACCGATCATCGCGGCTGCACAAACAACAAGTGCAGCTATTTCAAACAGTGCCCGTTTTTCAAAGCCCGGGCAGAACTGGATGGTGTCGAAGTGATTGTTGCCAATCATGACCTGGTGCTGGCGGATCTCAGTCTTGGCGGCGGTGCGGTGCTGCCGGAACCGGAAGACTGTATTTACATCATGGATGAAGCGCATCATCTGCCGGAGAAGACTCAGCAGCATTTTTCCGCTGCGAGCCGTTTGCGCAGTTCTATCACCTGGTTGGGCAACGTCAGTGCCGTGGTCGGTACCATGACTCAGAGATTTGGCCGGCCGCAGGTGCTGGTGGATCTGGCGACCCGCCTGGCCGATCACTGTGGAGCGTCTGAAGCGCTGATCACTGTGCTGGCCGAGGCTGCGCAGGAACTGCCGTTTGAGCCCAGGGACGACCGGGCCGATATCTATCGGTTTCCCTTTGGTCAGGTTCCCGAGCAGCTGGTGAAGGCTGCTGCAGAAGCCCTGCGGCCGTTCCGGGATGTCAGTAATGACATCGACAGCGCCCACAGCCTGCTGCAGCAGGCATTCGCCGGGGAAATTCACTGGGAGCGCAGCTTCGAGGCTGAAGACTGGCTGCCTGCTGTGGGCCAGCTGAAAACCCGGGCGATGGCGATTGAATCCCTGCTCGCAGACTATTCCCGCAGCGTTGAACCCGGCTCCCATGCCCGCTGGGCGTTTCGCCATGACGAAGACGTGGAACTGGTCAGTGCGCCGATCATCCCCGGTGATCTGCTCAAGGAGGCGATGTGGTCACGGGCTTATGCGGCAATCTGTACCTCAGCGACGCTGACCGCGGTAGGTCGCTTTGATCGATTTCTTGATCGCAGCGGTTTGCAGGCTGCGCAGACGCTGCGCATTCCCAGTCCGTTCGACTTTCCGCGTATTGCCACCTTGTCGATACCGCAGATGGAATTTGAACCGGGTGACTTTTCGGAACACTGCGCAGAGGTCGCAGCGCTGTTACCTGGATTGCTCGGTGAAGAGCCGAGCGCTCTGGTGCTGTTTACGTCCTGGCGGCAGATGTTTGCGATCTTAGAGCAGCTCGATGATGATTTTCGTCAACGCCTGAAAGTCCAGGGCGAAGCTGCCAAGCAGGCGCTGCTGGATGCCCATCGTGAAGACATTGATCAGGGCAGACCAAGCGTGCTGTTTGGTCTTGCCAGTTTTGCTGAAGGTGTAGATCTGCCTGATGACTACTGTCGCCACGTGGTGATCGTCAAACTGCCGTTTTCAGTCCCCGATGACCCCCTCGACCAGGCCATGGCGGAGTGGGCCGAAAAGCAGGGTCGCAACGCCTTCTATGATATTTCGGTGCCGGATGCAGCACAGAAGCTGGTTCAGGCTTGCGGACGGCTGATTCGTCACGAGGGCGACTGGGGAACCATCACGTTGCTGGATCGACGCATCGTCACCCGGCGCTATGGCCGGGATCTGATTCGCTCGCTGCCGCCTTACAGGCTCGAAGTGGCGTCCTGAGCTGGTTGTTTTAGCGCTGTTGCGCTGGAAAGACGCTTACCGTCTTCGGGTACCTCGTCGAACTTGCCCTGGCTGTAGATCAGCACTCTGCGTTTGCCAAGATCAGCGATCAGTTGCGCATAGAACTCGAGCATATCTGCCCGACGCAGTTCGGACACGATACCGGCAATTTGAGCCTGGCTGTCGAAGCTGGTATCACCGATATCCAGGTCAGACAGATACCGTGAGGTGCGCTCGCGCAGGTTACGGTCCCGCTCCGTGAGGCGACTCACCAGCCCCGCTTTGTGTTGTTCGAACTCCGCATCGGTCATCGCCGCAAGATTCTCGGGCTGAGCCTGCATGAAACTCAGGGTGGCGGCCTCCAGTTCAGCAGCAGACGCGACCGGAGACTGGATGATGAAAGCAACCCCGCCACGGTCACGCAGCGTCCGATTGGTTGCCGAGACCACGTAGCCCAGCTGCTGTTCTGTGCGCAGTTCGGTGAAGAACTGCTGTTTGAGCATTGTGGCCGCCAGCGCGCTTTTAGCCCGGGACGCATGAGAAGCCTCCGGGTCCTGGCGGTACAGCACCATGGAGGCATCGTCATGATCGATTTCCAGGCCAAGCAGATAGGCATCGTCAACAACGGTGATGTCAGGTTCGCTCAGGATAAATGGTTTCAGAGAAAGCCGTGAGCGCAGCAGTTCAGCAACTGCGTCGAGGTCCTTGTCACTCACATTGCCGTGAGAAAGTCCCACCACCGAGAAGTTTTGTAACCGCTGTGCGCGCCACGCTTCGAGGTCTTTGATGGTGACGGCTTCTAAGGTGTCTGCGAGCAGATCTGCAGGCCAGCTGGTTGAGACCAGCAGGTTGCTGAGGGTGGTGTAGCTCTGCTGGTAGGGACGTTCGTTTATAAAGTTGCGCCAGTCCCTGACCAGTTCCTGTTTAGCCACAGCGAAGCGGTCTGAATCGATGCTCAGAGTTGTAAAGCGTTCCAAGACCGTGTCGAGCAGCTCCAGCTGTTTGTCGGCATAACCTGAAACCCCCAGCCGGAATCCTGCAGGTGTAACGCTGAGCTGATAGCCCAGACCCGCGAGCAGTGCGGGATAAGCGTACTCATTGAGAGAATCGCTGAGCAGGCGTTCGTAGAGACGTGCTTTGACCAGCTCCTGTGGGGCGCTGAAACCGTCCGGTACACCCAGAGTCAGAGACTGATTGGCGCGCGGTACGGTGAATTCGGTATCCAGATCCAGCCACAGCTGCAGGCCGGGCTGATCAATCTTCAGCTGCGGTCCGTTTGCATCGTTGCTAAGCAACGCCAGATCCTCGGGCAGAAACGGATTGGGGTCTGGAAGATGAAGTCCGGCATCAGCCACGATTTCAACCGTCATACCTTCCGGCAGCAGTTTGTAGGGCACTTCAAACCAGCGTTCTACCTGATCGGTATCCACCTCGGGCCCGGTGATGGTCGTGATCAGATTGTCGGGGGTCAGATAGGCCAGATAGGATTTGATCAGCTCCGGATCGAATTCCTCCATCAGATAGGCTGCTGCAAGCACATCTTCAGGCGGGTAGATGGCCAGCGCCGGCGCGGTACGGTAGACAAAGCCGGTAGCGCTGGATTGCTCCTGAAACTGAAAACTCAGAGCGGCGGCGGTGGCCTGTTCGTCAAAACGCCACTGTTCCGGATCCTGTTTCTTCAACATGTCGAGATAGGTGAACAGCAGATCGCCGATGTCATCAATGTGAGCGAGACCGGCATC
>Ga0316194_10001618_pt1 | contig 15551 bp, 15 predicted proteins | sample CroRivsedime1_MG_FD_204936 | JGI IMG/M metagenome (GOLD analysis project Ga0316194, IMG submission 204936) | Coastal sediment microbial communities from Maine, United States - Cross River sediment 1 | ecosystem: Environmental > Aquatic > Marine > Coastal > Sediment | place: USA: Maine...
GCATCCAAATATGACCCACCGTTTGCATTGAAAAATGTACCGCCAAAACCGTCACAAGTGTTTGAGGTAAAACATCTGTTCACGGTGGGGATGGGTCAGAGCAGAACGCAAATATCTGTTTCTTTTGGGTCAGATATAGGTGCAAATCAACAGAAGAGATCCCGGCGGAGACCATGGACAATAGAAGTCTTATCTTTGGCCGGAAGGGCAACTCCTGGCATGGAGTACGCGACATTCATTGCCCGGAGAGCGCATTACGCAAAGTATTTATCGTGGTGTTCCAGGATGTCAATCCTCGCAAAATGCTTTTGAAACGTGCCAAGAGGCTGGTAAGAGGGCAGCCATTGATAAGCGAAAATGAAAAAAGAATATACTAAGGCGAAGACCCGGCTCAGTCGGTCTATTGTACCCATCAGCCGAAGTCGGAGTTTTTAGCCTGATTGCATAAGAGACAGTTTGGGTTCATCGTTAAACAGGAGAAGTACGCTGATGGCCGCACGAAACCACCAGAAACGCGGCGCTGAAAAGACGGTTCGAGCGATTATGCGCATTGTCCCCCCTTACGATCCCGCCGGTAAGCGCAAGAGTTAACAGGATTGCAAATGAACCTAAGAAAGAAAACCGCCTTGATTGTCTGCGGAACCTCTCCTCTCGGTGTTGACCTTATAAGAGGATTCACCCTGAGCGGTGCTACCGTTACCACGACCGCAAGAGCCTCCAGTCGACTGGCTTTGGAAGCCCTGGAGACCGCCGTATCTATCGTAGACTTGGACTTAGAGAACCCACTTTCCATTGATGCCTGTGTCCGTCAAGTAACGTCGGGAAAGAAATTCGATTTCGTAGTCTTTGTCTGTGGCTATTTGTTGGGGCAACCGCTGGAACAATATGATGACGAAGAAATCAAGACAACGTTCGCCATTAATGTGGTGTCCCAAATAAGCTTATTGAGGGGGATCCTCGGGCATATCAATGATCGTGGTGCGGTGCTATTTGTCTCGTCGATTGCCGCCACTGCTGGAAGTTATGATCCTGTATACGCAGCTGCGAAAGCGGCCCAGATTGGGCTCATGAAATCCATGGCGAAGTACCACGGGCATCGAGTGCGGTTCAATGTTGTTGCGCCAGGCACCATATCTGACAGCCCTATGGCAACTTCATTCTCCGATGAGACCTTACAGAGACATATTGAGGAGACACCGACCGGTCGCCTTAATTCCAGCGGAGATCTGGCCAGGATTATTGTCAGTATTTGTGGCGAAGAATGGTCAAATCTTAATGGCCAGGTTCTAGCTATCAACGGTGGAAGGTTTGTATAGAGATGAGTAGGAGTAGTAAGCGTCCGAAGGTGGCGGTACTTGGCTGCGGCATATTTGGAGCGCTTGTATCACTGGAGCTAGCGCGTAGGGGGGCGCATGTTGTGGTCTTTGAGCGCAACATCGACGTGCTGCAAGGCGCCTCACTAAACAACCAAAATCGCTTGCACCTTGGTTATCACTATCCGCGAGATGAGACTACGGCCATTCAGTGTAAAGAAGGGTTCCAACGATTCAGGGATAGATTTAGCGGCTGTGTGAGCGAAGGGTTTCCCAACGCATACTTCATTGCAAGCGAGGGCTCGCACACCAATGCGTCTGATTATCGAAGTTTCCTGGAACGCGTGGGATTGGCTTATCATGAGATTGATATTGAAGAATTTACACCCACGCTAACAAACGTGGATATCGGGGTATCGACGGCGGAGACCGTGTATGACAGCAGGTTGCTGGCTGGGCAAATCGCGAAGATGTTATGTGCCGACAACGTGCAGTTGGTTTTGAGTATGGAGGTTGAAAAGGTACGCAGAAGGGGTGATACGTACACCTTGTATTCGAAGACAGAATGCCTTGGGGAATTTGATTTCGTAGTCAATTGCACCTACGCGAATCACAACAAATTTAATGCGGAACTGGAGGTTCCTTCGCCCGTTTTTCAGTACGAATATACGATGGTTCCCATAATCCGGTGGGGGCAGGAGCGTTGCGGTATAACTGTTATGGATGGGCCGTTCATGACTGTGTTGCCGTTTGGGAAGAGCGATGATTTCTTGCTCTACCATGTCAGGCACGCGGTTGTCGAAACTATCGTTACGGACCAGCCGCCAGGTCATTGGCTTGATAAAGACGCATCTCCCGCGTCAGGTATAGACAGGGATGCACTCTATCAGACTACACTTAATGCGTGCATGGAATTCGTCCAGGCACTCGGTACCGCTGAGCTGATCGGGTTCTTGGAGGGTCCGAGGATAATTGTCGCTGATACAGACGATACGGATGAGCGCAGATCGATCGTGGCGAATAGAGATAATGAAGGGTTCTGGTCAGTGCTTAGCGGAAAGATAGATCATAGCGTGTGGGTTGCGGAGGACGTAGCTAATCAGGTCTTTGAAAAGGTGTAACAGGCGACCGCTGTTCCGGGTCTTTGAGGATTGGAGTCCAGGACGCCAAGACGAGATTGAGGAGCGACGAGTGAGTGCTTTGTCCGAGGTGGCGTACTGGGCGTCAGGTCTCGGTGCTTTCGCCGATCGGGAAGCTGACGGTTTTGCGAGACAACGACAGCGTCGCGATATTCTGTCGTTTATTTAGTGAGGTAGCAGGTTAAATGGCAACACGTTGGGGAAAGCGAGTGCTCGTAACCGGGGGGAGTGGATTTCTGGGCTCCCATCTTTGTGATCGATTGATATCGGAAGGATGCGAGGTACTGTGTGTCGACAATTTTTATACCGGCGACAAGAGCAATATCGCACAGCTGTTAGATGAACACCGTTTTGAGCTGATGCGGCACGATGTCACATTTCCCCTCTACGTCGAAGTTGATGAGATCTATAATCTTGCCTGCCCGGCGTCACCCATCCATTATCAGTTCGATCCTGTGCAAACCACCAAAACCAGTGTTCATGGGGCGATTAATCTGCTTGGATTGGCAAAGCGAACCAAGGCAAAGATACTCCAGGCCTCGACGAGTGAGGTATACGGCGATCCCCTGGAGCATCCACAGGAGGAAGGCTACTGGGGGCATGTGAATCCGATCGGGCCGCGCTCTTGTTATGATGAGGGTAAACGTTGTGCCGAAACGCTGTTTTTCGACTATCACCGACAGCATAATTTAAGGGTTAAGGTTGCACGTATATTTAATACCTATGGGCCGCGTATGCGTCCGAATGACGGACGCGTGGTATCCAATTTCATTGTCCAGGCTCTGGAGAACAAACCGATTACTGTGTATGGCGATGGGAGCCAAACGCGATCGTTCTGCTATGTGGATGAATTGATAGAGGCGATGATTCGACTGATGAATACGACGGACGAGATCACAGGACCGATAAATATGGGAAATCCGAAAGAGTTTTCGATCCGTGAGCTGGCAGAGACGGTGATCGGGCTAACCGGTTCGCGCTCAAAGATTGTGTCGCGACCGCTGCCATCCGATGATCCGGTTCAACGACAGCCCGACATCGGGGTGGCGCGCGAAGTATTGGGCTGGGAGCCTGTCGTCCCTCTTGAGGATGGGCTCGTTCGAACGATAGAGTATTTCGATCGCATGCTTGACGGGAGGCAGGAGTGACATCGCTTTGGCATGCCCTATGGCAGGAGTTTTTGCAGGTCGTAGGCGGCACTTTATTTCCTCGCGAGCGTTGGCTTCGCCGGAGCCCCTGGATAGTAGGACGGGCTCGTTACTCGAACAAGCAACCGGAGAGAACGCAGGGCGAGTTTCAGTAGTTTTCGCAAATCGGGCCAAGTCCAGCGCAGACGTTCGCTAAGCCGCATCGGTCCGAATTCCTTCTCATGGTAGTACCGCCACAATGAAAAGCCGGGGCATTCGCGAATATGGTGGTATGTGGGGCTGACGTGGCGTCCACTGCGCTTTCCAACAAAGGACCAGAGGCCAGCGTAAAGTGGAAAGAGTGGGGTGGACGAAAAGAAGGAAGGCGTTGGAACTTTTGCACCCATGTAGTGAATTACATGGAACGGTGGCGAGTCGCGTTGCACGTCGGCGAATGATACCTCAACGCCAGTTGACCCGCTTACACATATCAACTCGGGCTCAATGGACAGGCTGGGGATGTCCAGCTTGCGAACCAGGTAGTTCATGCGGCTCTGAGTCCGGTACCTGAAAAGCTTGCTCGATTTCCAGGACCAGTCTTCGAAACCCAGGACGTCCTTGTAGAAAGCTCGCTCATGCCTGTTGAGTGCCAGTACGTCTGCTTCCTTGATGGCGAAGCGGCGGCTTGCGAACAAACCGTTGTTGAACGGGCAATGAGCCAAAAAATCATGGTCCGGATCAAACTTGTCCCGGAGATCTATATTAAACTCATCGTTAACGAGGTACAGGCAGTCATTATAGTCTGGATCGTTGGGGTTTCCGATCCGGGATCGCCAGTCTTCCTCGCTTATCAGGGTTTGGGTATAGAAGAAGTCGCCCTCCTCGCGGGCGATCCTTCGAGCCAGGCCATCCAGGGACTTGGTGCAGATCGTGTCGGCGTCCAGATAAAGGAATTTCTCGAAGGGACCCTGAAAGCACCAAAAGTCCCTGTCCTGGTACCCAATCTCGCCCCAGAAGCCGCCGGGTACGGGCATGATCGGGACATCGAACGGATGGTCGTCCGGGTCGAATCCCTCCCCGGGGATGATCATGATTGGGATGTCTGGGCTGACTTGCTGGATGCTTCGAACCAGCATCGTCGACAGATGAAAATCCCCCGGATAGGTCAGGATGTAGATGCCGAAAGAGTTGTTTGTCACTAATAGCTCCAAGAAGTTACGGCCCCATAGGTCTGAGCAAAAGCCAAGCCCAAGGGGTGATGTCGGCGTCCGGATTTTCGGCAGCGAGACGACCCTTGAACGATCGCGCATTCTACATGACGACTGACAGGGAAGACAGTGCGTGCGTTGGTGTAGTATGGCAGCTGTCACGCTGCACGCCTGGTGTTTTCCTTTTTAAGCGTAGCTGCTACTGGTGGACAAGGTATTACCGGAGTAACCGATGTGCCAGTGGGTGCCTGGCTTCCCGTTTCCATTTCTGAAGGACTTGTGTTTAGTTATAACCAGCCCGTCGTCGACTTCTGACATTTGATAAGTTATCGCCGATCTCGGCAGTACCGACTGCCTGATGGGAACGGCAAGTTATGCTGCATTCACGACCTTTGCCAGGAACCGGGGAATGTCGTGTTCTGGCGTGCGCCGTGCTAAGGCGGCGTTTCTCAGTGGGTGCAAATCCCACCCGGCGATTTTGCTCCAGCCGGAAGCAATCGGAGCAGTCATGGAGGTAACGAAGTGGCTGAAGCCTTTGGTGTAGAGGGTCACTAGGTGACTTGGTGAGTGTGCAGGCCGTAACGTGAGTGAACGCTGAGCAATCCTCGAAAACGACGTTGCACAGGACGCTCTGTGGTTACTGTGAGGATTCAGACCAAACCCGCCAGCTCGAGTGACTGGCGAGTAGAGGTATAAAGCGAGGAATTATTAAGCGTTAGGAAAATCAGGGGGCAACTTCACAGAAGCCATCAACGGGGCGTCTGACGGTGACAGTCTGGCCAGGAATGCTGATCTCGATGACACCTGCGTCAAAGCCGGTGGCTGGGCTCAGCGTGAACTTTACCATGTGACTGAGTGACTCGGACCAGTTCCGAACAACTGCCTGGATGCTGGAGACGTCATAGGCATAGGCAAAAGCACCATTGCTGCCGGCAAGCGCAGTAAGTTCGTTGCTATCGGCTGTCAAAGTACCCAGCATGATCATAACGGTGTTGCTGTCATCTATTACCGGCCTCAGACTGGCTGTGGTATAGGTGCTGGAGGCATTATCCTGACCGTCCGTAAACGCGATGAGCATGTGGGCGGGGCGGCATCTCTCGACCAGTCCGTCAGTATCCAGCGCAAGGTCGCGTTGCAAGGCAGTACCCAGGGCATCATAGAATGCGGTATTGCCCCGGACGATAGCATTATCCAGCTGAATGCCAGCGACGAGATCAGCAAAGCTCTCTGTCCAGTCTTGTCTTACGACGACGTTATTGGAGAAATTAATCGCCTGCCCCTCGAATACCTGCGGCAACCAGGTCAGGATTTCCTCATAGACATCGCTGATAGCGACCAACTCGGCATTATTGATGCTGGTGGAATAGTCAGTTACCAGTCCCAGCGACAGGATGTCGTCTCCGGGGTTGACTGGTTCGACAGCTGCCGCAACCGGTACGTTTTCGACCGAAACAGTGGCAGCCTGGAAGTCGGTTAATTCCAGTGGCTGGCCGTCGAGATCAGTCCCATTGGCATAAATGAGCAATTCACCTGTTGCCCCATCCACCTGGGTGCCCAGGATAAAGAGTCTTCCGAGAAGATTATCATCGGGGATCGGAATGAGTGCTAGACAAGCCGGAGGGAGATCATCAATGTGCTGGATATTCTCCCGTTGTGCCTGGGTAAGCACGCATCCATCACCATTAACTCGAACTGAATCACCACCACTGTTGCCACCACCGCACCCTGCCAATGTTACTGAAATCGTGATGATAGACACGACTCTACCGAAATACTGAAGACAGGTGGCAAGCGCGGGTGCGTTCACCAAGGGGTGTGGATTGCTTCTGGACATTCTTACAGACGGCTCAATATCACCAAAGACTACATTCATACGGTAGCGGCAGTCCCTGCTATTCCTTTAGTATCTTCAACTCTGTTTATGGCAGGCATTGCACATATTCAGCCAGCAACTGGCACGCAACGGCCTTGCCGGACTCGGCCTCACAAGGCGCAAGATGAAGGCATAGCGACAGGTTTTCACTACACGCATGACGGCAGCTTCGGTCGCCGTTTCTGTGAATCGCCCCGGCTTTACCGGAGGCTCCATTTCTTGAGAGGATGGAGTGATGAACAAGACGACGAGATACTCCCCGGAGGTACGGGAACGGGCGGTGCGGATGGTATTCGAGCACCAGGCGGATTATGACTCACAGTGGGCTGCGCTGAATTCGATTGCGGCGAAAATTGGCTGTACGGCCGAAACCCTACGGAAATGGGTGCGCCGGGCCGAGCGGGATCAAGGGCGACGAGAGGGACTGACCACTTCGGATCGTGAGCGGCTCAAGGTGCTGGAGCGTGAGAATCGTGAGCTGAAGCGGGCCAACGAGATCCTGCGCAAGGCGTCAGCATATTTCGCCCAGGCGGAGCTCGACCGCCGACCGAAGTAATGGTGTCGTTTATCGACGCGCACCGGGACGCGTACGGGGTCGAGTCGATCTGCGCCCAGCTGCCGATCGCCCCATCGACGTACTACGAGTACAAAGCGAGAGAAGTTGATCCCGGGCGATTGCCACCTCGGGTGCAGCGCGATCGTGAACTCTCGGATGAGATCCAGCGGGTCTGGGACGAGAACTTCCAGGTCTACGGTGCGAGGAAAGTCTGGCGACAGCTGAACCGGGAGAAAATACCGGTAGCGCGCTGCACGGTGGAACGCCTGATTGTTGATTTGCACCGAAATTTGATCCAATAGATGCAGATATTTGCATTCTGTTCTGACCCGCTCTTGCCGAGAACAGTTATCATGAATCCATATACTTACTACCGTTCTGGTGGTCTATTTTTCCGTGCAAACAGTGGGTCACTTTTGGATGCAATTTAACAACATGGGGGATTCCTAACGTATTAATGGGCAACCCCATGAAAAAAATAATGTTATGTGGCTTGTACCCTAGTTCGCAAAATTCTCCCAAACAGTTTCTCGATGCTCCCCGAAGATGCCGGGTTGTGACTCTCTTTACGAAGAGCTTATCGCGGTTTGCCGATGTTAGGTCCCAGCAGTGTCGGTAAATTATGGAGCTAAAGATGCAGATTAAGCATAAAGAGGTGCGGGCTTATATAAGTGAACTATTCCCTTATTACAGGTTTACCGTTTTAGTGGCAATGCTATGGGCTTCGGGTTCTTCTGTAGAGAGTGTGATTACACTACTTAAATAACGTCTTCACCGGGATAAAAGGCCTCCTCGCCTTTGCAGATGCAAAAATATTTGCTTTCGCCCCGTCATTCCCGAATTTCTATGACGAGAATTCACCGCTCTCATCAGCCATCAGCAGCGATTTCGCCGAGATCACCGGTCTTTCGGTACCCGGCAAGACCCAACCTCCGTACATCCTGACAATCGGTGGTGTAATGCAGTCGACCTGAATACCGGGAAAGCGGCGGTTATCCCCAAGCTTGTCACGGTAATCATCGCGGACATGCTGGCCAATAACTGCCCATCTATGCGACACCGTTGACGACACTGGTGTTCGATATGGCCCGCTTTGGCAGCAAAGAACCTGCCCGTTAGACCAAGCAAGTAACCGAATCAGCCCTGCAGCCACTCGACCGGCTCTTCCCGAAGAATCACCATGTCGTCCGGCGCGTCAGTGCCGATCCGCACCTGATTTCCCGTGATGCCCACAATAGCGACTGTGATCCGTTCCCCGGCGCCGGGGTCATCTAAGGACGGATCTGCCGGAATGGCGGGTGAGGGCGGTGGCCCCGTGCAGTCATATATATAGGTGTGTCGACAGGGGGAGCCTCCTCAGGGTGGATTTCCCCTGAAGCGGCCACCATCCGGTCCCCAATTTCCCGGTTCGGTCGACCGGCGATCAGGCGAAAAAAAGGACCTGCGATTTCTCGCAAGTCCTTGTGGTGTTTGGCTCCCCGGGACAGGCTCGAACTGCCGACCTAGTGATTAACAGTCACCCGCTCTACCGACTGAGCTACCGGGGAATCGCATTCCGCGAAGGGGAGGGATAATACGGAACTCACCCAATCCGGTCAACAAAACGGCTTAGCCGTTGAGGGCTCCCTTCAGGCGCCCCAGTGCGTCTTTCAGGATCTCCATTGAGGTGGCGAATGAGATTCTTAAATAGCCGGGGGCCCCGAAGGCGGAGCCTGGTACCAGCGCAACCCCCGCCTTTTGCAGGAAAAACTCGGCCAGTTCCACATCATCGTTTACACCGTCCAGACCCTCGATGACCTGGCTGAAATCCGGGAAAGAGTAGAAGGTGCCATCAGCTGCAGTACAGCGCACATCGGGGAACGTATTCAGAGTTCGCAATACATAATCATGCCGTTCCCTGAAAGCCTTAAGCATTGTTTCAATGCAGGACTGATCACCATCCAGCGCTTCCTGAGCGGCGGCCTGTGATACAGCGGCCGGATTTGACGTGCTCTGTGACTGCACTTTCTTCATAGCCTGAACGAGTGGCTGCGGTCCACCCGCATAACCAATGCGCCAGCCGGTCATGGCATAGGCCTTGGAGACACCGTTCAGCACCATTGTGCGTGGGTACAGTTCTTCACAGACATTAACGATGTTGGCGAACGGCTCCTCGGACCAGAGGATATGTTCGTACATGTCATCGGTAGCAATCAGTACCTGGGGATGACGTAACAGAACTTCAGCCAGTTGTTTCAGTTCTTCCCGCTGGTAGGCAATGCCGGTCGGGTTGGACGGGCTGTTGAGTACAAACAGCCGGGTTTTCGGGGTGATGGCGGCGTCCAGTTGCTCCGGAGTAATCTTGAAGCGTTGCTCCAGTCCGGACTTGATGATGACAGGCTCACCATCGGCCAACCTGACCATATCCGGATAAGAAACCCAGTAGGGTGCTGGAATGATGACTTCGTCGCCCGGGTTCAACAGCGCCTGTGCCAGGTTGTAGAAGCTCTGTTTTCCACCGCAGGACACCAGGATCTGGTCAGGCTGGTAACTCAGCCCGTTATCGCGCTGGAACTTGTTTATAATGGCGCTTTTGAGCTCCGCGGTACCGTCGACGGCCGTGTAGCGTGTAGCGCCCTGCTGGATGGCTCTTATCGCGGCCTGTTTGATGTGCTCGGGTGTATCGAAGTCGGGCTCGCCGGCACCGAGGCCGATGATGTCTTTGCCCGCAGCGCGCAATTCGGCAGCCCGCGCAGTCACCGCGAGGGTGGGGGAAGGCTTGACCCGCTGTACGCGTTGCGACAGGGTGATTTCGTTCACGCCGGAGTTCCTTTTGTGAGAGACAATTTTAGCACGACTAATGATACTTAAAGCAGACGTAATTCTTAAACCCTGTGAGCAAAAAATTTCAACTTATTTGTGATATGACCCCGGCGGGTGACCAGCCCGAGGCAATTCGGCAGCTGGTCGAAGGCCTGCAGGCCGGGCTCGCGCAGCAGACGTTGCTGGGCGTCACCGGATCCGGCAAAACCTTTACCATCGCCAACGTGGTGCAGCAGGTGCAGCGCCCGACCCTGATTCTGGCGCCCAACAAGACGCTCGCCGCGCAGCTGTACGGAGAGATGAAAGAGTTCTTTCCGAATAATGCGGTGGAGTATTTTGTCTCCTATTACGATTATTACCAGCCGGAAGCCTACGTTCCGGCTTCGGACACCTTTATCGAAAAAGATGCATCGATCAACGAACATATCGAACAGATGCGCCTGTCGGCCACCAAGGCGCTGCTGGAACGCCGCGATACAATCCTGGTGGCCTCGGTATCGGCAATCTACGGGTTGGGCGATCCGCGTTCATACCTCAGCATGGTGCTGCACCTGGTGCGCGGTGAGCGGATGGACCAGCGCGCCATCCTGAGACGCCTGGCAGAACTCCAGTACACACGTAACGATCTCGAACTGGCGCGCGCTACCTACCGGGTGCGCGGCGAAGTGATCGACGTTCATCCCGCTGAATCCGGTTACGAAGCCGTGCGTATCGAGTTGTTCGATGACGAAATCGAGAACCTGTCCTATTTTGACCCGCTGACCGGTGAGGTTCTGCGGCGAGTGCCGCGTTTGACGGTTTACCCTAAAAGTCACTATGTAACGCCGCGCCAGACGCTGCTGGACTCCATTGAATTCATAAAGGAAGAACTGGCCGAGCGCCTGGAATACCTGCGTAATGACGATCAGCTGGTGGAAGCCCAGCGCCTCGAACAGCGCACCCGTTTCGATATCGAAATGATGGTGGAACTGGGTTATTGCTCCGGCATCGAAAATTATTCCCGCTACCTGTCGGGACGCAAAGCGGGCGAGCCGCCACCGACCCTGCTGGACTATTTGCCCGATGACGCACTGGTGGTTGTTGACGAATCGCATGTCACCATCCCCCAGATTGGCGGTATGTACAAAGGCGATTTTTCCCGCAAAACGACCCTGGTTAATTACGGGTTTCGCCTGCCTTCGGCGCTTGATAACCGGCCGCTGCGTTTCGATGAATACGAGCGTGTGATCGGTCAGTCTATTTTTGTGTCGGCAACACCGGGCGCCTACGAAGCGGAGCACGCGGGTGCGGTAGTAGAGCAGGTGGTACGCCCAACCGGGCTGGTTGATCCGGAGCTCGAGGTCAGGCCGGCCGGCACCCAGGTCGATGACCTGTTGTCCGAAATCCACAAGCGCGTGGCGGTTGGCGAGCGGGTACTGGTCACCACCCTGACCAAGCGCATGGCGGAGGATTTGACCGAATACCTGTCTGAACACGATGCGCGGGTCCGCTACCTGCACTCGGATATCGACACCGTTGAGCGCGTGGAGATCATCCGCGACCTGCGCCTGGGTGAATTCGACGTGCTGGTCGGTATCAACTTACTGCGTGAAGGGCTGGATATGCCGGAAGTTTCGCTGGTCGCGATACTGGATGCTGACAAGGAAGGGTTCCTGCGTTCTGAACGTTCCCTGATTCAGACTATTGGTCGCGCCGCACGTAATATTAACGGCAAGGCGATTCTCTATGCAGACCGGGTGACCGGTTCCATGGAGCGGGCCATCGGAGAAACGGAACGTCGCCGGGCGCGCCAGCTTGCCCATAATAAAGAACACGGTATCACGCCTCAATCTATCTCCAAATCTGTGGCGGATATCATGGAAGGGGCCTACGCGGGTGGTGCCGGCGCTGCCCGGCGTTATGCAAAAGTGTCCGAGGACGTTGCCGAATACGCAGCATTGTCCCCGGCCATGCTGGTGAAGAAGGTTAAAAAGCTGGAAAAACAGATGCATCAGCACGCCCGGGACCTGGAATTCGAGGAGGCGGCCAGGCTCCGCGACCAGATCCGGCATATCCAGGAGAGCAATCTCGGCCTGATGGAGGACACCGGCTAGCGGTAGCTGTGCCGGGATGACAATAGTGGAATTATCCGGTATCTTACGCGCTCTTCAGGCGCGTAGCTCAGTTGGTTAGAGCACCACCTTGACATGGTGGGGGTCGTTGGTTCGAATCCAATCGCGCCTACCAAATCTGAAGTTTTGTCCCCGCGTAAGCGGGGACTTTTTACAAGTGGCCTCTCGTAATGGTCACCACTGGAGCTCGCAAGCATGCCTTTAGTCACTCTCCCCGACGGTAGTCAGCGTTCCTTCGATCACCCTGTTTCAGTTCATGATGTCGCGTCTGATATCGGCCCCGGTCTGGCCAAGGCAGCACTGGCTGGCAAAATCGACGGCCAAATGGTCGATACCGCCTATGTAATCGACAGGGATGCCGAGCTCAGTATCATCACCGATCGGGATGAGGCGGGTATCGAAGTCATTCGTCACTCCACGGCACATTTGCTGGCGCAAGCCGTCAAGGAGCTGTTTCCGGAAGCCCAGGTCACCATCGGTCCGGTGATTGAAAACGGTTTCTATTATGACTTCGCCTACACGCGGGCATTTACACCGGAAGACCTGGAGAAAATCGAAAAGAAAATGGCCGAACTGGCCAAACAGGATCTTCAGGTCAGCCGCAAGGTCATGCCACGTGATGAGGCCATTGAGTTCTTCCGCAATATGGGTGAAGACTACAAGGCCGAAATTATCAGCGATATTCCGCAGGATCAGGAGTTATCCCTGTATCAGCAAGGCGAGTTCATCGACCTGTGCCGTGGCCCTCATGTCCCTGCCACCGGCAAGTTGAAGGCTTTCAAGCTGATGAAAGTGGCGGGCGCCTACTGGCGTGGCGACTCACGCAACGAAATGTTGCAGCGCATCTACGGTACCGCCTGGAAAGACAAAAAGGCACTGAAGAGCTATTTGCACAGGCTTGAGGAAGCCGAGAAACGTGATCACCGCAAGCTCGGCAAAGTCATGAATATGTTCCATACCCAGGAGGAAGCGCCGGGTATGGTGTTCTGGCACGACAATGGCTGGCAGGTGTACCTGCAGATCCAGGACTATATACGCGCAAAGCTGCGCAACCACGGTTATCAGGAGGTGCACACGCCCTCGGTGATCGACCGCAGCCTGTGGGAAAAGTCAGGACACTGGGAGAAATTCCAGGACGATATGTTCGTGACGGAATCCGAGCACCACACCTTTGCCATCAAGCCGATGAACTGTCCGGCGCACATTCAGATCTATAACCAGGGGCTGAAGAGTTACCGCGACCTGCCGCTGCGGCTGGCCGAGTTCGGTTCCTGTCACCGCAACGAACCGTCCGGCACCCTGCATGGTTTGATGCGTGTGCGCGCCTTCGTACAGGACGACGCGCATATTTTCTGCACCGAGGAACAGATACTCGATGAGGTATCTGATTTCATCGATCTGCTATTCGAGGTATACGGCGACTTCGGATTTAACGATGTGATCATCAAGCTCTCCACCCGTCCGGAACAACGCGTCGGTGCCGATCACCTCTGGGACAAGGCGGAAAAATCCCTGGAGGAAGCGTTGGACCTCAAGAAGCTCGACTGGGAACTGCAGCCGGGCGAGGGTGCCTTCTATGGTCCGAAGATCGAATTCTCGCTGAAAGACTGTCTGGAACGCGTCTGGCAGCTGGGTACCATCCAGCTCGATTTTTCGATGCCGGACCGGCTGGGTGCGACCTACGTCGCTGAAGACGGCAGCAAGCACGTCCCGGTGATGTTGCACCGCGCCATCCTGGGTTCCCTGGAGCGTTTTATCGGTATTTTGATCGAACACTACGCAGGTTCCCTGCCGCTCTGGCTGGCGCCAATTCAGGCCGTAGTGCTCAATATCACCGATAATCAGGCGGATTATGCGAAAAAAGTTGAACAAACCCTGAGAAATCAGAGACTGAGGGTCAATTCGGACTTGAGAAACGAGAAGATCGGCTTTAAAATCCGCGAGCACACAATTCAACGCGTCCCGTATTTGCTGGTTGTCGGCGACCGGGAAGCAGAATCGGATACCGTGGCCGTGCGCACGCGCAGCGGCAAGGACCTGGGTAGTTTGTCCTTGCAAGCCCTGTCAGAAGGGCTGAACGCAGAAATCGCGAGCCGCGGCCGCACTATTTTGGAGACCAGAACATCGCTGCAGCAAACAGACTGAAACACCGGCTCAACCATAATATAGAAGCCACGGAAGTCCGCGCAGTCGGCGCAGAGGGCGAACAGCTCGGGGTTATCTCGCTGGAAGAAGCCCAGAAAATCGCCGATGAGGCCAGCCTCGATCTGGTCGAAATTTCACCGCAAGCCGAGCCGCCCGTCTGCAAAGTGATGGATTACGGCAAGTTCAGGTTTGAGGAGCAGAAAAAACGCCAGGCTTCACGCAAGAAACAGAAGCAGATCCAGGTTAAGGAAATCAAGTTCCGCCCGGGTACGGATATCGGGGATTACAACGTCAAGTTGAAAAACCTGACAAAGTTTCTTACCGAAGGCGACAAGGTCAAGGTTACCCTGCGTTTCCGCGGCCGCGAAATGGCGCACCAGGAACTGGGCCGTGATTTGTTGAAGCGCGTCGAGGGTGATCTCGAGGAGCTGGGGACTGTAGAGCAGTTTCCGAAGATGGAAGGCCGGCAGATGGTTATGGTGCTGGCACCCAAAAAGAAATAGGTTTTCTTTTTGAAAACCAGAGTCGTCCCGGGTACTCACCGCACCTGGGGGCGACTTCATTTGAAAGTTGAAGCGGGAGAGACACTATGCCAAAGATGAAAACCAATCGCGGTGCCGCCAAGCGGTTCCGCCGTTCAGCCAGTGGTGGCTTCAAGCGCGGTCAATCGCACCGCCGCCATATCCTCACCAAGAAGAGCAGCAAGCGCAAACGTCAGCTCGGCATGCCCGAGCAGATTAACGGCGCTGACCAGCGTGCCGTGCGGCGCATGCTGCCATATATTTAGTGGAGTGAGGATCAAGTCATGCCAAGAGTAAAACGTGGAGTGCAGGCTCACGCCCGCCACAAGAAAGTTCTGGACAAGGCCAAGGGTTACTACGGTGCGCGCCGCAAGGTCTACCGAGTCGCCAAACAGGCCGTAATAAAAGCCGGGCAGTATGCCTACCGTGACCGCCGCCAGCGTAAACGCCAGTTTCGCGCTCTGTGGATTGCGCGCATCAATGCCGCGGCGCGTGAAAACGGTTTGTCCTACAGTCGTTTCATTAACGGCTTGAGCAAGGCGGAAATCGAAATCGATCGCAAGGTGCTCGCTGACCTGGCGGTATTCGACAAGGCCGCGTTCAGCGCACTGGCGGAGCAGGCCAAGGCCAGCCTGGCAGCTTAGTTTTATTGCGGACAGGCCAGGTTTTTCCTGAAACAGGGGAAACGTGGTCTGTCCCAACGCCGCAAATGCCGCTTCAGGCGTTTTGTCGGATTACGCTATGCTAATCCGACCT
>Ga0316194_10001619_pt1 | contig 15544 bp, 11 predicted proteins | sample CroRivsedime1_MG_FD_204936 | JGI IMG/M metagenome (GOLD analysis project Ga0316194, IMG submission 204936) | Coastal sediment microbial communities from Maine, United States - Cross River sediment 1 | ecosystem: Environmental > Aquatic > Marine > Coastal > Sediment | place: USA: Maine...
TGCGCAAGCCGGATGCTGTCGCCAGCACATTATCGGTTGCATCTTTCACCAGCTTTGCCAGAGGTAAAAATGCCGGACGCCTGGTGGCGAGGTCGTCTATTTTTATAAACTCTTCCGTTTGCTTTCCTTGTGCATCGATTCCATGCGTCTTGGTCAGCGCTTCATCCGGGAAGGAAAGAAACTTTCCGTTTCTATCTACCGCAAACGTATACCCGTTAAATGATCTGGAGATAGCGTCCAGGAAGGCATGTAAACCCTCCAACTTCAAATCGACGGTTGAAACTCCATAGAAACGATTGTCCCTGTACATCGGTGCCGTTACGGTAACCATTGGTTGATAGGAATAAGGGTCCATGTAGGATTTCGACCAGAACGTCTCTCCATCCTTGAGATGCCTGGCGGGGACGTACCATTCCTCATGGTGATAGCCCGGCCCGCCGGGGTCGTTGTAATCATCATAGTACTGGAGCACACCCTGAGCATCGCGTCCCCAGAAGAAACTCCTGCGTTCAACGGAAGGGTCATACAGATGAGGTTCAGGCCACAGGCCGCCACCGGCAATGAATGTTTCCGTTCCTTCGACGTGCAAAACATGACGGACAAGATCCTTGGTAAGACCAACTTCCTGAGGCAGTTTCTCACCAAGATTAGCCAATGCTGTTGCCAGGGATTCCGTCCGCGCGATGCGGTTACCCAGCTCCGAAACAATATTTTCCCCGGACAGAATGACTTCTTTATAGGCCTGTTTTTCAAGCAGGCTTTTCCCTATCGTTGAAAAAACGCCGAAAATCGTCGCCAGGATCAACAAGAAGGACAAAATGAAAACGGTAGGGATCTTGAACTGAAAACTGTTCCAGAAATCACGCATAGTTAAAGAAGCCTCAGGCGCCGCCTTTTGTGTCGCGCAGCATATATCAACCCCCGACAACAGGAATCAGGCATGATGGTGGCAGCCGGTAGTCCCCGTTCGCGGTCAAGAATACAGCTATATTGAGGAGATTTCATAAATCTGTCAATGTGTTACAAGTTGTTTCCGCGCCTTCCCAGGACACTGGATTCAGCTTACAGTGGCGCTTTGCTACGCCAGGTACACGGAATCAGGCCAGCGTGTCATTCGCGCACAAGCGGAAATCTTGTGCACATGGGTTATACGAGTGAGACCGGTTTCGGTGTTGTACTGGTTGTTGCGGTATTCAGCCTGCCCGCGAAGGCTGAAAATTGATAGGCTGAAAAATCGTTTGATCAGGTGTCGTTAATGAATTTACTGCGATCTGCGCAAAATTTTTGCCTTATGCTTTCCCTGGTAACGGCCTTCCAGCCAGCACAGGCGGAGACAGGTGAACTGACCCTGCCGGCAGTGGTGCGGGCAAGTTTTGAGCGTATTCCGGAACTGGCGCTATCGGGCGCCATGCAGCAAGAAGGACAGGCCATAAGGCGGCAGGCATCGAGTCTGCTGGCGGGTGATCCTTCTTTCCTGCTTCGCCACGAGAACGATGCAGTTGCCGGAGATGACGGGTACCGGCAGTGGGAAGGCGGTCTGGAAATGCCGATCTGGCTGCCCGGCCAGCGCGACCGGCGTGGCAAGGTGGCGGACGCGGCGGAAAGTGGAGCCGAAGCCGTAAAAAAACTGCAGATGTGGCGCGTTGCGGGGGAAGTTCGTGAGCTACTCTGGTCTCTGTACATCGCCGAATCCGAACGCTCACTCGCAAGGCAGGCCTTTGAGAGTGCGAAAACGCTTGAAGACGATATCGCCAAACGGGTGGCGGCCGGTGAGCTTGCACGTACGGATCTGATACTCGCACAAAAGGAGACACTGGCAAGAGAAGGCGATCAGGTGTCCGCGGATTCCACTTATGAGACGCTGCTCGGGAATTACCGGCTGGTTACCGGCTTGCCGGATATACCGCATCAGATCGATGAAGATGAGACAGACGTCACAGGGATCAGCGACAATCATCCCGCACTGGCAGCGGCACGCATCGCCTCTGATCGCGTACGTGCCGAACGTGATCAGGTGCGTGGTGAAAAGCGCGCAAATCCGCTGCTCTTCCTTGGCAGCAAGACAGAACGGCCGGAATCCCGTGAATCCTATGACACGGCGCTGGTGGTCCAGATCAACATGCCTTTGGGCACCAGCAGCCACGCTGCCCCGAGCACCGCTTTGGCGGAGTTGCGGCTGAGTGAGGCGGTCTCGGAGCTTGCCAGGGTACGCCGTGACCTGGAGAACGACCTGTTCAAGGCAACGACGGAAAAACGGGGAACGTCACTGGCAGCGGAACTGAGCGAACGACAGAAACAACTTGCAGAGGAAGGTCTGCGCTTGACCAGGCGTGGCTTCGAGCTTGGCGAAACAGACGTAGTCACCTTGTTACGGGCTCGTGCGCAGGCGCTCGAATCGGAGCACGACCTGCGCATAAATCGCCTTCAGCAGGGCCGCGCACTGGCCCGTTACAACCAGGCACTGGGAGTTATACCCGAATGAAAACACTGTTACTCGCCGTTCTGCTGTTGGCGAACCTGCCATCAATTGCCGGAGAACTGGTCAGGATCAGCGCAGCACAGCAAACGGCGCTGGGTATAAGAACAGCAGCGCCTGAAACTATCAGCGATAACCTCAGCCAGCGCCTGCCCGGCGAGGTCGCTGTGCCTAATGCGCAACTGCAGGTCGTCACCACACCGCAGCAAGGGCTGGTCGAGGTACTGCTGGTCGCCGAAGGAGACCAGATCAGCAAAGACCAGCCACTGCTACATATCCAGTCCCCGGGGCTCCTGGAGTTGCAGGGCGAATACCTTGAGATGCTCACGCGTGCAAAACTGGCCAGGGCCAATTACCGGCGCGACCGCCAGCTGGACAAGGAAGGCATTATTGCCAGACGAAGACTGCTGGAATCCGAATCCCGTTACCAGGAACTGGAAACCTCATTATCCCGCGTGCGCCAGTCCCTGGTATTGGCAGGTATGGACAAGGCCTCGCTTGATACACTGGAAACCGAACGGGTGTTGGGCAGCACACTGATTGTGCGCGCACCCTTTGATGGTGTCGTCCTTGAGCAGATGGTGACCGCCGGAAACCGGGTGGAAGCAGCAGATCCGCTCTATAAGGTAGCCAATCTGGATACCTTATGGCTGGAGATCCACGTCCCGCTGGATCAACTCGGTACCACCAGCCCCGGGCAGAAGGTAACGATTCCCGCACTGGAGATTTCCGGATCCATCATCAGTATAGGTCGCGTGGTTCACGGTACGGATCAGGGCGTCCTGGTACGCGCCGAGATTACTGAAGACGCAGGGAAGTTGAGGCCGGGCCAGTTTGTGCAGGCACAACTCGCGCGCTCCACCAGCGTTAAAAGTTTTCGTGTGCCCATGTCCGCTGTCGTCCGTTCAGCAGGCAAGAGCTACATCTTTATTGCCAGACCCGGTGGTTTTGAACCGGTAGCGGTGCGCGTTTCCGGTGAACAGTCCGCGCATTTAATTGTACAGGCCAACCTGGCACCGGGTTCCAGGATTGCAACCGGCGGGACTGTCGCTATCAAGGCTGCCTGGCTGGAGAGCGCCGAGTAATGCTTGACCGCCTTATTCGTTTTGCCCTGACGCAAAGGATGCTGATGTTGCTGGTAGTCACCCTGATTGCCGGTGGCGGCTGGTATGCATTTGAGCACACACCCATCGACGCGTTTCCGGATGTCTCGACAACGCAGGTAAAGATTATCGTCAAGGCACCCGGCATGACGCCCAAAGAAGTCGAAACCCGCATTACAGCCCAGATTGAAGTCGAGATGCTGGGTATTCCGAGACAGTCGATGCTTCGTTCCGTCGCCAAGTACGCGTTAACCGACATCACTGTAGACTTTGAAGAGGGCACGGATATCTACTGGGCCCGTCAGCAGGTCGCCGAACGACTCAACAGTATCTGGGGGGATCTGCCTGCAGATATCAGTGGCGGCATTGCGCCCATGACGACTCCGCTGGGGGAGATGTTCATGTTCACCATCGACGGTGGCGAAATGAATAACCGGGATCGCCGCGATCTTCTCGACTGGGTGATCCGTCCGGCGCTGCGTTCGGTTCCCGGCGTCGCCGATGTCAATGCGCTGGGCGGGACAGTGAAGACCTATGAGGTCGTCCCTGACAACGCCAGGATGTACTCACGCGGCATCCGTTTTGCAGAGCTGAGAGAGGCGCTCGAACAGAACAACCGCAACGACGGCGCCGGTCGGCTGAATGACGGTGAAGAAGTGCTGCTGGTACGCACCGAGGGCAGTATCCGTTCGCTCGAGGATGTGCGTGCCATTGTCGTTCGACCTGACCTCAGGGAACCGGTGCGAGTCGCGGATCTGGCACACGTACAGACCGGTGCACTGACGCGTTACGGTGCCGTGACCCGTAATGGCAGCGGTGAGGCTGTGCAGGGCCTGGTGCTTGGATTGCGCGGTGCCAACGCACGCGAGGTTGTCGAGGGCGTTCGTTCAAAACTCGATGAGTTGAAAAGCGGTCTGCCCGACGGTATTGAAATCAATATCTTTTATGATCGTGGTCAGCTGGTGGACAAGGCGGTTGGCACGGTTACCAGGGCATTGTTGGAAGCCAGCATTCTGGTCGTTATCCTGCTGGTGCTGTTCCTTGGTGATCTGCGCGCAGCGCTCACGGTTGCCTTGATCCTGCCGTTGTCTGCGCTTGCCACCTTCATACTCATGCATCAGTTCGGGATGTCTGCCAATCTCATGTCGCTGGGCGGCCTGGCTATTGCCGTTGGTATGCTGGTCGATGCGGCTGTGGTGGTGGTCGAGAATGTCATCACTCACCTGTCGAGGCGCGGCGGCACAGCGCGCTTGCCACGTTTACACCTCATTTACCGTGCAGCGAGTGAAGTGGCCGTACCGGTGACATCCGGCATCCTGATTATCATTATCGTGTTTCTGCCGCTGCTTACCCTGCAGGGACTCGAGGGCAAACTCTTCATCCCTGTCGCGCTGACCATTGTGTTTGCCCTCGCTGCATCGATGCTCCTGTCGCTGACCGTGATTCCGGTACTTTCCTCTTACCTGATTGGCAAGGTGTCACATGATGAGCCACGCCTGATGAAGTTTCTGCAGCGTCTCTACCAGCCGGCACTGTCCTGGGCGCTCGGTCACGCGCGCAGTGTCACAGCAGTTGCGCTGTTACTGCTGTTGCTGGCCGGACTGGTTTACACCCAGCTCGGGAAGTCTTTTATGCCGACGATGGACGAGGGTGACTTGATCGTTCAGCTGGAAAAACTGCCATCGATCAGTCTGCAGGAATCGATCGATATCGATATGCGTGTTCAGCGCAGCATTCTGGAGCGAGTACCTGAAGTGACTGGAGTTATCGCCCGCGCAGGTTCGGACGAGCTTGGACTCGATCCTATGGGCCTGAATGAAACTGACAGTTTCCTGGTGCTCAAACCCCGTGATCAATGGCGTATGGACAGCAAGGATGAGCTGATCTCGGAAATCCGGGCAGTAATGGAGGATTTCCCCGGAGTCGGCTATGCCTTTACCCAGCCGATCGAAATGCGTGTCTCCGAGATGCTTACCGGAGTACGTGGTGATCTTGCGGTCAAGATTTTCGGTGACGACCAGCAGGAACTGAACGCGAGTGCCGAGGCGATTGTTAATATTCTAAGGGAACTCGACGGTGCCGAAGACGTGTACACCTCGCGTAACGAGGGTGCACAGTACTACCAACTTACCGTGGATCGCATATCCGCCGGGCGTATTGGCATTTCCATGGACGAATTGCAACGCGACCTGCGCACCCAGGTAGAAGGTATCCAGGTAGGTACCGTCTATCAGAACGCGCGGCGCATACCCTTGCTGTTGCGTGGCCCGGAGGAATTGCGTGATTCGCCCGCGGTATTCTCCAATCTGCGTTTTGCCTTGCCGAATGGCGAGGCGGTCGGGCTTGGCGAGCTGGTACAGTTCGAGCGTACCGAGGGGCCCGTTGCCATCAAGCGCGAGCATGGCAAGCGCATGGCCGTAGTGGTTGCCAATGTCTCCGGTCGTGACCTTGTCAGTTTCGTCGAAGACGCAAAACGGCTGGTGGCGGAAAAGATCTCCCTTCCCGGCGGTTATTACCTGGAATGGGGTGGGCAGTTCGAGAACCAGCAGCGCGCAGCAAAACGCCTGTCGGTCGTGGTGCCCGTCGCACTGGGCCTGATCTTCCTGACGCTGTTTTCAACGTTTCGTTCCATCCGCCAGTCGGTTCTGGTGCTGGCGAACATCCCGTTTGCCCTGATCGGAGGCGTAGTCGGTTTGTGGATAACGGGCGAGTACCTTTCGGTGCCCGCTTCCGTGGGTTTCATTGCGCTGCTTGGAATTGCCGTACTGAACGGCGTGGTAATGGTTACCTGGTTCAACCAGCTGATAGCTCTGGGCCGACCGGTTGCAGAAGTGGTCACCGAGGGTGCGCAACGTCGTTTACGACCGGTGCTCATGACCGCCTCTATAGCAGCATTCGGGCTTGTGCCGCTGTTGTTTGCAACCGGCCCGGGGTCTGAGATCCAGAGACCACTGGCGATAGTAGTGATCGGTGGGCTGACGTCATCAACAGTACTGACACTGTTCCTGTTGCCCATCATGTATCGTCAATTCGGCGTCGAAAAATCCGGAGCCTGATATGGACCAATGCCTGCTTGCACTTGTTGTTTCTCCTTCCATCGAGAATGCCGTAATCGACTGGTTGCTGGAACGGGACGATATCCCCGGTTTTACCAGCGTGCCAATCAGCGGACATGGAACATCGACAGATAGCTTGACGTTGCCCGAGCAGGTCGCAGGACACAAACGGCAGATTATCTTCCGCATGTGTTTGCCGGAGCCGGTTGCGCAGACGATCCTTGAAGAGGTACAAAAGTCTTTCCGGGGCAGCGGAATGCACTACTGGCTGGTGCCGGTGCTGGCATCAGGACACATAGAGTAAGCTAAACCTACGCTACGGCCCCGTCTCTGCCGGGCTGTTGATGATCGCGTCAAACAGTTCCTGGCTGATATATTCGGGGACATACTCAAAGCCCAGCGCAGTCAGTTGGCTGATAAATGCCCGCAGGTGATTCTGTGAGCCTTCGAGCAGGCTGTTGTAAACCAGTATCACATCTGCATTATCAGCAATCTGAAGCTGAAGGTTCAGATCATTGATATCCAGGTCTTCAATTTGCGCGCCGACGATCAGGGCATCGATAAGGCTGGCCTGCCCTCTTGCAATGAGAATATCGTATAAACCTTGCAGGTTTTGATCCTGGAACTCGCCCGGCGCATTGCCGGCGGCCGGGTCCGGCAGGGAATATTTCTCGATCAATGCCAGTACAGCATCGGTGTGTCTCTGCTCACTTTCGGCAATATTCAGAAAGATGTTTTCAGCCCATATGCCATAAAGAAACTGGTAGACATCTCTTGCCAGCTTTTCTTCTTCGCGCATGAAAATCAGAGACTGCTCTTCCTCGGCACTTAGATAGGTAGGCGTCAGTGCCTCAATCGTATCCAGCAAGCTTGCATCAGTCGTAGTTGTGGTGCTTGTTACGATGCCGGACGAACCATCCGAGCCGCCGCCGCACGCCGTCAACGATATGAACAAGAATGACAAAACAGCCAATGCAAGAGGTTTTAAAAAGTTACGCTCTGAACTCATCGGTTTGTCCTGATTTGGCAATGACTTTGGTCAGTGAGTATTTTCCACTGAAAACGTTTCACACCTGTTTCAGGGACACACTTTTTTGTTACAGGTTATTACTGCGCTTGCCGGGGCGGCTGGTCAGTCACATTGGGGCATATACGCACGGGGCTTGTGTACATAACTGACTGATATTAGACTAAACAGAGCTGGGACTTTGCGTTCGCAATGCGAGGGTCAGGAGTAATGAACAAACCGTCATTTACAACCATCCTCGTCACAGCATTCCTGATGCCTGTTACGAACGGTATAGCCTGGTCGGATGATGCATCGTCAAACGCGGATACAGCAGCAGCTGCACAACGGCAGCAGCTGCCGACCAGAGGACCAGCACCAGCTCACTACCCGCCACCGCCGAATCCGGGCTGGCATGCTGGCCCCTGGGGTTCGCCACCAGGGTGGGCAGTGCCGCCCCGGGGCTATCGGCAACCATCGCACGAGTACCGGGCAGACCTTGAACTTATCCGCTTGCAGGAAGAACTGGCGGCAAACCAGGCTGAGCTGGACAAGGCGCGCAGGGATTTGCAGCAGGGAGAGGTTGCGATACAGGAGGCACGCGCGGAACTCAACCGGGCGCACAGCGAGCACCACCGGAATCTCGATCTGCAACATGCCCTCAGCGAAAAACTGGCCGCTGCAACTGCTGATAATGTGGTCTTGCAGTCGCATGTCGCCCAGCTGACTATCGAACTGACCGCAGCAAACGAATCAACGTTGGATCGGGGCCGGCAGCAGGTTGCGGCACTGAAGGATGAACGTGACCAGTTGCAAAAATCCCTCGCGGGTCACGATGAGCAGCTGGCCGTACTCAAGGACGAACTGCAGGTGGCTAACACAGAATTACAACAGGCAAGGTCCGGGATGGACGCGTCCCGCCAGGAACTGGCTGAAAGCCAGGCCCAGGCCCAGACGTACAAAAACCGGCTCGATGACCTGAATGCCCGGCTGGAGAATCAGAAACAAGCCATGCTGCACGCCAAGCAGCTACTGGCCGAGATGAATTCTGCGCGCGACAGCCTGCGCGCAGACCTGTCCGCCTCGACCGAGGAACTGACCAGGGTCCATGCCACGTTAATGAAAACGCAGGAACAGGCCGAACAGCTTCGTCAGGCCAGAGCTAATTCACTCATCGCTGAATCACCAGAGCAGCCGGAATCCGCACTACGCGGCCAGCCGGTGCTGGCAGAAAGCAACGCGTCGGTACCGCCTGTCGAGGTGGCTGCGATGGAAAGCAGCGACGTTACTGCGCAGGCAGTGGCTGAAGATATACCTGCAGCGCCTGAAGGCAAACCGGTATTAGTGGCCTCTGTGACCACCACACCTGCCGGTGCAGCGGATGCTGACCGGGACGGCGTACCCGACAGTATTGATCTCTGCCCTGGCACAGCGCAAGCGGTTGCCGTTAAATTTACCGGCTGTGTCGCCAACGCGGCCATACCACTGAAGGACGTAAACTTCCGCTATAACTCAATTGAGCTTACCGACGACGCGCGCCGTACCCTGGACCGTATAGCCGGCATTCTTGGGAAGCAGACTGATACCAGGCTTGAGGTCGCCGGCCATACAGATTCACAGGGCAATGAAGCCTACAACCTGTGGCTATCCCAACATAGAGCACAAGCGGTCAGGGATTATCTGATCACTCACGGACTCGATCCAGACAATGTCTCGGCGCGTGGCTACGGCGCCCAACAGCCAATTGCAGACAACTCTACAGTGGACGGGCTGGTACAAAACCGGCGGGTGGAATTGCGCAGCTTGCCGTGAAAACCCGGCCCCGCGGCGGTCCCGTCCGGGCGAAAACACCCTCTGAAATAGCAGTTTTTTTGATTACCCCTACCCATTTGCGGGAAAGTACTCTAGAATACCTTTCCAATGGACTGAATTGACTTGTTATTTTATCTGGCTGCCCGCTATGCATAGTGTCAACATCAGACCGCTTCTCTGTCTACTCGCCACCCTTGCGGGCCTGCTTACCGTGTCCCTGGCAACAGCGGCAACGGATCGCTACGAAGTTTCCTATCTCTGGCATCGGGATGTCGACAGCGTTCGGGATTACCGTGACCGCGTTGCCCGGGTTCTGGGACCCGGCGTATCGAAGGATCTCAGGGTCGTGGCGAAAGCCAGGCTGTTTGGGCTTATCTACAATCGGCGCGGTGACAGCGCCAGGGCGGGCAAGCTGGCACGCACTCATACCCAGCTGCTGCGTTCCCGCGGCCTGGAAGCTGCCGCCCCGGTTCGCTCCCTGGACTGGAACTTCGTCGGCGATGACAAAGCCCGAAAAAATTCTTCCGCGTCAGCTGCCACCCAGAGCGTCCCCAGGAGCAAGATGTCAAGCGCCGAACGGGCCCGGGAGATCCGTGATATCGAAGCTGCGGTTGAAGACTACATAAAACGTCTTCGCCAGGAAGGCAAGCTCGCTCCCGACGAGCGCACCGGCTGGTCAGTTTATGATTTCACCACGGGCGAAAAACTCGTCAACATCAACGAGGACATCCAGTTCCAGGCAGCCAGCCTGGTGAAACCGTTTATTGCAGCGGCCTTTTTTCACAAGGTCAAAACCGGCGATCTCATTTATGGGCCCAGGAGCCGCCGGCACATGGAAAAGATGATCCAGCGCTCGGACAATGCCTCCACCAACTGGGTCATGCGTCAGCTGGGTGGACCGCAAAAAGTTGAACGGCTACTGAAACGGCACTACCCCCGGATATTCGAGGATACCCGTCTCGTTGAATTCATACCGGCCAATGGGCGCAGCTACCGCAACAAGGCATCCGTCCACGATTACAGCCGGTTTCTGTACGCGGTCTGGGAGAACAGCATTTCCGGTTCCCGCGAGATTAAACGCCTGATGTCGATGCCGGGATCAGACCGGATCTACACCGGGGCAAGGGAAATCCCGAAAGGCACAAGGGTCTACAACAAGACCGGAAGCACCGCGCGTGTCTGCGGTGACATGGGCATCCTGAGCGTCAAGGGCCGGGACGGCAAACGCTACCCCTATACAATAGTCGGCGTTATCGAGAAGCAGCAGCGCAGCGAAAACTACACGGCCTGGATCCGTGCACGCAGCGATGTCATCCGCAACGTGTCCAGCATCGTCTACAAGGGTATTGCCCAGCACCACAAGCTATAACACACATGATCTGCGGCAGGTAATCCGTCAGATATGTGAAACCAGTCGGGCAGTGGGAATACTGGATCTGATGGCCGTTGCGATCTCAAAGCGCATGCCATTGACCGGCCGGGTAGACACCCACAACAGATTCAGCGCCAGGTTGAATTCCGCAAAAACCACAACACCACTGAAACGTGACAGTACGCGATGCAACTCACCAATGGTTCGCTGAATATGTGGCTGCGGCTTTTTACGCAGACCCGGAATGATCACCATAAAATCAGTCAGCGGATTTCCGTATTCGTCTACGGTCGGCGCACGTTTTCGCAGTGGTTCTGAAGCATCACAAATCGAGAGTGTTACGCGCGGGAGATCCATGCCGACAAATATAGCCTACCTGAATATCGCCTTACAATCGCAATAGTAAGCTCAACCCAGTCCGGCTATAACCAGCTAAATACACTAAGTTTTTTTCAAGTGACACGGCAGCTGACTAGCTGCCGCGTGGTGGCTTTGCTACTATGCGCGCACTGCACGACCACTGTCCCGGTAGCTCAGCTGGATAGAGCGAGCGCCTCCTAAGCGCTAGGTCGGAGGTTCGAATCCTCTCCGGGACGCCATACTCATCGTCTGCAACCTTTGCGGCATCAGCACGTTCCGGGCGTGCGGCGGTTACGCAATCAGCGTTTACACTTTGCGCTTGACCTCTATGAGGTTGGGCAGCTGACCGATTCTGCTGAGGATACGACTCAGCTGTCCGATATCTGTTACTTCGACATGCAATTCCATCCGTGCAACAAGATCCTTCGTATCTGTGTAGGTATTGACCCCCAGCACGTTGATCTGGTCGTTTGCCAGCAAGGTCGATACATCGCGTAACAGGCCGGGGCGGTCGTAAGCCTGAATCTGTATATCCACCGGAAACACCCGATCCGGTAACGCACCCCATTCGACATCGATTAAACGATCCCGGTCTTCGTCCTTAAGGCGTAACACGTTGGCACAGTCTCGGCGATGAATTGTGACACCCCGTCCACGCGTGATGTAACCGACAATGGCATCATTGGGTACCGGCCGACAGCAAAGTGCCGTATTGGTTAACAGATTCCCCACCCCCAGGACCTTGAAATCCTCGGACTCATGCCGGGCAGCCGGCCTTCGTTTTGTGATCGGCAGGGAAAGCGGTTCATCGGTCTTGGTCTGCGACAGGCTCAGCACGGCACTGATAACCTGACCGAGTTGCTGATCACCCCGACCCAGTGCTGCCATCATGCTGTCCGAATCCTTATAGTTCAGTTTTTTCACAACCGCATCCAACTGGCTGCCGGACAGGCCCAGACGATGCAGCTCACGCTCCAGCGCTGTTCGCCCTGCAGTCACGCTGATATCGCGGTCCTGCTGTTTGAACCAGTGACGCACCTTGGCACGCGCACGCGGCGTTTTCAGGTAGCCCAGATGGGGATTGATCCAGTCACGGCTCGGCGCAGCCTGACGCGCCGTCAATACTTCCAGCTGCTGGCCGTTGCTTAGTTCGTAAGTTAACGGAACGATACGCCCGTCCACCTTTACGCCTCGGCAACGGTGACCCACATCGGTATGAATGTGGTAGGCGAAATCCAGCGCGGTCGCCCCCGCCGGCATATCCACGACCTCTCCCTGGGGGGTCAGTACGTAGACACGTTCATCTATTGACTCGGATTTAAAGCGGTCGACGAACTCGTCAGCCGAAGGCTCTTCATCTTTCCATTCGAGCAGCTGGCGTAACCAGGCGATCTTCTTTTCAAAACCGGCATCGTAATGCGCACCTTCCTTGTAACGCCAGTGCGCGGCAATGCCCAGCTCAGCGTGCTCGTGCATTTCCCGGGTGCGAATCTGCACTTCGACTGCCTTGCCTTCCGGCCCTATAACAGCAGTATGCAGGGAACGGTAGTTATTGGTTTTCGGATTGGCAATATAGTCATCGAACTCATGCGGTACGTGGTGCCACAGACCATGCACAATACCCAGCACGGCATAGCAATCACGCGGATTGTCGACCAATACCCTGACCGCCTGCACATCGAAGATTTCATGAAAATCTATATTCTTGCGCTGCATCTTGCGCCAGATGCTATAGATATGTTTGGGTCTCCCGTAAATCTCCGCCTGAATGCCTGCTCTTTCAAATTCTGTTTGCAGGCTTTCCTTGACCAGCTCAATGTGCCGTTCACGATCAATACGCCGCCCGTCAAGCAGGGAGGCAATACGGCGGTAGGCTTCGCCATCCATGTAGCGCAATGCCAGATCCTCGAGCTCCCACTTGACCTGCCAGATTCCCAGGCGGTTTGCCAGTGGCGCATAAATATCCAGGGTCTCGCGAGCGATACGGCGCTGACGCTTTTCACTCAGGTAACGCAGCGTGCGCATATTGTGCAGGCGATCAGCAAGCTTGATCAGCACTACCCGGACATCTTCCGCCATTGCCAGCAGCAGCTTGCGCACACTCTCCGAGTGGCTTACTTTGGTGTCGCCTTTGCCTGGCGCCACGCCGCGGATTTCCTCGATGTGGCCCATCTTGGTTACGCCATCAACCAGTGCCGCCACATTAGCGCCAAATTCTTTTTCGATTACATCGAGAGAGACATCGGTATCTTCGACAACATCATGCAGAATCGCGGCGGCCACTGCTTCATGGTCGAGGTGCAGATGGTGGACAATCTCGGCCACCGCCAGACAGTGCACCAGGTAGGGTTCACCGGAAGCCCGCAGCTGTCGTTGGTGCGCCTGCTGCGCCACCTCCAGGGCCGCATGGATGACCTGCTGCTCCGGTTCGTCACGATCCTTGCAGACCGCAGACAGCCAGCTGTCCAGGTCCAGCGCCTGTCCATTCGAAGGTGTCTTGGTTTCTGCCCGGGCAACCATATATAAGAGTTTAGACCGACAACGGTGTCGAGGCTATCAGGTTTTTGCTTCCACTGCGGCCAGATCTGCAAGCAGTGATTCCAATACATGTTCGAGCGCTTTCTGCATAGCCCGGGTACTGGCGTGCATATCCTTGCCATCGCTCTCCTGTTGCTGGAGATAAACAGCCGTCCACATTGCCGACCGGGTACGTTCCGAATACAGGGTTGCCTCCAGTTCAAGTTCGACTTTCGGCGCCCCGTCTCCCACCACCCGTTCGAAGCGCAGCAATCGCGTTTCCAGACGATAGTCTGTGTCTGCATGGCGGCTGTCGCCCTGAATAGTGCCAGCAATACCACTGCTGCGCAGGTAGTTCAATAGTGCCTGGTGGATCATTCTGGGAGGCTGATCGACCCAGAATTCGTAGTGGTAGCGGTGCAGTTCCAGCGGTTTACGCATATCGCGATACAATACCGCTCGGCCGCTGCGCAGTGGGTCCGCCATTACGTAATCCACCCGCAAACTCCCTCTCAGCACCGCTTTCGGTAATACGGGCGTAGCAGAAACATGTGTTTGCAGCTGGTAAAAACGGTCTTCCGGCACCTGGCCCGTACTGCTGCAACCAGCCAGCATAAATAGCAGTGACAGGTAAGCGCTTAACCGTCTAGTCACGCCGCACCCCCGTATCCCGTGGTGCAGAACCGCCGATCAAACGTCCGGGATTTTCGCGTATCTGGCGGCTGAACTCGCTCATGTTACGACTGGTACTGTCCAGGTTCTGCAGAATACCGTCACTGTAGCGTGAGACCTGCTCCAGCAGGTGCCGCAGGTCTGCCACCGCCTGCTGCACATCCGGCCCGCTCTCCATGACAAGCTCGTCCAGTTTCCGGATCAGGGTCTGCGCCTCCTGTTGTACATCCACCAGCCCCGCGGTCAGGGCGCGGACATCCGTAGCCGTCTCCTCGACATTATCCAGTGTACGATGAACCTGTGCCTCGGTTTCCGCATTCAGCATACCGGACAGATGCGTAGCACTTTTATCCAGCTTGATGACCAGCGCCTGCATTCCCTCCATAATCACGGGCAAGCCTTCATCAAGTTCACCACCTACCTGCTGTACGGTATGGTTAAGCGTTTCCAGCAGGGGACGGATGGCATTTTCACTGAGGTCTCCGAAGTCACCCGCCAGCGCACCGATACTGGCAAACAAATCGGCGCCCTGTTCGCTTTTCAGCTCGCCACCGGGTGCAAGGAATTCTGTTGCCTCACCTTCATCAATATTAACCACGGTATCCGCCAGCAGCCCCTCGGAATAGATACGCGCCACACTATCGACCGGAATCTTCCAGTCCCTGCTCACCTGAAGCTCTACCTGGTAACGAATTCCCTGTGCAGTTCTTTGTGGTGTGATAGCAGCAACATGCCCGAAGCCATAGCCTTCGTAGGTCACCAGGGTCCCGGTCGTCAGTCCCGCCACGTTTCTGTAATAGGTGTAGTACTGGTCACGTTCACCCACGCCGCCCAGCAGGCGAAACATGACGTACAACAACACAGCCAGACCCGCCAGTACAAACAGGCCTACCGAGAAATAGTTAATGCTGTCCCTTTTCAACGTCAGTCTGCTCCCTCAGTCAGCCGTTCCAGGTACGCTTCGGCATCTACCGGTACTTCTTCAGAAGTCCGATTAAGCAGATTGCGCACCCGCTGGTTATCCGAATTTCGCACCTCATCGACACTGCCGATCATCAGGATGCTGCCCTGGTCCAGTACCGTGATACGGTCGGCGATCTTGAAGGCACTGTCCAGCTCATGGGTTACTACCACGATAGATACCTGCATGGCGTCGCGTATTCTCAGAAT